>WNFQ01002450.1_pt1 | contig 13421 bp, 13 predicted proteins | sample 5400171 | NCBI WGS metagenome assembly WNFQ01 (sample SAMN13153356, study PRJNA577476) | soil metagenome | isolation source: 20 cm soil under Madrone tree | place: USA:California | collected 2016-06-14
CGCGGCCGAGCGTCGCCGCCGCCTTCGCGGCCGCGGCCGAGAGCATGCAGGGCTTCGAGATGCTCCCGCAGCTCGTCGAGTCCGGGCTCTTCAAGCGCGAGTACCGCGACCACCGCCTCGAGTGGATGGTCCGCAGCGGGGGGATCGACATCGTCCTCGACGGCATGCGCAAGGGCAACATCCGCTTCGGCATGGAGCTCGCCTGAGGCGGCAGTTGCCGCGCCGTACCTGTTTTCAGGGGTAGCGCGACGCCCCGCAAGCTGCTACCGTCGTGCGAAATCGATCTGCCAAGGAGGCGGCCATTTCGTCCACGGTTTTCATCGGCAATCTGTCCTTCGAGACCACCGAGGAGGAGCTGCGTGCGGTTCTCCTCGATGTCGACCCCGCCGTGCGCGTTCGTCTCGGCACGGACCGGGTCACCGGCCGGCCGCGCGGCTTCGCGTTCGCCCAGTTCACCGACGCCGCCCGCGCCGCCGACGCCATCCGGCGCTTCGACGCCTTCGAGCTGCGCGGGCGGCGCCTGCGCGTGAACGACGCCGACGACAAGCCGCCGCCGCGGGCGCCGCGGCCGCTGAGCGTCGTGAGCGCACCGCCGCCGGAGAGCTTCGATCTCGAGGGGTTCGGCGGCGGCGGCGACGGCCGCCCGTTCCGCCGCACCGGCGGCAGCCGGCGCGGGCTCCGCGCTCGCAAGCGAAGCCTCCGCTAGCCGCTGCCTTGCCCCGCGCGGGCATCGGTGCTACACGGCCCTCCTCCCTTGTTTGAGCGTGATCTGCCCGCCGCGCGCGTGCGGCGACCGGCTTCTCGCCCAGGCAACCGAGAAGACCGTGAGCGGCCTCCCAGAGGCCAGGAGTGAGTGAGACATGGGCAAGAAGCTGTTCGTGGGCAATCTGTCCTTCGACACGACGAGCGCGGACCTCGAGGCACTCTTCTCGCAGGCCGGGACCTGCGAGTCCGCCGCGGTGATCACCGACCGCGCCACCGGACGGTCGCGCGGCTTCGGCTTCGTCGAGATGAGCTCGGCGAGCGAGGCCGAGCGGGCAGTCGCCGAGCTGAACGGCCACGAGCTGCAGGGCCGCAAGCTGAACGTCAGCGAGGCGCGCGAGCGCGCGGGCGGCGGCGGAGGCGGCGGGGGTGGCGGCGGCGGACGCCCACGCGGCGGCTTCGGCGGCGGCGGCGGCCGCCGCGGGCACTGAGCGACGCCTCGTGCGGCTCCGCGAGATCGGCGATGCGCAGCAGCGGCTGCTGCGCGTGCTCACGCAGCGCATCTCCACCCGCCTCGACGCCGAGTTCACCGAGCCCGTCGGCGCCGAGAGCCCGAACATCGGCATCGCGCTCAGCGAGCGCGGGCGGAGCGCGGCGCTGGAGGTGCCGGCCATCCTCCTCCTGCGCGCCGATGCCGAGGCCGACGCGCGCGAAGCGCTGCGCCAGCGCATCAAGGCGACGCGCGACCGGATGCTGTTCCGGACCCCGCCGCCGCCGCTCCCGAAGAACATCGCCGCGGCGGGCGACCCCGCGTTCTTCCGGAGCCGCGGCCCCGGGCCCGGACGCGGCCGGCGCTAGGAGTCTGTCCGGGTAGTCATGGCGAGCGAGGCGAACGAGCCGGGGAGCGAGAGCGACAAGCGCAGCGACGACCGACGAGGCGTGCCTGAAGGCACGCCGCAGGAGGAAGGAGCGAGCACGTCGCTCGCAGCCCCCGGATCGTTCGCCGCAGCCGCCATGATTACCCGGACAGCCTCCTAAGCCGTGAGCGCCCCGCCTCCGCGTCGCTTCTGGGGCTGGGGTCGGGAGGGCACGGGCCCGAGCCCGGAGCAGCAGCGCGCGATCGCGCAGGTGCTGGCGGCGCGCTTCGGCCTGGGCGAGGTGACGATCACGCCGCCGCCGCGCCTGGAGGAGCTCCGCCTGCCCGCGCCGCGGCTCGCCCCGCCCGCCACGCTGGCCCCGCTGTGCTCGACCACGCCGCTCGACCGCGCCGGGCACGCCTACGGCAAGTCCTTCCGCGACGTGGTGCGCGCGCTGCGCCGCGACTTCGCGCACCCGCCCGACGTGGTCGCCTTCCCGCGCACGGAAGACGAGGTCACGGCCGTGCTCGACTGGTGCACGGGCGCCAACGCGGCAGTCATCCCGTACGGCGGCGGCTCGAGCGTCGTGGGCGGCGTCGAGCCGGCCGTCGGCACGCGCTACGCGGGCGCCGTCTCCCTGGACGTCTCCCGCCTCGACCGCGTGCTCGAGGTCGATCGCACCTCGCGCGCGGCGCGCATCCAGGCCGGCGTGCTCGGCCCGGCGCTCGAGGAGCAGTTGAAGCCGCACGGGCTCACGCTGCGCCACTTCCCGCAGTCGTTCGAGTTCTCGTCGCTCGGCGGCTGGGTCGCGACCCGCTCCGGCGGCCACTACGCGACGCTCTACACCCACATCGACGAGTTCGTGGAGTCGCTGCGCGTCGTCACGCCCGCGGGCGTGGTCGAGACGCGCCGGCTCCCCGGCTCGGGCGCCGGGCCGAGCCCGGACCGCCTCTTCATCGGCTCCGAGGGCATCCTCGGGGTCATCACCAAGGCCTGGATGCGTCTCCAGGACCGGCCCACGTTCCGCGCCTCGGCCGCGGTCACGTTCGCCGACTTCGCCGCCGGCGCCGCGGCGGCGCGCGCGCTCGCGCAGGCGGGGCTCTACCCGGCCAACTGCCGCCTCCTCGACCCGGGCGAGGCCGCGACCGCGGGCGCCGGCTCGGGCGAGGAGGCGGTCCTGCTCGTGGCCTTCGAGTCCGCCGACCACGAGCTCGATGCCTGGATGGCGCGCGCCCTCGCGCTCGCCGCCGCGCACGGGGGCCGCGTGCCGCCGGACGCCGGGCGCACGCGCTCCGCAGCCGAGACGCGACCGAATGACGCCGCCGGCGCGTGGCGGAAGTCCTTCCTCGACGCGCCCTACCTCCGCGACGCGCTCGTCGCCATGGGCATGATCAGCGAGACCTTCGAGACCGCCGTCACCTGGGATCGTTTCGCCGCCTTCCATGAGGGCGTGAGCGCGGCCACCGAGGAGGCGCTCCGCCGCGTGTGCGGCGCGGGCCAGCTCACCTGCCGCTTCACGCACGTCTACCCCGACGGCCCGGCGCCCTACTACACCGTGATCGCGCCCGGGCGGCGCGGTGCCGAGCTCGAGCAGTGGGCGGCGATCAAACAGGCCGCCTCCGACGCCATCCTGCGGCTCGGCGGCACGATCACGCACCACCACGCCGTCGGCCGCCACCACCGGCCGTGGTACGACCGGGAGCGTCCCGCGGGCTTCGCCGCCGCGCTCGCCGCCGCCAAGGCGGCGCTCGACCCGGCGGGCGTGCTCAACCCGGGCGTGCTGATCGACCCGCGCTAGGGAGCGGCTCGGCGAGGCGCGGGCGGGGGTGCCGCCGCCGCGACCTCCGCAGGTCCGCGCGCGCCCGCAGCAGTCGGGGGGACGCCGCGACCGACGAGGCGCGCGTGACCGAGGACGCGGGAGCGCCGGCGGCACCGCCCGCGCCTCGCCGCGACGACGCTACGCCGGGCTCGCGAGCGCGCCCGGGCGGAGATGGATGACGCGGACCCAGGCGAGGAGGCGCGTCACCGCGTAGGTCGGGTCGAACTCGAAGCGGCGCCAGGCGAAGTTGAGGCGGCTCGCGGCGCGGTGGTGATTGTTCTGGAAGAGCTCGCCCAGGGTGAGGAAGTCGAAGGGCAGGAAGTTCCGCGAGGCGTCGTTGGTCCGGAAGTTACGGTATCCGTAGCGGTGGCCGCACCAGTTGACGATCGCGCCGTGCACCGGTCCGAGCACCCAGTGGACGGGGAGGAGCAGGAACTGCCACCACGCCGTCGCGAGCCAGAGGTAGACGAGCCCATAGGTCGTGCCCCAGGCGACGCGCGCGGCCCAGGTCGAGCCGACGCGGTCGAGCCACGGCCACTCGGGATAGTTGCCGAGGAAGCGCGGCTCGGGCGACGACGTCCCCACCAGGTGCGCGTTGTAGCGCAGGGCGGTCGTCCACATCATGGTGAGCACGTTGGCGAAGAAGCCCGGGGCGTGCGGGTCCCGCTCCGTGTCGCTGAAGGCGTGGTGCTCGCGGTGGAGGATCGCGTAGGCCCGCGGCGAGAGGTACGAAGAGCCCTGGGCCAGGTAGGTGAGGACATGGAACGTCCGCTCCGTCCGCGGCGTCATGGTGAACATGCGGTGCGAGGCGTAGCGGTGGTGGAAGAAGGACTGGAAGAAGGCCGAGATGATCCAGTGCGCACTGAAGAAGAGGACGATCGCCATGGTTTGGTGGGCGCCTTTCGAGGGGAGAGTGCTACAGTTTATCAGTCGACTGCGGGACACGCAAACTCGAGTGACGGTTGGCGCGCTGGCGAGCCGCGCGCTATAGCCGCGCCATGCCGGATCTGCTCCTCCTGCGGCACGGTCAGTCGCAGTGGAACCTGGAGAACCGCTTCACCGGCTGGATCGACGTGCCGCTCTCGCCGCGCGGCGAGGCCGAGGCGCGCGCCGCGGGGGAGAAGCTCCGCGGCCGGCGCATCGACAAGCTCTTCACTTCGGTGCTCGTGCGCGCGACGGAGACCGCACGCCTGGCGCTCGAGACCGCGGGCATCGGTCCACTGCCCACCGAGCGCGACGCGGCCCTCAACGAGCGCATGTACGGCGAGCTCCAGGGGAAGAACAAGGCCGAGGCCGCGGAGCGCTTCGGCGCCGAGCAGGTGAAGCTCTGGCGGCGGAGCTACGACGTCCGCCCGCCCGGCGGCGAGAGCCTGGCCGACACCGCGGCGCGCGTGCTGCCCTACTGGACGAGCCACATCCTGCCCGACCTCCGCGCCGGCAAGAACGTGCTCGTGGTGGCACACGGGAACTCGCTGCGCGCCCTCGTCATGCACCTGGACGGGCTCACGCGCGAGCAGGTGCTGGAGCTCGAGATCCCGACCGGCGTGCCGCTGCTCTACGAGCTGGCGAACGACGGGACGGTGCGCGGGAAGCGCTACCTGTGAGCATGCTGCTGCGGGATCGGCGCATCATCGTGACCGGCGGTGCGAGCGGCATCGCCGCCGCGACCGTCCGGGCCTACGCGCGCGAGGGCGCGCACGTCGCCTCGCTCGACGTGAACGACAAGGGCGGCCGCCGCGTGGCCGCCGAGGCCGGCCCCGCCGTGACCTACTACCACTGTGACGTCGCGCGCCGCGCGGAGGTAGACGAGGTCTTCACACGCGCGGCGGCGGCCATGGGCGGGCTCGACGTGCTCGTCAACGTGGCCGGCGTCGAGCGCGGCACGCCGGCCGAGGACATCCCGGACGCCGAGTGGGACCTGGTCTTCGACGTCAACGTGAAGGGAACGCTGTACACCAACCAGGCGGCCTTCCGGCACCTGCGCGAGCACGGCGGCCGCATCATCAACTTCGGCTCGGGGGCCGGCATCCGCGGCCAGCGCGGCTCGGCGCACTACTCGGCGGCGAAGGGCGCGGTCATGGCCTGGACGCGCACGGTGGCGCAGGAGTGGGCGCGCTACCGCATCACCGTCAACTCGATCGTGCCGGCGATCTGGACGCCCATGTACGAGGCGTACCGACAGCGCATGTCCGAGCAGGAGCGCGCCATCCACGACCTGGCGATGCAGCACGTCATCCCGCTCGGGGGCCGCCTGGGCGATCCCGAGCGCGACATCGCGCCCGTCATGGTCTTCCTGGCCGGCGACGGCGCGCGTTTCATCACCGGGCAGGTGTTCGCGATCGACGGCGGCATGATCATGCTGGGGTGAGGATGGAGATGCGCCTGCCGCTCCCCGCGCTCGAGCCCGAGAGCGAGCGCTTCTGGCGCGCCTGCCGCGCGGGCCGCCTCGAGATCACACGCTGCCGGGCGTGCGGCTGGTACGTCCACCCGCCGCGGCCGGTCTGCCCGCGCTGCCAGGCGCGCGAGGTGACCTGGGAGGCGGTCAGCGGCCGCGCCACCCTGGTCAGCTATACGGTGAACCATCAGCGCTGGATGCCCGGCATGGAGGTTCCGTACACGATCGGCCTGGTCGAGCTGGTCGAGCAGGCGGATCTCCGGCTGACGACCAACCTCGTCGGCTGCGCACCCGACGCGGTCGAGATCGGCATGCCGGTCAGGGTGACGTTCCGCGAGGTGAGCGACGAGATCGCGCTCCCGCTCTTCGAGCCGGATCTCGCGGAGGGCCGCCCCGCCCCGCCGCCGCGCGTCGCGCACCCGATCGCGCCCGCCATCCACCCCGGATCCGAGCAGCACCTCGAGCGGCGCGCGATCCTCTCCGGCGTCGGGCAGTCGCAGATCGGGCGGCGCCTCCTCCGCACCGATCTGGACCTCACCTGCGAGGCGGCGCTGGCCGCGATCGCCGACGCGGGCCTGACCACCGGGGACATCGACGGCCTCGCCTGCTACCCGGGACCGATGGGCACCGCCGCGCCGGGCTTCGCGGGCCCCGGCACGCCCGACGTGCAGGACGCCCTCGGCCTCCAGCTCGGCTGGCACGGCTCGGGTGGCGAGGGGCCGGCGCAGCTCGCCCCCGTGATGCTCGCCGCGCTCGCGGTGGCGGCGGGCCTCTGCCGCCACGCGCTCGTCTACCGCACGGTGACCGAGGCGACGGCCGCGGCCAGCACGGGGCGGCTCGGCATCGGCGCCGGCTCGCGCAGCGTGTCGGGCTTCGCGCAGTGGGTGATCCCCTTCGGCGCCATGTCGGCGGCCAACTGGCTGGCGCTCCACGCCGTGCGCCACATGCACGAGTACGGCACCCGGCGCGAGCACCTGGGCGAGATCGCGCTCACCGCGCGCGCGCACGCGGCGCTGAATCCCGCCGCCGTCTACCGCGAGCCGCTCACCATGGACGACTACCTGGGGGCGCGCATGGTCACCTGGCCGTTCGGCCTCTACGACTGCGACGTGCCGGTGGACGGCTCGACCGCCGTCGTCGTCTCCGCCGCCGACGCCGCACGCGACCTCCCCCACCCCGCCGTACGCATCAACGCCGTCGGCAGCGCCATCCGCGGCCGCCCGGTGTGGGACCAGTGGGAGGACCTGACCACCATGGCCGCGCGCGATGCCGCCGCGCAGCTCTGGGCCCGCACGGACCTGAAGCCCGCCGACGTCGACACCATCCAGCTCTACGACGGCTTCAGCTGGCTCACGCTCGCCTGGATCGAGGCGCTCGGCTTCTGTCAGCGCGGCGAGGGCGGGCCATTCGTCGAAGGAGGCCGAGTGCGTCTCGGCGGCGCGCTGCCGCTCAACACCTGGGGCGGGCAGCTCTCCGGCGGCCGCCTCCACGGCTTCGGCTTTCTCGCCGAGGCGATCCGCCAGCTCCGGGGCCAGTGCGGGGCCCGCCAGGTGAAGGAGTGCGAGGTGGCGGTGGTAGCGGCGGGTGGCGGGCCGATCGCGGGGTGCCTCTTGCTGACGCGGTAACCTACGGACCGCTCGCCGGCACCGCGAGCAGCACCTGCCCTGCCGACGCTCCCGTCAGCTCCACCTGGACGATCACCGTCGCGCCCGTCGCCGCGATCGCGTCGAGCGCCGCGATCGTCCCGCCGCCGGGAGCGGGGTCATCCACGCGCACGAGGGGGACGAGCGTGCGTCCCGACGCGGAGAAGAGCGCGCGCGGGGTCGAGTCGTCCGGCATCTGCGAGGCGAGGAACACCGGCGTCCTCGTGGCCAGGACGAAGGAGAGGATGTCGCCCACCACCCCGCCGCCGGGCGCGGCCTGGTCGCTCCCGGCGACCTGCCGGAGCCGGCCGCCCTGCGCGAGGAAGAGCCTCGTGGTCGTGGAGCTGGCGAGCAGGTTGGCGCTGAAGAGGAGACGCGCACCGCTCGTGGCGAGCCCGCCGAAGGCCCCGAGCTTGCCGCCCCCTGGCGCGTGGCTGCCCGAGAGCGCGAGCGGCGCCGTGCGCCGGCGGCGGCGCAGGAAGATGCCGGCGCGGCCGTCGCTCAGGCCGGCGGTGAAGGCGACGCCATTGCCGAGGAAGGTGAAATCCCCGAAGCTCGTGAAGCGCGCGTGGTGGGCGGCCCGCTGCCCGGTGCTCGCGACCGGCTTGACCGCCCCCGCGTCGACCGTGAACAGCGCGGCGGGTATCGCGCCTCCGCTGAGGGTCGAGCTGAAGACGACGGCATCCGCGGAGGCCGCGATGCGATCGTCGCCGAGGTCGAGCATGCCGCCCTTCGGTGCCGGGACGCCGGAGGCGACGACCTTGCTCGCGCCCGTGTCGCCCACCCTCGCGATCACCTCGTGCCCGTCGGGGTCGAAGGCGGAGACGACGGGCGTCTCGCCCCCGAACGCGACGCCGCCGAAGGACGCGATGGTGCCGAACCCCGGCACCTGGTCGCCCTCCGTCGCGACCGGCCGCGCCCCGCCCGGCGCGAGGAGGTAGAGCGCCTCGCGCGTCACGGCGAAAGCGACGGCGCCGGCGCCGTTGATGCTGGGCAGGAGCGCCGAGAAGCCGCCGCCGAGGGGCGTCGTCGCCGAGCGGCCGGCGACGCGCTGCACGCTGCCGCTCGCGTAGCGGGCGATGCTCCCGTCGTCCAGCCACGCGACCTCGCCGCCGTCGCCCAGGCGCGATGCGAAGCTCCTCTGCGGCCCGTGGTCGGCGGTGAGCACGCTCAGCGCGCCGCCCGAGGCGAGAACGAGCTTCACCCCGCTCGCGAAGACACCGAGGAACGCGACCTCGCTGAGGGAGTTCACGCCGACGAACCCCGACCGGATGTCGGTGAGCACCTCGGCACCGACCCGGTCACCGACCTTGGCGACGGTAGCCGTCACACCACCCGCGAGGTCGCGGACGAACACGCCGGCGGCAGTCGAACCGCCGAGCCCGGCAACGAAGGCGAGCTGACCGTCGTTGATCGACACGTCATCCCGCCCATTGAATGAGCCGTAGCTCGCACCGGGGATCGGGCTCGCCTCGCCCTCCTCGGCCGCAACGGCCAGCCCGGTGGTGGCGTCCCAGGTGTAGATGCCGCTCGGCCCGCCCCGCACGTTGGCCGCGAAGGCGACCAGGCCGTGGTTGTTCACGACGGCGGGACCGATGCGTTGGAACGTCCCGCCGCCGGGCGCGGCGGCGCCCCGCCTCGCGACCAGCACGGGCGTGTCGCTGCCGCTGGCAAGGAAGGAGAGCCTCGATGCCGTCCCGTAGATGAGGTCGCCCGCCTGATTGAGCGCGGGGCGGTCGATGGACGCCACGGGGCCCGGCTCGAGCACGCGCGCGACGACTCCGCCGGGGCTGGCGACGAAGATGCCGGCGCCCGCCGACGGCGAGTCGAGTGTCGCCGCGAAAGCAATCGCGCCGCCGTCGGCGATGGCGGCGCCGGAGAGGGAGCCGAACGCGCCCGCGAGCGGCGCCGGCAACGGATCGCCGGTCTTCGCGACGACCGAGAGCACGCCCCCGTCCTCGCGCAGGATCCCACTCGTGGTCGCGAGGAGCGCGACCTGGCCCGCGCTCGACGCGGCCGGCAGGTGGAATCCCGTCGAGGTGGAGCCCGTCGGCCGCGGCGTCGCCGGAGCGGAGGAGGATCCGCGGCGCTGCCGCGGCAGGGACGGCCTGCGCGACGAGCACCGCCGCGAACAGTGCGCCGCGCGCGCGCATGCTCTACGTCCGCCGCCCCGCCGCGGCGTAGATCGCGTCGATCACGCGCATGTTCTTGATCGCGTCCGCCGGCCCGGTCGGCACCGGCGCGCCGTCGCGCACGGCGGCGACGAACGCGCGCAGCTGGCACTCGTAGGTCGACGGGCCCGCGACGCGCTCGCTGCGCGTGCCCGCCGGCGTCAGCACGCGCAGCCGGTGGAAGAAGTGGGGCGCGATCGGGTTGAAGACGCTCACGCGCCCGGCGCTGCCCTCGGCCGTCGCGCTCGCGCGCAGGAGCCAGGCCGAGAAGAGCGAGCAAGTGAGCCGCGCCGTCCGCCCGTCGGGGAAGCGAAGGCTCGCCTCCATGGCGCGATCGACGCCGCCCCGCGTCCACCAGCCCTGCGCGCCCACGACCTCGGGTTCCGCGCCCGCCAGATGCCGGAGGATCGAGACCGTGTAGCAACCCGTGTCCATGAGCGCGCCGCCGGCCAGGTCCTTCCGCCAGCGGATGTCGTTCGGGAGCGGGAGCGGGATGCAGAAGTGCGCCTCCAGGTGGCGGACCTGGCCGATCTCGCCGGCGTCGAGGATGGCGCGCACGCGCGCGAAGAGCGGGTGGTAGCGCCAGTGGAACGCCTCCACCAGCACGCGCCCGGCGCGCTCCGCCGCGCGCGCCATCTCCTCCGCCTCCGCCGCGTTCGCGGCGAAGGGCTTCTCGCAGAGGACGTGCTTCTCCGCCGCGAGAGCGCGGATGGTCCACGGCGCGTGGAGCGAGTTGGGAAGCGGATTGTAGATCGCGTCGATCTCCGGGTCGGCGAGGAGCGCGTCGTAGGACGGATGCACGCGCGGGATGCCGTGCCGGGCGGCGAACTGGCGCGCGCGCTCGGGGTCGCGGGCGGCGACGGCAAGCACGGTCGCCTCGGGCACACGCTGCGCCGGTCTGACGAGCGCCATCGGCGCGATGTGCGCCGCGCCGAGGATCCCGAGGCGGAGCGGGTCGGCCGCCACGCTACGCGAGCCCCAGGAGCCGGGCCGGGTTCCGACGCGCCATCAGATCGATCGCCGCCGCGGGCACGCCGCAGCCGAGCATCTCCTCGATGAAGAGGCGCATGCCGTCGGCGGGGTGGGGGCTTTTGTCCTGGCCGAAGTCGGTCGACATGATCGCGCGCTCGGGGCCGACCGCCATCATCGCCCTGGCGAACGTCATGGGCTCCTCGGTCGCGGCCATGCCGCCCGGGATGCAGGTGAGGTACGTGAACTCGATCATGGCGCCTCGCTCCGCGAGCGCGAGCACGTCGGCCAGCTGGTGGTCGGGGCCGACCAGTGTCTCGAGCGCGTGCGTCATGAGGACCTTGACGCCGAGCGCGTGCGCCGCGTCCACCAGGGCGAACTGCTCTGCCAGCTCGATGTGGCCGGTCGCGACGACGGCGTCGTGCTGGCGGGCGAGCCGGAGGATCTCCTCGGCCGCGGGGACGAGGCGCGCGCGCTCGCCGATCACGGGAATGCCTGGGCCAGGGAGGCGGAGCTTCCGGCGATCGATGACCGAGGAGAAGGTGGGCATCCAGACCACCTTCGCGCCGGTGCGGAGCGCGACCTCGACGGCTGCGGGATTGAGCCCTCCCACCTCGAAGTCGCAGCAGATGCCGCCGAAGACGCGCAGGCGCTGCACCGTCTTCTGCATGAGGATGGCGATCGGGCCGGTCGGGTAGGCGTGGCTCTTCAAGACGATCGCGGCCATGCCGAGCGCCTCGGCCTCGGCGACCGCCTCGGCCGCGTCCACGCTGCGCGCCCGGTGCGGGTCGGGGCCGTGGTGGCAGTGCATGTCGATGGCGCCAGCCACCAGCTCGTGCGCCTCGCCGGTCACGGGGTCCGGCTAGCGAGCCCGGCCCGACCGTGTCAAGCGCCCGCGGCGGCGAGGAGCCCCGGCAGCACGGCCGCGGCCGAGAACACCTCCTCGGCCAGGCGCCGGGCGGCGCGCGCGGCGGCGGCGTAGTCCGCCTCGACGGCGCGCACCGCGTCAGCCGCCTCATCGAGCGAGCGAAAGAAGCGTAGGCCCGGGCTCGGCGGGAGATGCCGCTCGGCGCCGGTCGCCTCGACCACGCACGGCCGGCCGCTCGCCAGGTAGCAGACGGTCCGGTCGCTCACCCAGCCGGGTCGGGCCTTCACGTAGGCCGGCTTGGCGGCGCTCAGCTCGCCGCGCGAGCTCTGGACGTAGCGGCGGAACGCCTCCGGCGTGCCCGCCACCTCGGCGGGATCGGCGAGCCGCCAACCGTGCCGCCCGAGGAGGGCCCGGTCGTCGATCTCGTCGCGATGGAGGTTCGCGGCCAGCTCGAGCGCGACGGGTACGCGCTCGGGCAGGTCGAGCAGTGCCAGGAACCCCGGCCGCTTGTTGCAGTCGTAGGTCTCGCCGTCGAGGAATGCGTACTGCTCCGTCCACCACTGCGTCACGGTGGTGTAGCAGGCACCGCCGGCGCCCCCCTGATCCGGCCACGCGGGCAGGTGGACGGCGGGCCAGACCTTGTGCCACGCGATCCTTCCCAGCGGCACGGGCGAGTCGGCGGCGCCCAGGTTCTGCCCGATCGTCACGTGCACATCGTGCTCGCCCACCCCGAGGCCGTGTTCGCGTGCCCAGAGCTGGAACGGCCCGGGATCGACGTCGAAGAGCGCCGTGCGCGCGAAGCCCGCGCGCAGCGGCACGGTCACGGAGTTGGCCAGGTTCACGAGCAGCGCGTCGCGCGCGCGGGCACGCAGCTCCGCCGGCGCGAGGCCGTGGTGCTCCGCGCGCCCGGGCGGATCGTCGCGCGAGCCCTCGGGAAAGCAGACGAGCGTCACCCACTCGGCCACGCCGAGGCGCTCGACGGCACTCCGGAACGCGCCCACGAACTCCCGCGCGCGGCGCCGATCTCCGCCCGTCCACAGCAGCTCGAGCCAGTGCGCCTCCACGCCAAGGGCGCGGAGCCCCAGGAGATATTGGAGGGGCACCCAGAAGTTGCCGCCCCCGGTGGGGTACTGGGCGACGAAGGCGGAGCCGACGAAGACGGGGAGTCCCATGGCGCAGGGGCGCTCGGCCGTGGTAGCACGATTCGCGATGACGCGCCCGCCAGACCCGGTTGGCGCCGGGCCGCTCGAGGCCGTCCGCACGCTCCTCGATTCGGCATCTCACCTCCTCGGCGAGCTCACCGACGATCCCCTCCTCGCTCGCTGGACGAAGGTGTTCGCGCAGATCCCGGCCGCGGACCGCGAGGCCATCGTCGCCATCCTCGAGCGCGAGATGCAGGCCCGGGTGACGGCCGCGGCGGTCGGCGACCTGACCGGGCTCTCCCTGCGGCCCAACCCGCGCGCCCGGCTCTACGCGCGCGTCCTCACCGACGATCCCCAGCCGAACCCCGAGCGCGCCGTGCAGCAGGCGCTGCGCGCCATCCAGATCACTCACAACGCCGTCGCCCCCATGGACAGCGAGTGGCAGGCGATCGCGCGCGACGCGCTCGGCCAGGCGAGCGCGGCCGAGCGCACGAGCGTGGAGCACTTCGCCCGCGAGCTGCTCAGCCTGGTCGACGAGTGCCGCAGGCGGCTCGATTCCCCGGAGCGGATGCGCTCCTAGGACGAGCCCGTTGCGCTGAGCAGGTAGGGCGACGTGAAGTGGACCTCGTGGCTCGCGCTCGCAACGCTCGTCGGCCTCGCCGCCTTCGTCGTCTACACGAGCCTCCAGGCGGGCGGCGTGCGCTGCGAGGTGTGCATCGAGTTCGGCGGCAGCAGGGCGTGCCGTGCGGTCGACGGGGCGACGGAGCGGGAGGCGCTGACGGCGGCGCGGAGCAATGCGTGCGCCCTCCTGACCTCGGGAGTGACGAACACGATGGCGTGCGAGCGGACGGACCC
>WNFQ01002456.1_pt1 | contig 13411 bp, 13 predicted proteins | sample 5400171 | NCBI WGS metagenome assembly WNFQ01 (sample SAMN13153356, study PRJNA577476) | soil metagenome | isolation source: 20 cm soil under Madrone tree | place: USA:California | collected 2016-06-14
CGAACCAGCCGGTTTTTTAGCCCTTGAATGTGAATGGTACTTGCCAAGACTTGTTCTTCGCCTAGAGCCACGTTGCGATCCCATGAGCACTCTCATCCAATTTTTCGTTCTTATCGTGGGAGCAATTTTTACAGGAGTCAGTCTCGCTCAATCACCAATGACATTACCGGCAGCTCAGGCAAGCCCACCCGAGTTTAGTGAGGAGTGCTCTTACAACGCAGATCTTGCCGCGCTCGCAACTTCTGAAAGTATTGAGGATTTGACCGCTCACCCCGTCAAAAGCGTGGCACGGGTCACGCGTGCTCTTTTGGGACATGACAGCCATGGTCACAAAATTTTTCAAATAGAGCTTACGATCCAAAGCGTTTGGGCTTCTCTTCAGATAACGGCGAACAAGCCGCCCTCCTTCAGTTTTGACGAAGAAATTGGGCCCGTCACACTGCTCTACTTTTGCTGTTTACCCCCATCGGGCGTGCTGCTGTCGAGAGGGCAAGAGCGAAAATTTCTGCTCTTCTTTCAACTGAGCGACGGGTATAGCGGCGAAGACATGTTTTTCCATGTGAAAGACTTCCCGCCAATACTCAATGCTCAATGGCGTTTCAGGCACGCACAATAAATGGATCTGGTCGTGATAAGTTTCACTACACACGATCCAACTACTGATACCGATGTTGAGGTTACGGAACTATGGTTCTGTAAGCAGTGCGGGCAGGGTATAACCGACGCCGCTACATGGGCGAGGGTCCAGTTTGACCAAACATACACAGCGCCGGGGCCCCGAGAATAGCGAATCTAAGCTGACGGTTCTACGGTGTCCTCTATGCACGCTTACGAAGTCCGTCCTCGCAGAGATCATCGCGGCGTTGATCTAATCAGCGATGCGCTGCGATCCGGTCGGCGGTGGTGCGCATACGCGCGCCGTCGATCCGATTTCCGAATGTACCTTTTGTTGATGCCCGTCAAAGTCTACACGGGCGCACACTTCCATGATCCTGCGCGCGATCCTCGCCCTCTCTCCTCTGGTGATTTGCATCTTCGTGGTTGTGCTCGCCTATCGAAAGACGCAGGATCGCTGATTGCAGTTCCAGAAACGCCGTCAGTATTTCATCGGCGTGCACAACGAAACGCTTTCCGTCGTCGCGATGCCCGTCTGCAATCCAGATTGTTCGTCCCTGAGAATCACTAGCTGAGTCGTAACCGTAGCTCCAACAGGCTTGCCACAGGCAGCGGCGCAGGTGCTGCGGCATGTCCGACGGTATCGGATGATCGATTCCTTCGCAGTTTCATTGGCTTTCGCCGCCTGCTTTTTTGTTCTCCTGCTCGTAGCGCGCGCGTTCTGCCAGATAGTCCTCCAACTCATGCGCCCTGTTTTCGGCAGCATCAGCGAGATATAACAGTTTTCGGCGTTGGCGTTCCGCTTTCGATCCCATGGCGGCGAAAGACTCACCGCGAGATTCGCGCTCCTTGAGCCATAGTTGCTGATACCGAAGACGGTCCCGCTTCTCGTTCGGATTCTGTATCTCATCGTCGGCTTGGGTGAGGTACGCAGGGTAAACCTTATTGAGCCTTCGCTCGGCAGCATCGTATCGGTCGCGGAGTTCCTTTTCCGGCGGCAACGCATCCAGAGGTTCGGCAAAGGCCGGCACAGTAACATCTTTTTTCTGTTCTGAATCATCATGGCGGAATGCGCGGTTCAACGCAAAAAGATATTGCGTGTGTTCGAGCTTGCCCCGACGCAGGTTGAAGTAGAAGTAATCGCGGCGCCATAAATATTCGCCATCCTCCTTAGGCTCGAGTTGACTGCGCCTTTCTACGAGGAGGCGCGCCGAGTCTGAACTCCAGGCAACGAAGTAATTATACACTCTGCCTGTCTCGTCCGCTTTAACGTCATCTTTTGGTTCAACGCGATCATTCTTGTCGAACTTCCAGGCAGGTCCTTCCGTTTCCTCGTCCTCCGTTGCCACCAGCTTGAATTGAAGACTATTCTCGCGCCGGTACAGCATCAGGCTTGTCAACTGGCTATGCTCGTGCACCGTTGCGCAAATCCATTGCTCGTCTGGAGAAATGAAGAAATGCCACGCGTCCGGATCGCTAACCGGCGTTACATTCAGCTGCACGCGTTGGCTGGGATTTGTTGCGAGGGTGATCCAGAATGTTGTCGCCAACTCGCCTTCACCCGCATTCCGCTTTCCCTCCCGCTCGATTCGAAAAGTCCCGCGCGGGCTGGTAATGACACTTTCGGTTTGAACGTCGGGTTGGGCATAAGCCACGGTCATGCATGGCCCGAGGAGACTTATACCTAATAATCCGGCAGCAACCAACCACACGATATATAAACCAGCAATGTGCTTCATTGTGTAACCACCGGCCCGATTCTGCCTCTTTTGCTCTCCACACAGCAATGACAAAGTGATACGAACGGGCCGCAATGACGCGGCAACAAATTCGCGGCGGCAACGCTCGCAATTGGTAATTAGGACACTAGCGCTAGCTCCTTGCTATCTTCAACAAAATGCGCGAAGTAGGAGGCGCCTGGGCGAGCGAGCACAATCAATTCATTCGGGCTGTGGCTCAGCTTGGTAGAGCGCCTGGTTCGGGACCAGGAGGCCGTGGGTTCAAATCCCACCAGCCCGATGAAATCACCAGTCGTCTAGAGATGTTTTATTGCTACGTGCTGCGCAGCAAGAAAACCGGGCGACGATATGTTGGCTGTTGCGAGAATTTGCGTGATCCACGTTTATCATGGCGTGGCCGCACTTCATCTGGCAACCATCGGCGATTCTAGCGCGACTCTGAACGGAAGCTGGTTTGTTGCGGGCGCCTCGAGGCATTAACAATCGCGTCTTGTATTCTGAGAATTTGGAATCGTAGCTCCGTGCCAGATTTCTCATAGCTGATCGCGTTCGCCCCGTGATCCGACGCTAGTTTGCTCAACTTGATCATAAGATTTCGAAGCTCCCTACTGCTGCTGATATTGCCCTTCGAACACGAACCGAGTACAACAAATCCTCTTGTCCCGCGCCCAACTGGATTTACTCCGGGCCGTAGCCAGGCGATATCCGAAGGAGCGACTTTCGTTGTGGAATATCCCGTGTCGTAGTCGTGTGCCCTTTCCTTCTTGAATGCGTCATTCCAATAGCGAATCGTGCAATCAAGTCTGGCCGGAGGTTCTGACAGCGCCGAAAACGCGAATGCGGCAAACAACGGTAAAATCGGCAATAGTCGCACAATCGCGATAATGGGCGGGTCACTTGTCATCCCGCAATCCCAAAGTGATTCTGGCGCGATCCTGAATGGGCTTTGACCCGCAGGCGCGGCGAAAGCCTGCGTTGGAATCCCACGAGGCTGATTAATAACTTCTCAAACTGACTCGGAGAAGATAGATGTAGCGGTGGTCGCCGCGGCGAACGCCTCTACACGATGGCCGTCCAAACTTATTCCTCGCACTTCACTGTTCCACTTGTCGGCGCGCTAATCGGCATTGTGATTTTGTTCTTTGGACGAAAACTCTTCTGGCTGTGCGTCGCTGCTGTGGGATTTGTGGCGGGCATAGAACTGGCGCCGCATCTCGTCACTGAGCCATCGCCGCTCCTGCAACTGACTGTCGCCATCGTTCTTGGCATAATTGGAGCTTTGCTCGCGCTGTTCCTGCAAAAAATTGCGATTGCAGTCTTCGGTTTTTTGGCGGGCGGCAAACTCGCCGGCGCAATCGCCGCTGCATTTTTTGTTCATTATGCCCAGTACTCTGCCGTCATTTTTGTGGTGGGCGGACTGATCGGCGCACTTCTCCTGCTCACTTTGTTTGATTTGGCACTGATCGTTATATCTTCCCTGATCGGCGCGCACTTGATTCAGAGCGCGATTGTTCTGCCACCAGCAGGATCAACGATCGTATTTTTGGGCCTTGCAGTGATTGGTATACTGGTTCAAGCATCGATGAGAAGAGGTTAACGTCGAATCGCGCTGAGGTTTCTGATGACAAAGCTGAACGGAGTCGCAACAATCAAAACATGAATTCACCAAAGACCGGGTTACGCATTGCAAGCGTCCTTTTCGGCATCTTTGCCATTGCTCACCTGCTCCGATTGATCAATCACGCACAAGTCACTCTCGGAACTCACACGATTCCAATGACCGTAAGCTGGATCGCGCTTATCGTTGCGGCCATTCTTTGCATCTGGTTTTGGCGGCTCTCGAATTTACGTGGAATATCCTGATCAGTCTCTGACCCAATCCTTCGGAACATCTACAAAAGATCGATCCAGATCTGCGATTGATGCGCAGCCAAGCAGCTTGAGAGTACGAATGAGATCGGTGTGCAAGATCTCGATCGCTCGCACAACGCCTGCGCCGCCAGCTGCGCCGAGTCCATAGGCGTACGCGCGTCCGACCATTACGGCTCGAGCTCCCAAGCACAGCGCCTTCACAATATCGCTGCCGCGACGAATGCCGCCATCGAACAGAACTTCGATGCGATCGCCGACGGCTGCCACAACTTCAGGCAACATCTGAAGAGACGGCGCAACGCGATCGAGCTGCCGGCCGCCGTGATTGGAAACGACCAGCGCATCCGCTCCTTCGTCAACTGCGCGGCGGGCGTCTTCTCCCGTGTGGATTCCTTTTATCACGATGGGTCGATTCCATGCCTGGCGAATCCACTTGAGATCTTCCCAGGTCACCGTTGACTGCTCGAGAACGGCGGTGACATCGGCGTACAACATCGGTCCCTTCCCCGGGATAACGATGTTTGGGAACTTCATCAGACCGCCATCGGCGATGAATCCGGTAAGCCAGCGAGGTTTTGTCAGCAGCTGACTCATGAACGGCAGCATCGATCGCATTTTGCCGCTCAGGAGTTCTTTGACGCCGTTTCGAAAATCGCGTTCGCGCATGCCGGCGACCGCAGTGTCAATCGTAACAACGAGCGCACAAAAACCGGCAGCCTTCGCGCGCTCGATCGCCGACAGCGCGCAATCGCGCCCTCCTGCGAGGTAAAGCTGATACCACAGCGAAGCTTTCGATGCGGCAGCGACATCTTCCAGACGGCAACCTGAAAAAGTTGAAAGCGCATACGGAATTCCCGCCGTACCCGCGGCGCGGGCGCCAGCTTCTTCTCCGCGCGGATGAATGATGCGGCTGCTGCCGACAGGCGCAAGAATCAACGGCATCGGGAGAGATGAACCAAGCACGACAGTTCGCAGATCGCATGACGGCACCGCTACGGCGCAACGCGGTCGAAGTGTCACCGCCTCAAATGCGCGGCAGTTCGCGCGCAACGTCCACTCGTCCTCCGCGCCGCCGTCGATGTAATCAAAAACGACGCGCGGAAGCCGTCGCTTCGCCGCGCGTCGCAAATCTTCGATGTTCAAAACGCGCGGTGGCTGAAGTGATCGTGACATGTCTTGATCAAAGTTCAACAGGTGACCTAACGAGTTCTCATTAACACCGGGCTTCAGCCCGGTGCAACGGTGCAAAGAGAAGGCAAAACCGTTTCAACGGTTTTCGGTCAAGTGAGAAACCGTTGAAACGGCTCGTACTCGGCTTTGCTGATCACACCCGGCTGAAGCCGTGTTAATGAGATGAACGAAGGGCAGCTTCCCGCACCTTCGATTCGGAAAAAGTGCGCTAATGGCGAAAATGGCGAACTCCAGTGAAGATCATCGCCATGTTACGCTCGTTAGCTGCGGCAATCACTTCCTCGTCACGAACTGAGCCGCCAGGTTGAATCGCACACATTGCGCCAGCTTCTGCCGCAGCAATCAAACCGTCAGGGAACGGGAAAAAAGCATCGCTGGCAACCGCGCTGCCTTTGAGCAAAAGCCCGGCTTCTTTCGCTTTCCAAATCGCAATCCGCGAGGCATCGATACGCGACATCTGGCCGGCGCCTACGGCAAGTGTACGATCTCCCTTGGCGTAAACAATCGCATTCGATTTCACGTGCTTGACCACGCGCCACCCGAACAACATCGCTTTCAGTTCTGTTTTGGTCGGTCGCCTCTTTGTCACGACGTTTTGCTTTGTTTCCTCCGCAACGTCTGGGTCCTGAACCAGCAGTCCGCCACAGACCGAGCGCACATCAAACGCAGGTCGTGCTTGCGCCGCCGGCGTCAACAATCGGATGAGGCGCAGGTTCTTTTTCTTTTGGAGGATAGCGCGTGCCTCGGGCTGGAAATCAGGCGCGATAATCACTTCACTAAAAATTTCACTGATCGCCCGCGCCAACGGCTCATCAAGAGGCCGGTTGCAAATGATGATTCCGCCGAAGGGCGCTTGTTTATCGGTAGCAAACGCCTTGTCCCACGCTTTGCGAAGATCGTTGTCCGAACCCACCCCGCATGGATTCGTATGCTTCAAAATCGCGACGGTTGGCTCCTCGAATTCGCCAATCAAATTCGTGGCGGCGCTTATATCCAGAATGTTGTTAAACGAGAGTTCCTTCCCATGAAGCTTTTCAAAATACTTGTCGAAATCGCCGTAGAGCGCGCCGGTCTGGTGCGGATTTTCTCCGTAACGCAATCGCATCGCCAAGGGAAGCGTCAGTGAAAAGGAGGCGTCGGTTGCCTGCTCTTTATTCAGGAAACTGCTGATCGTCCGATCATACTGGGCCGTCCTGGCAAAGGCTTTAATAGCGAGGCGCTCCCGCAATTTTAGCGTCGTCTTGCCCTTGTTATCGCGCATGTTTTCGAGCACCGCGTCGTAATCTGCCGGATCGACAACTACGGTGACTGACTCGTAGTTCTTCGCTGCGCTGCGAATCATCGATGGGCCCCCGATATCGATGTTTTCGATTGCTTCGGCCAGGGTGACGTCTGGCTTGGCAATTGTTGCTTCGAAAGGATAAAGATTCACCACCACCAGATCGATCGGCTCAAAACCGCATTCGCGCGCCTCGGCCTCGTGCTTCGCGTTCCCGCGCTTGAAAAGCAGGCCGCCATGCACCCTGGGATGCAACGTCTTGACCCGACCCTCGAGAACCTCGGGAAACGCGGTGAATTTGGAAATATCGCGCACTGGAATTTTCTCTTTCCTCAACAGATCGGCTGTTCCGCCAGTAGAAATGATGTCCACGCCCTGGCGCTCGAGAGCGCGCGCGAACGCAGCCACCCCGGTTTTGTCGGAAACGGAGATGAGCGCGCGGGTGATTTTCATGAGAAAGTTAAAAGAGTTACAAAGTTACAAAGCTAAAAGGGAACCATTGTAACAATCTAACGCTTGTAACTTTTGTAACCTGATCGCGTCAGCGATCGAGAATCACGTTCTTCGCCGCCGGATAAAGCACCGGACAGCAACCGATCGTTTCGCAAAACGCCTTGCTGAAGTGGCTCAGGCTTGAATAACCAACTTCTGTGGCCGCCTCTGTGACGTTGTAGCGTCCAGACCGCAATAATTCGGCCGCGCGTTCCATCCGCAGGTTTCGCAAATATTGGGGAATAGTCAGACCAACTTCGCGGGAAAAACTCCTGCTCAGATAAAAGGGACTGCAGCCGACTTCCTGGCCGATCATTTCCAAGGTGGGAGGATTAGCCAGATCCCGGGCGAGCAGTTCCTTCGTACGCTCCACGCGCTCACGGGCGACCCGTTTTTGTCGCATGCAGAAAAATTCCGGGTCCTTCGGCGCAAAGAGAAAATGCGCCATGAGTTCGAGCGCCTTGCTTTGATACCAAAGAATTTGTGCTGCTTTCGCCACGGGAGGCTCCGTCAAACTCGCGATGACGCTGCGTTGTTGCATCGTCATCGAACGGGTGGCGGCGACCACGTTCTCCTGCTTGTCTCCAAAGAGAATCCTCCGGATCTCCGGCTCGAGATCGGCCTCGTTCCGCACGAATTGTTTTTGCAAATGGTCTCGCGAAAATTCGAGCGTCACGAACTGATGACGATCTTGTGCGCGGCGCGACGCCGAGAGCGGTTGATCGGCAATGGCGTAATAGCCACAATTGCCCGGCAAATAATCGCTCCGCTTGCGACTCTCTGTTCCTACCGCTCCGTGCCCCTCGAGATTTAGGCAAAACTCCAGGCTATTTGAATGGAAAGTGCGTCCCCAGTTAAAGGAATGCTCGGTGCGAAAGTCGTGCCACTCGATAGCGACCCCGATTTTGTCCACGTCGCCGTAGAGTGGGCGCCATCCGCCTTTCACTTCACGCCAGGCATGTTGTTCGGCTGCGCAACCAGGCTTCATTTGCCTAATTACGAATGTTGCCGGGGCGAATGCAAGGCCGGTTTCTTCTCCTCCAGCGCATCGCGGTCCCATTTCCCCAGCTTTGACGCTGCGTCGTAGGTGCTCTGCGCGAAATCAAGCAGCACTTCATCTGGATTTTCCGCACTGCGCACCGCGTCGTAGGGTAAGACAAATTCGCGCAGCTTGGTGTCGTAAAATGCTGCGTCCGGGGAAATTTTCGCTTCCGCGAATCCCGGCGGTGCCGGATATGCGTAGGAGTAGAAAATAGGTGTCGGCATGGCGGCGTTGCCAGGCCAGAAACCGAGGCTGCTCTCTTCCTTTGAGTACGCCTCGCGCGTGATCGAATCCGGCAAATGCGGCACCCCGCCAGGATGCGGCGGCGCGGACCGGCCGGAGAAACGGGTGACCGCGAGATCAAAACTGCCCCAGAAAAAATGCACCGGACTGCACTTTCCACAGAATCGTGAGCGGAATTCCTTAAACACGCGATCGCTTTGAACGAGAACGCGCCAGAACCGATTCGCATATTCGGGGTCATAGGACCGGTGCTCTTCGTCTTGATCAAACGGAATCGGATTTTCGATCTCGTTAGGCAACATGTTGATCTCGACCGGTAACTCCATTTCGGCCAGCGCATTCATTAGGTCGCCATAGAATTTGGCAACCGATTGGGGACCCAATTTCAGCACTCGCATCGCACCATCGCTTTTGAGGATGCGCAATTCGTGGTCTATGAAATCGAAGCGGATTTCAAATATCGAGGCACCGTACGGGATTGGCGAAGTCGTCAGACCGCGCGCGGTGACATAGAGGGTGACGCCCCAGGAGTGGTTGACCCACGGACTCAGCGTCAGGCGAACCTTGCCAACAATCTGTGTCCACATGTGCAGAGTAACCGCGGTGTCTTTCCACTCTGCAAAAGGCAGAGACGGCCAAAAATCGGATGTTCCGTTCACTTACTGTTGTTACTCGCGGTTGATGAAATCAGAAAACGAACGTTTCACTCGGTCGAACATGCCTCGCGCTTCATCCTGTGTCCTGTGAAAGGCATGCTTGATTGTTTTTTTCACATCGCTGAAGACGCCAGTTCCTTCTTCGTCGTCGTAATCGTTCTCTACGTCCTCCATGGTCGCGCCGGCGAACATTCCTTCGGTTCTTTTCACGATGCCGCGAGTCGCGCCAATATATATCGTGCCGACGGGGCGGGACGATCTATTCAAAAGAGTGACGATCCAGATCGGCTCGCCGCGCTCGTCTGTGCGCAGCGTGTAATCGGCAGTCGCAAACTGCGCATGCGACGCTTCCGCTGTGTGGCTGGCCACAGCGAAGGCGCCGCTGGAATCCAGATTCAACCGCGAAATGTTAATCGTTGCGCCTTCGGTAGAACCAACGGTCGAGCGATCTGGTCTGTCATCGGAATCAATTCTTCCCTCAGCAACGCGCACTTCGCGCACACCCTGCCCCTCCGGGTTTTCCAAAATAATTCTCCATGTCTCGGGCTGCGGATCGCCTTTCACGCCAGTAATCGACACAATGTGATTGAGAGCGCCGCGACCAAGCTCCGAGCCCACTACGCGCAGAGCTTCGTACGCACTGGCGTTCTCCTGAGCCCAAACCTGCGGGGGGCCCAGTAACAAAACCACAATAAGCGATCGCCACATGTTGCAAGATTGAACAGCGGTTTCGCCGAGTGTCCATTGTGTTTTTACCGAATTGGCAGCGCATGTAAGTTTGAGCCGCACAAGTTTCCTCTGCGCTTGAACGAGAAGAGGAAATCTGCTCACCTTTTTGCGGATTGTGATAAAGAAGAGAAAAGTCGAGTTCAGCAGTCATCCTGCGAACCTTGCTTTGTTGCGCAACTGCGTCCGCGATTTTCTTAACGGCTATCCGTTTTCTCAAAAGGAACGACTGCTGATGGTGCTCGGCGTCGATGAAGCATGCACCAACATTATCCGCTACGCGTACCGGCTGCGTGACGATCAGCTCATCTCATTGCGGATGGAGGGTCTGCGCAAATGCGTCCGCTTGCGATTGCGCGATTATGGCGAACAGGTTCGTCCTCACGAAATGAAAGGCCGAGCTCACAATCTGATCAAGCCGGGCGGCCTCGGTTTATATTTGATTCGCTATGCATTTGACGGAGTCGCTTACATCCACAGACGCCGCGGCACAGAGCTGGTGCTAACGAAAAATCTGGCGTCAGATCGGGAACCGTGAATCGATCAAAATTCGTGTCTCGCTCGAACGATCTAACGATGTAACGATTCACGGTTTACGATCATTCATGAAGCCACCGGAGCCAGACACTGCGTTTGAAGTTTCACTGCGGCCGCCGGCCTTCAGCGAGTTCAACGGTCAGATAAAAGTGCGCGAACGCCTGGAGTTGATGGTGGAAGCAGCCAGGAAACGGGGGGACGTGCTCGAACACGTTTTGCTCAGTGGACCGTCCGGCCTCGGCAAGACGACGCTGGCCTACATCATCGCAAATGCCATGAGTGTGAACATAAAGAACACCAGTGGCCCGGTGATCGAGAAAGCCGGTGAACTTGCCGGTCTTTTGACAAGCCTGGAAAAAGGCGATGTGCTTTTCATTGATGAGATTCACCGGCTGCAACCTGCCATCGAAGAATATCTTTATCCCGCGATGGAAGATTACCGCCTGGACATCATCATCGACCAGGGGCCGCAGGCGCGAAGTCTGCGCCTTAATTTGCCAAAGTTTACATTGATCGGAGCGACCACGCGTTCCGGAATGGTGAGCGCGCCGCTTCGGTCCCGTTTCGGTATGACAGCGCGGCTCGATTACTATAACGCCGAGCAAATGCAGAAAATCATCATGCGCAGCGCGCGTTTACTTGGCGTGGAGATTGACGCCGCAGGGGCGGCCGAGATCGCCGCGCGTTCACGCGGCACGCCGCGCACAGCGAACAATCTTTTGCGATGGGTGCGCGATTATGTGCAGGTGAAAGCCGACGGAAAAATCACTGCAGAACTTGCCGACAGCGCGCTTACAATGCTGGAGATCGACCGCGACGGGTTCGACCAATGGGACAAGCGCATCATCGAAACGTTAATTCACAAATTTAACGGCGGTCCGGTCGGATTGAATTCCCTGGCGGTAGCAATCGGCGAAGAGGCAGGCACCATCGAAGAAGTGAACGAGCCGTACTTGATTATGGAAGGCTACATCAAGCGCACAGCGCAAGGTCGGGTAGCCACAGCGAACGCTTATCGTAAGCTCGGAGTTAAACCGCCCACAGGTATCCAACCTGAATTGTTGTAGAGCGTTTGACTCGCTCGCTCCCGCTCACTCAGTCTTCGACCCGCCCGTCCATGTCGCTGGACACCCGCCGGCTCCATTCCGTGAATGCCGAAAGCATTCGGAGCTGACACAGACGCCCTACAAATCCAGCGCTACGCGCGCGTCACACGCAAATACGAATTCGAATTCACCAAAAACTCGAAATCTGTTTCGATTTCTGTGAATTCAAAAACCTGCAGCGCCGGATCGGAGTGCAACATTGGAATGTATTCGCTCGCTTGTGCTTCGAAGGTAACAGTCGGGTAAATGCGCGCTTCGCCTCGTGTGACACGCATTATTTCCAAAATCGAATCGCGGTGGAATTCGTAGTCGAACCGGTCCTGGTATGCGAAGAGAAGATAGGATACGAGCGTCAGATCGAACTCGCCGTCGGCGAACGGCAATCGAGGCAACTCTCCCGCGACGTAACGCTGCGGATGGATTTTGAAGTCCGAGAAAAAAATAGCGGATGCGCGTTCGCGCAATGTGCGCATGTAGTCAGGATTCTTGTAAAAACCCCAGCGATACGTCGGCACGAGTCCAATGGTTCGGTAAACCGATTCCAGATCCGGATCGGATCGTTCCCTGATTTTTTCTCGCGACAGGGAATAGATCGGATCGAACGCGGTCACCTTAATCCCGAGGTCGTTAGCCTCAGCGCAAAACGAACTGACCCCGCCTGCCACATCCAAGACTGTTTTCCCGATCAACTTCTCCGGTTCGAGAAGGAAATACCGTCGATACTCTTCGAAAGTGCGACCGAGCAACACGACCCGATCAAGCTGGAGTCCGCGCGTCGCTTGTTGAGGCCGATTACCCATTCTTGTATTCAAAGTTGCAGAGGCGTTCGCCGCGGCGAAGGCCTATCGAATCGATGCTCGCGCGGCGAGCACCGCTACACGACCATCCACATCTGCTGCGTGCGCTGCGATCAGAACACTGTGAGAATGCCGTTATTGTAAGTTCCGACTCGCACCCACTTGTAGTTGCCGTTGCGCAGTCTCACTGCCCAAAAATCAAAATCCCCCTTGTCCCGGTCGCCTGCGGCATCGAGCGCAGTCGAGCCGGTTATACCGTTGTAATGGCCGGCTTCGTTCACAAATGCTGCTTTGAAATTGTTGAAATTCTGCTCCGGCATTGCGTGCACGAGCGCAAGCTGCACGACGAAAAGTGCGTCGTAAGTCGACAACGCAAACGCGTCCGCTTGTATGCCGGTGCGCGCTTCGATTCTATCTGCAATCGGCCCCCACCGATTGCGCAGCACATCGGGCAATCCGAAAATCGGATTTGGATAACCAACGCTTGTCGCAAAAGCGGCCGCACTCGAATCGCCCGTCAATGCCGCGGAAAGAGCGACTCCGTCGCTGCCGTACCACGCCGTGTTTGAGAGCGTCGTGTTCCCCTGTGCGCTATGAAACACATCCACGACCTCATCGAACGCAGCAAGATAAACGGCAGTCGCAGACGGATTGATGCCGCCGCCGATCAGGTTCGCCACCTGGGACGCAACAGAATGGGTTGCCGCGGAAAAATCAGTGGTGGTCGGTTCGTAGCGAAACCCAGCCGTCACCCTGCCCCCGAGTGCCCGAAATCGTATCTGAACGGAATTATGTAGCCCGTTGTTGCCCCTGTCGTTTCTCCAGAGCGGAACAATTGCACGGATTCCATCGTGTCGCATTAAGGCGACGATGGCCTCTGCTTCACGTATATCGTTCGGACAAAATCGAAATATGTTGTCACCAGGGATGGCGAGCGACGACGCTGTGCTGCCCTGGCTAATCACGAGGATGTTGTGTGCGTCGGCATATGGCTGGATCATCGCCACTTCCGAGCTGGATTGCGGTCCGATAACGATCTTCACGCCGCGTTGACCGAGGTCTCTGATAGCCTCCAGGGCTCTGGACGGATCGAGGTGTGTGTCGCGAACAAGGAAT
>WNFQ01005308.1_pt1 | contig 13410 bp, 18 predicted proteins | sample 5400171 | NCBI WGS metagenome assembly WNFQ01 (sample SAMN13153356, study PRJNA577476) | soil metagenome | isolation source: 20 cm soil under Madrone tree | place: USA:California | collected 2016-06-14
CCGAGCGAAAATCGCTCAAAAAGAGTGCGGATGGAAGGATGGCGACAGAGGCGGCTCGGCTCAAAGGAAAAAACTCACCGGAAGGGAGAAGAAAAACAGACTTGACTCGCACCGGCCTTCTCATGGAAGGACTTGACCTGCGCGAAAATGCGGGTCTTAAGCGCTACGGCTCCCCGATGTTTCCACTGCTCGATTGCTGCCTTGGCCGGATTGCATGGTCCTCTTCCCGGAGATAGTTTAGCGTTGGGCGACAAGGGCCACGAATACAGGAACAACGGCCCGCGATCTAGACCGCAAGGCCCGCACGTTTGGCCGCACCTTCGTTCGCTGCTCTGTCCGACCCAAGTTGGTTCAAGAACATGTGGCGACGGTTTGAACAGCGCAAGATTCACCGGCCAAAGAACGTGGAGCAAGTACGCCAGGCCCGCGTTGAATGGCAACCGCGCGGCTCCGTTGCAGGAGTTCGGCATGCTCCCCGCAAGCACGCTCTCCACGATGTCCAAGTGAAAGCGGATCATGCTCTTTCACCGCACCAGTCCCCAAGCGGGGCGTTCGTTAGGAGGGCGACATGTGCACTCAACCGGTGATTCTCGATTCGACTCTTCACAGTCCGGAGGCGGTGGAGTTTGGTGAGGCGCTGCGTGCGAAGATCGTCCGGCAAGAGGAAGCCGTGCAAGCGCTGGTCGACCTGTACCAGGTCTTCTGTGCGGGCTTGAACAGGCCAGGGCGCCCTGTAGGGAGCCTTTTATTCCTGGGGCCCACTGGGTCCGGAAAGACGCGCACCATAGAAGCCGCCGCGGAGATATTGTTCGGGGACTCGCGCGCGGTAATCAAGATTGACTGCGGTGAATTTCAGCATTCGCATGAGATCTCGAAGCTAATCGGGTCACCCCCAGGCTACCTGGGCCACCGCGAGACGCATCCGCTGATCACCCAGGAGGCTCTGGCGGCAAGCCATACTGAGAAGCTGAAACTCAGTTTCTTGCTCTTCGATGAAATTGAGAAGGCCAGCGACGCTCTATGGCAGCTCCTCTTGGGCATGCTGGACAGGGCGACCTTAACGCTTGGCGACAACCGTCGTGTGGACCTCTCCCAGACGGTGATCTTCATGACCTCGAACCTGGGCGGCACCGAAATCACGGAATTGATGCACGGCGGGATGGGATTCATCCAGCCCGAAGATAAGCCCATGACGAATCTTGACGAGAAGGTGGAGCGCACAGCGGTAGAAGCGGCGCGGAGAAAGTTCTCGCCGGAATTCATGAACCGCCTCGACAAAATCGTGGTGTTTCATTCCTTGAATCGCGAGCAACTCGCCGAAGTGCTGCAGATCGAGTTAGCGCAAGTACAGCGGCGGGTTTTGGAGACAGCGAAAGGGCAGTTCTTGTTCCGAGTAACCGAAGCGGGCCGCGAGTTCATCTTGCACGAAGGAACGGACCAGCGCTACGGTGCTCGCCACCTGAAGCGCGCTATCGAGCGCCATGTGGTTTTCCCATTGGCGAACCTGCTGGCCACCCAGCAGGTGAACTCAGGCGACATGCTGTGCATTGACTGGGACCCGCGCGTGGGAGGCTTGGTGTTTTGGAAAGAAGACGAAGCGCCGCAGTCGACAGCGCCACACCCACTGCTAGTCTCAACTCAGACACGCAAGGCCGCTGGAGCCGGCGGCCGCGCTGCAGAAGTAACCTCTTCCGCCGAGTCGCGAAGTGCTGGAAACAGTAAATAAGCCGAGTACTAGAGCGTACTAAGGAGATCACCCGCTGGGAAATTGCAGTTTTCCTCCGCTTGTCCGCTAAGCTGGACGATGGTAGTCAAGTACTGAGATGCGACAGGGAGGAAGTGCTGCAGCGCCGGGACTGAATTCTTCGATCCGAAGGTGCGAAAGGATACGTCTCTCTTAGACAGACTGAGGCCAAAGCAGATCACGCTACGTAAGCTCACAAAGGTGCCCGTCGGAAAGCGGGACGACCTTACGGTGAACATGCTGCCTAGGGGCCCGCAAGCTCTCTGGCAGCAGGAGGATTATGTCGAATGGCCGATCCGAGAAGCGGATCGCGAGGACGGTGAGCGTAGAAGTCTGTCTGCAGGATGAACCAAAGCTTAACGAACGGATGTTGACGGAAAACGTGAGTGCTCACGGCGTACGTGTTTTCATGGAGCGGAACTTGCGGCCGGGGCAACAAGTGGTGGTTAGCTCGCCAAAGGAGGGCATGCGCTCGCAAGCGCGGATCGTCTACTGTCAGCGCGTGTCCGAGAAAAGGTTTGCAGTCGGTCTGGAACTGTCCGGAAGGGTGGAACTGTGGGCAAAGGCTTACTAGCTGCAAGAGGCCACGGTTCTTTACAACCTGCCAAGAAGCGATACCCACCCAGAGCTCACGCTCCCATCTTTTTTCCTAGCCCGCCCGAAGTCTCCTCATTAGTACGGCTCCCGTTACATTCCGGGCATTTCCACAGGCGGAAGCTTCTTCTTTGGGGCATGACCTCAGCTAGATACATGAGTCGCCCATCATCGGGACAGCTAACGCGAGGCGTGATTTCCTGATCGATAGTCTTTGCGACTTTCGGGTCAATGAAGTATCCATCCAAGCTATGGTAGCGGACCAGACAGCCAGGCTCTCGGCAGGCGTATAGCAGCCCCTCCGCAGGCTCGCTACTAAGGAGCCTTAGAAGCATCTCCGTGTGATGTTGGTAGCAAAGTACGTGAAGGTCTCTTCTCGTACTGGTACCCAACCTTTCCTGTTCACTTGCCGTGTGGGGGACAGACTTAGGGTTGCAATTTCAGGAGTCTGCGTGCAATTTGCAGCCCACTGGCCCCAGCGATCTGGTAGGAGAGGTATCTTAGTAATAAGAAACAACTTAGGTGTCCGGGGCGAAGGTCCTCTCTACGTATCAGCATTCTGGGAATTGGCAAAATCCTGGACATTCTGCGCACGTCCGCGGCAAGCATTTGCCACGCCTACGTTGAAGGGCAAAAAAACAGTAAGAAAATATACCGGTGGGAATGCGGGTCCCTTAAAGGGTTACGCAGAGGTGGGGCGCTTGATCCATTTCCGGTTCCGGAATAGCGACACGTAAATATGGACGGTGCTGATCAGATAAAACTGCCCGATTATTGTACATCGGGTTTTTACCTTACTAAAGATTACAGTCAAACCCGCCTTGATCCCTATAGCAGGACGGACCAAGATTCGGTCGTTTAGAAGGGAAATTGGGACCTCGGAGGAGGCAAGTTGTCTAGAACTGTTTGACCTCTCCCGCACGATAAAGTACGGCGTCCGCAACTTGCTCTATAACGATGCGGGCGGACGAACGGAGCCACAAATGGGTGTCGTTTCTTTTAATGGGCAGGACGTTTTTCCGCAGCGTGGATTCGCCGAGGCTCCACTGTGCGACGAAGGGGGCCCAATTCAAAGCCATGGCAAGTCCTTGCTTGGCTCGAAGAAAAAAGAGTGCCGCTTAATCAGGGGAGCGCTTAGTTTCAGCATCTCTCAAGGACACCCCAAATTGAATGAGAGTCCAGCGAGCTCAGGTCGAATGCCGACTTGCATGGCGTGGCTGCAGGGGAGCAGGTCGTCATGCTGAACGACGTCAGAATGCGCATAGCTCAAGTCGCTGATCTGGTCAGGTCAAATGGGTGGAGTTCCCTTTTTAAGGAAGTATTGTTTCTTAAGCGTACAGCCATTGTTGTTGAGAAGGACTTGTCGGAGCTAACGGAGCGTTCTAAGCCGCTTGCGAGCGCAAAGCTGATACTGCTTGAAATTGACAAAGAGATGCTTTCGTCAGGTCTCTATAGCTTTGCTGTCAACAGCAGGTGTCTAAAGGCCTTGAATTACCTGAAGCACGGATGCGGCGGATACGCCCTGGCACGAGACAACGTAGTTGTTGGCGACACGTGGCACTACGTCTCAGAAGCTGCAGACGACCCACGTGGTTTGCATGAGGATCTGCAACGGTTTGGGTTTAGGGGGTGGTCGAAAGACTATGTATACACCTTCGATATATTTGTGGCACCTGCTGAAAGAAAAGGTGGCATATCCGCGGCTTTCCAAAATAGCGCGATGCTAGCTCTTCGTTCGAAAGGATACACAAAAGCTTATGGTTTTTACTGGGCTGACAATATTCCGGCTCAGTGGTGCACTCGAGTGACCAATAAGTGGAAGGAGGTGCGAGCGTTCAGCGTAAGCCGCTGGATCAAGCAGCTCACAAGAAGGAACCGTCTTGGCTGAAGAACATACCGATAGGAGAGAAAAAAGGAATCTAATCATGGAAGAACTGTTGGTGAAAGTGAAAGCCGCCTTTAGCTCTACGTTCGACATCGATCCGCAAACCATCACCCTCGACTCGACGCCAAACGACATTCCCGCGTGGGATTCCATGGGGCATGTGGAGCTGGCCAGCAGCCTCGAGCGCGCATTCGGGCTGAGCTTCGACGTGGATGACTTAATGGCGATGGAGAACGTGAAAGAGATCTGCACAGTCGTTCAATCCAAGCTCGGCAAGGTCCAAGGTGTGCGGGTCTAATGATTCGAACTTCGCGGGTCGCTTGCTCCGGCGGCTGGGAGAGAATTCTCATCTGATTGACGCGGCGACCGGGCAAACGCTTTCTGGTAAGGAAGTTCCCGGTCTGATCGTCGGCTTCGCGCTTGGGTTTCTGTCGGCCGGTCTGCAAGCGGGCGACCGGGTGCTGATCAGTTGTGGCTTGAGTCCCGCAAGTACGCTGGGGTACTTAGGGGCCATATATGCGGGGCTGGTGCCCGTGCTAGTGGATGAGCGCGCGCTCGCAATTTCCGGGGAATCGATCCTCGCGAGAGCACGCGGAAAAGCCGTATGGGTTGGCAAGGGAGTCCACTGTGATTGGGCAAGGAAGAATGGCGTTACACAAATCGAGGGCAACTTCGACGCTCGCCCTGCCAATTCGTTACGGCCGGCGCCGTGTACGGAAGAAGACCTTGCGGTCTTGATGCCCACGTCAGGCTCCACGGGGGTACCACAGCTGGTGATGGTCAGCCATGGCAACTTGAGAGCGAACACAGAGGCAATTATCCGAAGCCAGCGTCTGGGGTCGGACGAAAAGGCCATGCTGATCATGCCCGTGAGTTACTGCTTCGGCGCAAGCGTCATGCACTCCCATCTGTATCAGGGGGGTGGAGTTGTGTTCGACTCGAGGTTCATGTTCCCTGACAAAGTCCTGCGCGCGATAAATACCTACGGTTGTACGACGTTCGCGGGTGTGCCAGCCGTATACAACATCCTCCTGCGGCGCTCGAACCTCAGGTCCATCCAGTTGCCCGAACTGCGGCGCTGTCTTCAAGCAGGGGGCGCACTTGCCCCTGCAAGTGTCCGGGAGATGTCCAGCATCGTGCCAACAGCAGAGTTCTTTGTCATGTATGGCCAGACGGAGGCCACAGCCCGGATTTCCTATGTGCTGCCGGATCGCTTGGGCGAAAAGCTCGGCAGTGTCGGTCTGCCGATGGACAATCTGATGATCCGCATCGTTGGTGACGAAGGGCGCGAACTACCGGCGGGGCAAACCGGCGAGATCCAAGTGCGTGGCCCGTCGGTCTGCTCCGGATACTTTGATGACCGCGAAGCAACGGAGAAGAAGTTTGGCGACGGTTGGCTCAAGACGGGCGACTTCGCTTACCGTGACGACGAAGGATACCTGTGGATCAAAGGACGCACTAGCGAGTTCATAAAGATTCGCGGCGTCCGAGTCAGCTTTGGGGAAGTTGAAACGAAGGTGGCGACCGTCCCCGGCGTTTACGAGTGCGCTGCCACAGCGACGCGGCATCCAGAAGCTGGAGAAGGGCTCGCGCTCTTCATCGTTGCGGACGAAGGCGCCAGCATTGTTGCCGAAAGAGTTCGGCGGGCACTTCCCCCCCAATGGACCTGTGTCTCAGTGAGAGTGGTTTCTGAATTACCCAAAACGGAAAACGGCAAGATTGCCCGATCTCAGTTACGGACGATGGCATGACCACACCGGTGGAAATCGCGCAAGGCATCGAGAGCCAGTTGGCGGCGCCGCTATACGGGCTGGATCCCAAGGTACGACGCGACTCCCTGCTCGCGCTGCTGAAGAAGGAACTCGCTTACGCCTGCGACCGGAATCCGCGGTTTCGCAACTACGTGGAACATTGGCCTGTGCATTTTCACACGGCAGACATGCTTGCCGATCTGCCATACCTGCCCGTCGGAGCCTTCAAGTCGAATCCACCGCTGGCTTTGGTGGACACCTACGAGGTCAAGCGCACTCTCACTTCCAGTGCAACTACGGGCCAGGTGCCAAGCCGTGTAGTTCTCGATGCCGAGACTGCCAAGCGGATGACAAAAGGTGTCATCACGATCATCAAGGATTTCATCGGGCCGGCGCGAAGGCCTTACCTGGTGATCGACAGACCGGAAAACCTAAGTACCCAGGGTGAGTTGGGGGCACGTGGGGCCGCCATTCAAGGCCTTGGGTCCTTTGCGACAGAAGTGGTTTGCTGTTTGCACCATGACCGGGAGGGAAACACAAGTCTCGATCTGGAGAGACTTCTCGATTCTGCTGCAAAGTGGAGAGAGACCGAGGTCCTGGCTTATGGATTTACCTATGTCATCTGGACCCAGCTTGTTCAGCCTTTACAGCGCCAGGGCGTCACGCTCGACATTCCCAACGTACGTGTGCTGCACAGCGGCGGGTGGAAACGTTTGGAGCGGGAAGCAGTGACCAAAGATGCATTCATCGGAGGGGTGGCGTCGGTGTTTGGCTGTTCGCCCGATCGTGTCATTGATTTTTACGGCATGGTCGAGAATGTCGGCGTCGTCTATCCGGATTGTGAGCGCGGCAACAAGCATGTGCCCGCCTTTGCAGAGGTCGTCGTGAGAAATCCACTGACGCTTGAGCCCGTTGCAGTCGGACAGCAGGGCCTAGTGCAGGTTTGCAGCGTGCTGCCGACCAGTTTCCCCGGGTTTCTAGTGCTGACAGATGATATGGCAGAAATCATCGACTACGACGAGTGCCCGTGTGGAAGGCGCGGCACCAGTTTCCGCTTTGCGGGAAGGGTGCCGAAGGCGGAGGTCCGCGGATGCGGCAACCTGGAAACTACTCGCCACAAACAGGGGCAGGGTAACGGTTTGCATGAATGACTTGATGCTGAACCCGGCAGTGCATTCTCCTCAGGAAATTACCCGTGCGGCGCAGCAAGTCCGGGAGATTGCACGGGAAAAGGAGATTGCCCCTTGCACAGTCCTCGAGGTTTTTGAGCAGTGGGCCGCGGCACTGGATGGCCGCGAGTTGCGCGAAGTTCCGGGGCTGGCGTTTCTCCGGCTTTGGCTTCGCCGGGGCACCTTAGAGCCGATTCTTCTCCGCGAGCTGGGCCCGGATTTTCTGAATGGCGGGTGGCGGGAAGATGGACGTGCAATGCTGCGGGCATTTCCGCTGGGAGTAGTCGGTCATTGGCCAGCGGGGAATGTTGAAATCCAGCCGGTCCTCTCTCTTACGTGCGCCTTGCTCGGCGGCAATGGGTGTCTGGTCCGTATACCAAGCGGCTTGGTCGAGATAACACAGCAGATCATGGAGAAGCTTCAGGAGGTTGATCGACGGGGGTTGTTGACCGAACGCACCTTCATGGTGAGTTTCGATCATTCGCGCACGGATATGCACGAAGCCATGGCGCAGGCCGTCGACGGTGCCATGATTTGGGGCGGTGCTGAGGCGGTCTCGCAAGTGCGTAAGCTGCCTTTTCCTCATTGGGCGCGTGTAGTGGTCTTTGGCCCACGGCTTTCCGCAGCGGCGATGGACGCCGAGACGTGGGGCGATCGGGCTGAACGGCCGTCCTGGTGCCGACGCATTGCACGGGACATGTGGCAGTTTGAGCAACGAGCCTGTTCTTCGCCCCAAGCATTATTTCTCGAGCAAGGTGCCGGATGCGATCCCGATGAGTTCGTGAACGATCTGAGACAGGCTCTTGAAGAGGAGAACCGCGCACATCCGCGCGGGCAAATCGAACCCTCGTTGACCTCGGGGATTTGTCTGGCCCGTGCGTTGTGGCTTCTTGAAGATGCTGCGAACCGCGCCGTGTTTTCTGCCTCGCCTGATTGGACCATTTTGTTGGGGAGGGGCACCGAAATACCAAAGCCGACGCAGGGTCGAACGCTCAGCGTCCTACTGGTGGACGACCTCTCGGAAGTCATATCGAAGTTTGATGGAACGGTGCAGACACTGGGGCTGGCGGTGAAATCCGCCCATAGGGAGGAGAAGTTCGCCCAAGCCGCAGGACGCAATGGCGTCGATAGGGTGGTGAAGATGGGCCGGATGCATCTTTTCAGTTCTCCTTGGGACGGAGTCGATCTGATCCGTCCGATGGTGCGTCTCGTTCGTCATGTGCGTTCACAGGAGTGAAAACAAGCGAGGTGTCAAAATGGAGCAGGCGGAACTATTTCTGGGGGCCCTGGATCGGAAAGCTAAGCCGTTCGCGGCCAGTGCACGGGCGACTTTCGAGGCGAATAAGGAACTCTGCTCGTGGTTGTTGAATCCGTTGGCACGCTGGGCGGAGGCAGCCTACGGGGAGAAGGTATTTGACGATGCAGCGTGCGGGTATGCGAGGTATTGCATCGGCGTCGCTCAGGCCCAGAAGGTTTACGAGCGTGCGGGCAGGTACACTCCTGAAGGCATGCCGGAAATCATGTCCGGGGTTTACGAGGATGAGGGCTATGCCGTGCCTTATATGTGGGCTGCTATTCTCATCTATGCGCTTTGGCCATCCATGATCAAGCATATCGCGATGTTCCGAGATGAGTTCTTGAGGCGATTGGCTCAAAACGCGTCTGTCCTTGAGATGGCTGCAGGACACGGTGTCTTGAGCCTTCTGGCTGCGGAGGAGCGACCGGACATTCGGATAAATGGCTTCGATATCAGCCCACCTGCGGTAGCTATAGCAAATCGCCTGCTAGCCGTCTCCGGACACGGAGGTCGAGTCTGCTTCGCGGTCGAAGATGCGCTGAAAACTGACGGCGCGAGCACCAACGGAAAATACCAAGGGATCATATCCGCGATGCTTGCCGAGCACTTGTCCGACCCGAAACCGCTTTTCAATGCAATTTCTCATCGGACTTCACAAGATGGACTGGTGTTCTTCAGCACGGCCATCGAGTCCCCACAGAGAGATCACGTCTTTGAATACAACCAGGAAAGCCAGCCACTCCAAATGGCGGAGGCTGTTGGCCTGCGCGTGACACGACTCGTCTCTGATGCCGGCGTAACGCGTCCCGGCACACGGTTTCTGCCCCGTGCGACCGCAATGATTCTAAGGTCGCGTTAAGGGCGTATGCGATCCAAAGCTTTGCTGTCTCAGTCGCTTGGAAAGGACAATAAATAGATGGCCGCGGCTTTGATGAAATTTGAGGAAGTGCGCGCGGTTCTAAAGCAGCGGTTTCCCATGATAATGGTCGATAGCGTCATCTCGCTGGAGCCGGGGAAGAGCATCCGAACAATAAAGAATGTGACGGGAAACGAAATCCAGTTTCTGGGTCATTTCCCCGAGCGCGCCGTGATGCCGGGAACGTTGATTGTGGAGGCAATCGGCCAATCGGCTTCCATTCTCTTCTCAAAGACGACCGGAACCGGAACGCGACCAGGCGAGTTCCTGGTGCTTGGCTCCATTAATAACATGAGATTCCTGGCTCCAGTGGTTCCAGGAGACAGAATGGAAATTGAGCTGCGGGTCCTCAAGTTTATTGAAGACTTGGCGCTGGTGGAAGCAGTGGCGACAGTGGATCATATGGTCGTGGCCACGGGCAAACTGGGTTTCGCCAGACGCAGTTTCGAACCTGCCTCTACCAAGACTCGTACGCGCTGAAAGCCGAGTGAGCAAATCATTCGAGGCATGAGAAGGGTTTGACTTCCGGCTCATTAATTCGGCGAAGCCAACGGTTCATGATCCAGGGTCTTGGGAAGGAAAGTTGCCAATGCTGACGTGAAAAGCTGGGCGCCTTCAGAGTTGAGATGAAGTTGATCGGATTGGTAATACTTGACAGAGAGCGCCGTGGGATCAATCGGCACCAATGTATCCACGCCGGCCTTCCGCGAAGCGAGGGTCATTTGCCGGACCGCATCTTCGGACGACGGAGTCGGCGGGACAAGAATGATTAGCTTGGCGCCATGCGCTTCGCATAATTCGCGGAGGCGCTCCAACCGAGAATTCGCCGTGGTCTGGAATTGGTGGGGCGGCGGAATGGCAGGCTGCGGCTTCAGGAGCAAGACGAGCTCTCTGTAATGGGGAACAGTGTGATGGAGAATCTGCGTTCGAAGGTCCGTGCGCGTATCCCAGAAGACACTCGAATGAGCCAATAAAAGGTTACTGGTGGCTGTCCGATCCATCTTAAGATCGGACGCCACACCGAGGGAATCTCGCATATCAAATAACATCAATGGAACATAGTCCTGGCGCACGCTGTTTGCGAGGAAGCTATTCACTCCAACACCGAGAACCACGACCTGGGGTTTCGCTCCTTCTCGAAAAAGGCGCTCCAACGCATAGAACCAATCATAGTACCCAGTGGCTTCGAGGAAGATGGGATAGATGTGCATCTGACCGGAGGTCAATTTCTGCAAACGGTCGACGTCGACTCCCTCTAGCAACAGAGAGTTGCCTATCATTAGAACCGAGGTCGGCTCGCCGGGTTTTGCTGGACGAATCCTTGCAGCTTCGGAGTACTGGCGGGAAACGCGAGCGTATGTTTCGGAGCAGTGTTTGAGCAGAAAATCACTAAAGAATTCGAAAGCAACGATGAGCAGAGCACAGATTCCGACCAGGAGTCTAGCGTAGAAGAGGGCGCCGGGTTTAGAACTGGAAGTAGACGAAGGCATTGAGATTGCTCCCCGAAAAAAGTGCCAGCACGAGAAGCGCGGCGGCAGCGAGGGCGGTTCGAACGGCATAAGGCGACGTTGCGAATGGATATTCGTGGTTGCTGGCTTCCAGCAGCAAGTCCACAACGAACAGAGGGATAGAGAAAAGGCAAAGCATGAAGAAAGCTGAGGCGTACTCACTCCGCCACGCGAAATTCGACAGCCCTGCCAGCAGTTGCACCGCTGCACGGAGGGAAGTGGCTCGGAAGAAGGCCAGGCTCAAGCAAAGAATGTTGAAGGTCAGAATTCTCTGTGCCCAAAGGGAGAAGAAACCGGTGGAGCGCTGAGGAAGATCCGCGCCCCCCGATGTGGATTTGGCCGGGAAGAAATAGCGCTCCGCAGCCAGCACGACTCCGTGAATGGCGCCAAAGATAACAAACGTCCAATTTGCGCCGTGCCAGAGACCTGCGAGAACCATGGTAATGAAAAGATTGCAGGAGGTTTTCCATTCCCCATGGGCGCTGCCGCCCAGAGGAATGTATAAGTAATCCCTAAGCCAAGTGCTTAAACTGATGTGCCAGCGGCGCCAGAAATCCTGAAGACGATTGGCGAGGAAGGGCTGGCGGAAATTGACCATGAAATGGAAGCCCAGCAATTGAGCGCTTCCGCGCGCGATATCGCTGTAACCGCTGAAGTCTCCATAAACTTGCCAGGTAAACGCATAAGTTCCAAGCAGAACAAGCCAGAAATTTGAAGGGCCGAATTGACCGCCAAACACTGCGTTTGCCAGAACGGCACAATTATCCGCGACCACACATTTCCGGATGAGGCCAGAGAAAATTAGCATCAGGCCATCGAAAAATCGATCCGCGTCGAAAGTGCGCTTCTTCTGGACTTGTGGAAGCAGATGCCCCGGCCTTTGTATCGGACCGGCAATCAAGTGAGGGAACAGACTGATGAATAGACCATAGTCGAAGAATGATTTGGAAGCCTCAATCCTGCCTTTATATACGTCCACGATGTAGGCGACTTCCTGAAAGGTATAAAACGAAATGCCCGGTGGAAGAATAATGCGAATCAACGGCAACGGAATATTGTGAATACCTAACCTGTCCAGAGCGCCCAAGAAAGAGCCCGCGAAGAAATCGAAGTATTTGAAGACCCCAAGGATCGCGAAATTCAAGACAAGGGAAAAAACAAACCACTTCTTTCTGTTAAGGTCCGCGCGGCCGGGGGCAATTTTCTGCGCGATCAGAAAATCCACGGTGGTGGTGCCAATCATGAGTACGAGGAAGCGCCAGTCCCACCAGCCGTAGAAAAAGTAGCTGGCGAGCAGAAGGAAAATGTTTTGGGCCCGATGACTGAGACGCCAGTACAGCAGCACGACTGGTATCAGAAACAGGAAATAAGCTGGCGAATCAAAAAGCATGGTGCCGAGTCAGATGGATGTGTAGCGTTTTCTTCATAATTGCGCCGTGTTCGCCAAAGAATAGTCAGCTCCTTGCCGGGGAGACAATCAGTTGAATCAAGGAATTGGAGTGGGGGAAATACCTGAGTGAGATTGTGTAGGGACGTTCGCGGTGAATCGTAATCGAGGGGGCGAGCCGCCATATGCGGAAAGCGCGTTTGCCCAGGTCGTAGCCCCACCCACTGCAAGCCAGACATCTTTCACATAGACCCGGCCCAACTCGCCCAGCATCCAGGGAAGACGAGGAAGAATATTCTCACGATTGCGTCGGGAATTATCCGCTGCGCCATTTAAGGTTAAGACCGGATTGTGGAGGGGTTCCGTATACGCTACGGTTGCGGCGGGCCGGACTCCCCCTCGGCAGGAAAGTTGGTCCCAGCTAGCAGATGAGTTGCGGGGGAACCCAAGCCTGTGCCGTATAAGGGCCCGAATAGCCCTGGGACTCTTATGGCGGTAGCTTATCAAGCGGAGCCACTATGAGTATTCGTATTCAGCACTGGCCTTGGTTCGCAATCATGGTCAGAACTGGCAGAGAAAGGACTTCGACTTTGCTACTGGAAAACGCGGGTTACGAGTGCTTCTTGCCCGTCAGCAAGTTTACTCGTCGTTGGTCCGATCGCATGAAAGAAATCGAAGTGCCACTGTTCCCCGGGTACCTCTTTTGCCGCATGGACCCTTACAACCGCTTGCCCGTCCTGATGACCCCGGGAGTAATCCAGGTTGTCGGGGCCGGCAAAACACTCATTCCAGTCGAGGAGGAGGAGATCGCTGCCATTCAGCGTGTCGTAAAGAATGGCATTTCGACGATGCCTTGGCCATACCTGCAGGTCGGCCACGTAGCGCGAATTGAGGAGGGACCTCTGCGCGGCATGACCGGAATCATCGTCAGAATCAAGTCCGGAATGAAGCTAGTTCTATCCGTAAGCCTGCTACAGCGCTCGGTCGCAGTCGAAGTTGATCGTAGCTGGCTAGGTGGCGTGCACCCGACAAGGCCTGCTGCGATTGAGGCGCGGCTCGATCGCTCGACGGCAACCCCAGACAATCCGAATTGATCTGGGCAAGCCAGATGGGGGATTGATTGAAGCGGAAGAACGGCTTGTGCCAAGCAAGGTGGTAC
>WNFQ01002988.1_pt1 | contig 13408 bp, 12 predicted proteins | sample 5400171 | NCBI WGS metagenome assembly WNFQ01 (sample SAMN13153356, study PRJNA577476) | soil metagenome | isolation source: 20 cm soil under Madrone tree | place: USA:California | collected 2016-06-14
TGGCGCAATCGCTTGACAGCCACCTCACGAATTAATGCGGCGCTTGACAAGATTCTGCTCGATCTGAGCCGGTAGCCGCGAAGCGGATGACAAATGACAGATGACCAGCTTCAGCAAGGTCATTTGTCATCTGTCATTTCTTACCGTCCATACCGGCCGAAAGAATACCCCCGGCTCGTTCGGAATCCTTTGACCGGTCGAAGCGGTTTCTTTCCTTCGTCGAAAAGAGCCGTATACACATAATTAAATCCATCCAATCTAAGGCGTGGCACCTTTTGGTTGATGTATTTTTCAATGTCGGTCATCGCCTTGAGTTCTTCGGCGGTCACCAAGGTAAAAGCGTCTCCAGCCTGTTCGGCGCGCCCCGTCCGACCAATACGATGGACATAATCTTCCGGATGAAGCGGGATATCATAATTCATGACGTGAGTGACCCCAGCGATATCTAGGCCACGAGCGGCGATATCGGTTGCCACCAAGACTTCATATTTGCCGCTCTTAAACCCAGCGAGTGCAGCTGTCCGTTCACTTTGCTTTCGGTCCGAGTGCAGAACGGTAACTGAGTGTCGAAGCGCCTTGAGTCGGTCGGAAATCTCGTCGGCTGCCTGCTTAGTTCGAGTGAAGACTATTACGCTCTCATAATGGGTTTGTTCCAGGAGGGATACCAACAGATCGAATTTCTGAGCAGCCGCCACCGGATAAAACGCATGGGTAACTGTTTCGGCCACGGCGCGGCGCACCCCAATCTCGACAATCTCCGGATCCCGCAAGACCCAGGACGAAAGCGATTCGATCTCAGGTGGAATCGTCGCAGAAAAGAGTAACGTCTGGCGATCGGTGGGACAGAGCTGAACAATCTTTTTGACATCAGGCAAAAATCCCATGTCGAGCATCCGATCCACTTCGTCCAAAACAAGGATTTCGATCTGATCGAGACGAAGTAATCCCTGCTGTTGCAGATCAAGGAGACGACCGGGCGTCGCGACTACGACATCGACTCCGAACTGGATCAACTTCTTTTGGCGGTCATAACCAACTCCGCCGTAAACTACTCCGATCTCGATTTCGGTGAAACGAGCATAATACTGAAAAGCGGTTTCGACCTGAAGTGCCAGCTCGCGCGTCGGCTCCAAAACAAGGCATCGCGGATCGGAAGGGCAAAAGCCGCCGTTTTTCCAGTCCCGGTCTGGGCCGATCCGATGACGTCGCGACCCTGCAAGATCAATGGAATGCACCGCTCCTGAACAGGGGTGGGTTCAACGAAACCCAAAGATTGCACCCCATGCACTACTGCATCCATTAATCCCATTTCTTGAAAGCTCATTTTGACCTTGAATTAACGGGTATTCGTAAGAAAGCGCAAATGCGAGGTCATGGAGGCAGTTTTCTCGCCGGCGCCAAAGTCCGTTATCGGAAAAAACGATAGGATACCCCGCGCTCGGAGGGCGCGTCGCTTGCGACGCCCGGAAACAACCCACCGCGGTTCCGAGGAATCGAGCCAAAAATCCGTGAGCATTGCCAATCACGGGCCGTTTGCGGGAGCCGCAAGCGGCTCGCCCTCCGACGCCAAGGAAGCTCGCAATTGAAAACCATTCCAGGACGATGGATCCGCTCTCCCCCGCGTTGCGTTCCACCCGATTTCAAAGTATGCCAGCAGGTGGCCAAAACAGTTTTGTTCATCTGCACCGGAAATTTCTACCGAAGCCGATTTGCGGAAGCTGTCTTTAACTATCACGCGTCGAAAGAAGGCCTCCCTTGGAGGGCGATTTCACGCGGATTAGCCATTCATTGGGCTACTGGTCCACTCTCCCCGTATACCGCCGGAGCCCTGGCCGTACGCCGGATTCCGCTCCATCACACTGGACCCGATCGGATACAACTGACCGAGGATGACTTGAAATCGGCCAACCTCCGCGTTGTGATGGACCGAAGCGAGCATTTCGCGATGATGATGGAGCATTTCCCCCTTTGGACTGCCCAGGTCGAATATTGGGACGTACCAGATTTACCGATCAACCAACCTGAAGTGGCACTCCCGGCGATCGAAGGGAAAGTTTTGGAGTTGCTTGAGCGCCTTTCGAAATGACTGCAGTTCTGAACGTCTCGATCCCCGGAGCAAAAAAGATCCGAACGGGGAAGGTTCGCGAGCTGTTTGCGGTTGGCGACGATGTACTCATTGTCGCGACTGATCGGATTTCGGCTTTCGATTGCATCCTCCCACAAGGGATTCCGGAAAAAGGCCAAGTCTTGACCCAGCTCTCCGCGTTCTGGTTTCGCTACTTCAGCGATGTACCAAGCCATTTTCTTTCCGTCGACGCGGGACAGTTTCCGGATCCATTCAAGGAGTTTCGCGAGCTACTCGCGGGCCGCTCAATGTTGGTGAAACAAGCGGAACCTTTGCCGGTGGAGTGTGTCGTACGAGGCTACTTGGCTGGTTCGGCATGGAAAGAATATCAAGAAAAAGGCACGGTGGCTGGAATCTCTCAACCAAGCGGACTGAAATTGGCTTCAGCCTTTCCTGAGCCTCTTTTTACTCCCGCGAGGAAAGCGGACTCCGGGCATGACGAGAACCTCACTTGGGAACAGTTTGAACAATCCGTTGGACCGAATCGAGCCGTTCGCCTTAAGGACTTAAGCATCTCGTTATATCAGCGCGGAACTCAACATGCCCATAGACGGGGAATCATCATCGCTGATACCAAGTTTGAATTTGGAATCCGGGATGGGCGAATTCTGCTGATTGACGAATGCTTGACCCCCGACTCGTCGCGATTTTGGCCGGCTTTCAGTTACCTGCCGGGGGTAAATCCGCCGAGCTACGATAAGCAATTTGTGCGCGACTATTTGGAATCAATTGAGTGGAACAAGCGAGATCCGGCACCGATGCTCCCGCTCGAAGTGGTAGAAAAGACAGCGCACAAATATCGGGAGGCACTGGAAAATCTGACCCGGTTAGGGGATTAGCTACTTTGATCGCAGAATTTCGCTTCCCAATTTACGTCTCGCCGACATGCTAGACCTTGAACCTTACTTTTCGAAAAAGTGTGGCTTCGACCTGGGAAAAATTCTGGTGAAACCTAGCCAGACTGTTTCATTGGCCCGAGACTTCGATCCCGACTACACCGGGGACTTTAAAGATAAGGTGGAGGCGGAAGGATTACTGCGGAGCAACATCGAATTGTTGATGGAACAACAAGACATCCTGTACGCCAATGCAAGCCAATCATTACTGCTGATCTTTCAAGCGATGGATGCAGCCGGAAAAGATAGCACGATCAAGCACGTGATGTCCGGGGTTAATCCGCAAGGTTGCCAAGTCTTTTCATTCAAAGCCCCGTCAGGCGAAGAGCTTCGTCATGATTATCTTTGGCGAGCCGTGAATTGCCTTCCCGAACACGGACGTATCGGCATATTCAATCGTTCGTACTACGAGGAAGTACTTGTGGTAAGAGCGCATCCGGAGCTTTTAGCGAGCCAACATTTGACACCCAAAGACGGCGGACCTCATCTCTGGAAACGGCGCTTCGAGGAGATCAATAATTTTGAGCGTTATCTCACACAGAATGGCACTGTCGTGCTGAAATTTTTTCTGAATGTTTCTCGAAAGGAACAGAAGAAACGTTTTTTAAAAAGGATTGAGCAGAAGGAAAAGAATTGGAAGTTTTCGGCTGCCGATATTCGAGAACGCCAATTCTGGGATAAGTACATGATTTCGTATGAAGAGGCTTTTTCTCACACTAGTACTCCTCGGGCCCCGTGGTTCGTTGTGCCGGCTGACCACAAATGGTTCACCCGTCTTTGTGTTTCTCAGATTATCGTCGTCGCCCTAAAAGCATTGGCCCTCAAGTACCCAAAACCAACCAAAGAACAGCTTGACGAACTCGAAAAAGCTAAACAAGAGCTGCTGAAAGAAGATTAATGGGATTTAAGCTGCTTTCGACCGACTTGGTGACCCAAGGCCGAAGAGGTCAACTGCAAACCCGCCACGGTGGCATCGAAACGCCGGTATTTATGCCGGTCGGCACCCAGGCTACAGTCAAAGCGACGACGCCCGCCGAACTCTGTGAAGTGGGCGCTCAGATTATACTCGGAAACACTTACCATCTTTTCTTGCGTCCCGGGCTCGAGGTCATCCGCGAAATGGGAGGACTTCATCGCTTCATGAATTGGCATGCTCCGATTCTGACCGACAGCGGAGGTTTCCAAGTATTCTCACTCTCCAAGCTACGTCGAATCACGGAAGAAGGTGTCCACTTCAATAATCATCTCGATGGCTCACCCTGCTTTCTGAGCCCGGAAATCGCGATGCAAATTCAGACTACGCTCGGTTCCGACATCGCGATGGTCTTTGACGAGTGCCCGCCGTATCCCTGCGAACATGAATATGCTTCCGCCAGCCTCGATCGGACCCTGCGTTGGGCGGAAAGATGCCGATCCTGGCTGGAGAAACAATCGGCCGATCATCGCCCTCTGACATTTGGTATCGTCCAAGGCGCCGTCTACCACGATCTACGAAAGCGAAGTGCTTGCTCTTTGGTCGATCTTGATTTTGACGGTTATGCCGTTGGCGGCGTCAGCGTCGGAGAACCGGAAGAGGAGATGATGAGGGCGATCGAGAATAGCGAGCGTTTTCTGCCAATCCAGAAACCGCGGTACGCGATGGGTCTTGGCACCCCACCGCAGATCATCGAAATGGTCGCCCGCGGTATTGACATGTTCGACTGTGTTTTGCCAACCCGCTTAGCGCGCAATGGTACGGCGTTTACCGCTCGGGGTACAATGAACCTCAAAAATAACCCTTACCGCGCTGACCCGCGGCCAATTGAGGAGGGCTGCGAATGTTCCACCTGCCAGCAATTTACTCGAGCATACATTCGGCATCTGATTAAGGCGGAAGAGATTTTAGGGTTACGCCTCGTCACGATTCATAATCTCTATTTTTACCTGCGCCTGATGACGTTAATCAGAACGGCTTTGGAGCAAGGCACCTTTGCCCAATTTCGCGAGCAATTTGTAGCTAACTACGTTAAACACGAACCGAAATCGTCCGAGGACGAATCATAGGATAGACCAGCCGCCCGTCAGATTTAGGAATTGAGCGTAGCGGGCACGCCGTAGCTCGCGGAGCTGAAGTGGCCTATCTTCCCGGCACCCGTTTTTGCCCATACAATCCACAAATTAACCTTTCGCCTGACGGCCGAGTCCGACAGGCTGCTCGCGCATGAAATGGATAATGCTGCTCTCGTTCCTTTGGTTTTCTACCGGATTTTTGGTCGCCCAAGACGCCGGTAACGATGGTAAAATCATGCTGACGGTAATTCTTCGGCATGACCAGAGTAAGACGTTAGATGAAATTGATGATCATCTCGCCCAGACCGGTTTTATCAAAAACTTTCCACCTGACGGTGTTGAAATCGTCTCCTACCGGATCGTCATGGGTATCGGGCATATCATCACGCTGCGGCTACCACCGGAGAAATTGCGCGAAGTCAATGTTGCTTTTGAGAAAGGAGCCTGGGGCGCGTTCCGAACTGAATTTTATCCGACGTACGATTATCTTCAGATCTTCAACGAGCTAAAGCAGAAACCAGCGGAAAAGACGCCGAGTGAACAACAGCAGCCCTCCATCGAGAGCTCTCCGACTCCGACCGCTACTCCCAAGCGTTCCGTGCATCATCGAAGCTCATGAACCAATCTGTTGACAACCAGGAGCATCGAGCGGAGTCTATCCATTCCGTCGATGGTAAGGCGAGCAAAAGGGCTCTTGTTAACTCACCTATGTCCAGTCATCTCCTCGAAGAAGCGTCTAAAATCATTCCTAATACTGCGGTTCTAGTAAACCTCGTCTCCAAAAGAGTTCGTCAACTTACCAATGGCCAGAAGCCGATGGTTGAAGTCGGTCCGCGCATGTCCAACGCCGACATTGCGCTCCAGGAAATCATTGAGGGATGTCTGACATTCGAGTATTTGACCGAAGATACTAGCGCCGGATAACCGGCCACAGTGCCTAGCGGCTATGAGCACGGATATCGTCACCAATCGACGAGCTTTTCATAGCTATCAGATCCTGGAAAAGCTGGAGGCGGGCCTCGTTCTCACCGGTACCGAAATCAAGTCGATCCGGGCCGGGCTAGCGAATCTCAACAATGCGTTCGCCCGAATCGAAAAAGGAGGCATCTATCTTTACGATTCCGATATCCAACCGTATGTACGCGCCAGCCATACCCAGCACGAGCCGAAACGCCCGCGCAAGCTGCTGTTACATAAATCGGAAATTCAGCGATTGTTCGAAGCCGCTTCCGTGAAAGGTCAAACGTTGGTTGCCCTCCGGCTTTATTGGAAAAACCACCGAGTGAAACTGGAACTCGGTATCGGGCGGGGAAAGACTCACGGCGACAAGCGGGAGGATCTAAAAGAAAAGGCCATCAAGCGAGAAGTCGACCGGACGATTCAATCCTTTAATCGGCAGCGGGGATAGGTAGAGCAATTGATGAGACCTAGCAGGACCCCTGGTTGGAGGGCGAAACCCAACTACACAAAGCCTACATCGCGTCGAACAATTTGCGCCTTAACTGACGTCAATGCGCAGATGCGGGAGGCCTTAGGGACAGAATCAGTTTGCCAACTCCCGGCCATCTTGTTAAGCAAAGATGGCGTTCGCCCCCATATCCGTCTCCCGCGCGCGAACTTCCATCGTCCTAAGAATATCCTATTATGCCTACTCCCTGGAAAATTGCCGGATCCTACTTTGAGGCATGTAATTGTGAGGTGGCATGCCCGTGCATCTTTACGAGCCCGCCTACGAGCGGGGAATGCAGCGTCTTAATTTCCTGGCACATCGATCAGGGCCGCTTCGGAGAGATCGATCTGGATGGACTCAACGCCGTGCTTGCAGTCCATTCACCCGGGCACATGCTGGAAGGCAAATGGAAAGTTGCCCTCTATGTGGACGAACGCGCCAACCAGGACCAGCAAAATGCTTTGACCCAAATCTTCTCTGGCCAAGCCGGTGGACATTTGGCCGGCCTTGCTCCGCTGATCGGCGAAGTTCTTGGAGCTAAGGCAGCACCGATCGAATATCATTCAGAAGGAAAACGACGCAGCATGCGTCTCGGCAAAATCGCCGACGCGGAGATTGAGGGATTGGTTGGGCAAGATGGCAGTGATGTGACTATCACTGGCCCGCCCTTTACTGCTGTTCCGGGCTTTCCGGCAGTGGTGGGAAAATCCAAGCAAGCCAGGTTCAGTGATTACGGCTTAAGCTGGGAGGTATCAAACAAGAACGGATTCTTTTCGCGGTTCGCTTATCAGTCTGCGTGAATCGAGATGATATCCGCGGTCGCGGAGCGACACGCCCTACCTACGCGGTCACCGGGCACTACCATAATCATGCGCGCCGTTCCCTCTGCCACGCCAGCTTATCTCGAGTGCACCTGCTCTGCTCCTACCGTTTCAGGGCCTTTCTCCCTGCTCCTCTGCAGATATGCAAAGGCCGGCACCATATAGAAAAACGTCGTCAGCAGACACCAGAAGACGCCCAGCGCGCATACTGTTCCAAGACCACTCAACGCCGGATTTTCCGCGGGAATCAGTACGGCAAATCCAGCAAAAGTAGCAAGCCCGCAGATAAGCAGCGGCTTCAAGACGTTGGCCAGGTTCTCGCGCAGATCACCTTCTCGTCGGCTTACCACTAGAAATTGAATGCCGTAATCAACACCGATGGCCAACACTAATGGGAACGCCAGCGCATTCAATAAATTCACGGAGAGATGTAGCAACTTCAAAGAAGCAACTAGCCCCAACATCGAGAGCAGAAGGGCGGACGCGTGCACCACCCAGAGGGACCATCTCCGATAAACAATCCCCAGCAGTACCAGTATGGCGACTCCCACAATCGTCGTAAATGCGACCAATTCACCCTGAGCCCAGGGTACCAGGTCAAAGATGGTGTACGACCATCCGGTGATTTTCGCCTTTGGATCAAGCCGGTGGATCAAATCTGAGATCTGCTTTTGTTCAGCCGCGGTCTGAATCGGATGAAGGGGTTGCACGAAACCAACCGCTCGCGTCGGTGGATTGGAGAAGTAATGTTCGACCAAAAACCACCAGCTCGACTTCGCTGGAAAAAGTGTGTTCCAGTCCGGGAGACCAGTCGCATTCTTCTGCTGGTCGAGCGCGTGCAATAGGACGAAAGCATTCTGAAACGCAACAAGATCGAATCCATTCTGTTCGAGAACCGACCGTAAGTTTGCTTCGATTTGAGAGAAGTCGAAGCTCTTCAAGTAAGCACGATTCTCCGCGAACCGTTTCGGGGAAAAGGCCAGCATCGCGAGTGTGCTCACTGATTTGATCTCTCCGTTCGCCTGTGCCTTTTCTAATCCTTGCCTGAGGTGCTCCCACCGGTCGTGAAACTCTTCGGGGTCGTTTGAATCCACCAGGATAGTCACCGGATCAGACTCTTGGTGCAATTTATCGGCCATCTCTTGTAAGGCGATGGAGGCAGGAATTTGCTTCGGCTGAAGAGAGCGCGGATTGGTGTCAAAGTTCAGTGGAATACTCGGCAGAAGAGCGATAATCGCGGCGCCAAGCAGAACCGCAGCAGAGACCCACAATACGGGACGCGGCTCTCGGAACATCGCGTCCACAAATCGGTTCGCTCCGGTCAAAATGAAGTCCGATTTGGTAGGCGGTTTGACCGGCTTAAAGAACATGAAGAGAAACAGAACCATGAAGAGACCAGCCGCGGCAACGCCGAGAGCCACGAGAACACCAAGCTGTGCAAATCCTGAGCTCTTACTAAAACCGAGCACTAGAAACCCAATAGCGGTCGTCACTACCACATAAAAAACTGCGGCCCCAATGTCGCGGACGGCCACAAAAACGGCGCGTGGGTGATCTTCTCCCCTTCGACGCGCTTGCAAGTAGCGACCAAACAAGAGCAAACTAAAATCAACTCCTAGTCCGACCAGAATCGAACAGAAACCGATCGCTATCATATTGAGATTGTGGAAAATGAGCATTCCCAGCGCGAGGGAAACTAGAGCCGAGAGTCCCAGAATTAAAACGATCCCAAGGAGCGGCAAAAATCGACGGAAGGCCAAAAAGAAAAGCCCGCTCACGATCAGAATCGATAGCGTGGAGCTCAGCATTCCATCTCGATCCATGCTCCGGGATATTTGTGCAACGAAGGGAGTCCGTCCGGTTACCATCACGCGCGGCTTGTAGCCGTCCCAATCTTTCAGAACTCGACTCTGAAAGGCGGTGAGCTGGTCCATGACGTCCTGACATTCTTTCGTGCCCAACCCAGGCTGGTTCGTTGTCGCAAAAGCAAGCTGCATCAAGCCGTCGGAGGAGCCGAGCGAAAACGTGTTGCTGCTGGTCGTCAGTGAACCGGTCGCGAACGGCTTCATTGCGCGGGTAAGCAAACCGAGCGGATCCATCGTCACTTCCATCTGCGACCGGATCGACATTGCATCGTTCAGCATCGTACGGATCCGGGTCAGTCGTTCCTGGATCTCCGCCGGCTGCAACAGATTCATCGCATCGCGAAAATCATTCGGCGGCAAGTTCAATAGTAGCAGCGGCGCGACACCTTGCACTTCATTGATCCCTTCATCGGACTCGATCGGCACCTGATCAAAAGTCCGTAGGATCCAGGGCTGTTTTTTCAGCTCCGAAATAAAGTGGTCACGGAACGGGCCGAGATCGTCCGCATGTCCTTCATCGGCGAGAAATACAAAGACCAGTTGTCGCGCTTGGGAAAATTCGTTGTTGTACTGCTTGAGGCCAGTTACGGATTCGAACTGGCCCGGCAAGAGATCCAGAACCTCCGAATCCAGATTGTGACGATTCAGGATAATCAGCAGGGCGACGCCAAAGATAATCACCGCCGCGAGGATGAGTGCGGTTGTGCGGTGAGCAATGGTTTTGGCCAAGAACTCGGTGAGAGCACCGAACAATTTCGATTTTGGTATTGGAGGTCTATCGTGCATTGAGGGACTGCGGAATTGTGGTCGGTGCTAGCATCCCGCTGAAATAGCTTTGAGGGTTGGTGATTGACTGGAAACGGGGAGAAGTTTTTCAACCGCTGCAACCACCTCGGCCACTTTCACACGTTCCATACAACGAAAATCGATTGGGCAAGTTCGGAGAAAACAAGGACTGCACTCCACTGGACGACGAATTACGAGATGCCCTTCGCCTATCGGACCCGTCAAGGCTGGTTCAGTCGAGCCGAAGATCGCTACGGTCGACACTCCCAGATGAGCGGCCAAATGCATGGTGCCAGTATCATTGGTGAGGAGAAGCCGGCAGCGCTGCAGCTCGCGGATCAACTCCGCCAACGACGTCCTTCCTGCTAAGTTGCTCGCAGCTGGACCGATTTGCGTCGCGACGTTCTCCGCCAATTCCTGTTCTTTTGCCGTACCAAAAATCAGCCAGTTGATCTGATATTTTTCCGCCAGGATTCTGGCTGCTTCACCAAAATAAGGCCAGCGTTTGGCCGGCCCGTATTCCGCGCCTGGACAAAGACCCATCGTCCGGGGCTCCGCGGCAACCCTCGGTATCGCCGGTAAAGCTTCTTCCATATCGGCTCCGATATGCTTCGCGATCTGCGAATAGATCTGGGCATGATGATGACTGCTTGGCCCAGAATCCTTAGGCTCGGGAATAAATTGATTGAGAAACAAGTTCCGCCATGGTCGTCGGTAGCCGACTCGTCGCGGGATTCCAGCCAGCCAAACCTCCAATCCGGTGCGGGGCGAGTTGGGAAAAAGGATCGCAACTTCGAAGCGATTCCTGATCTTCTGCGCCACCTGCCACGCATTCTCGCCAGCTTCAATTGCAATCACTTCATCGACTTCCGGAACGGTGCGCCAGAATTCGATTAGCTTACTTTGCGCAAGAATCGTAACGTGTGCGTCGGGTCGGCCGCGTTTGGTTCGGCGCACGGCCTCTACCGACATCACCGCGTCTCCCAACCAATTGCTTGATCGAATTAAAATCCTGAACGGTTGCAGCGGCTCGGCGTTAGCGGGCACGTAGACTCCGCGCTTGTAGGTTCGCAATAGAAACCGAGGGGAAGGCGTTTTCCACCGATTGTGCAGCCAGAACCAGTCCACGGGATTTCTTTTGACCTGCTCCTCTACCCTTTGATTCAATTCAGCGATGATTTCCTCGCTAGAAGCGGTTTCGCTGAGAATCAGATAACGAATGTCAATCCGCCATTTTGCGGGCCCTAATGTTTCCATTGCTCCGGCCAAAATGCGTGCGTGAGTTCGTTTCGCAAAAATGGCCGGCAAAGATGAAGTGGAAGCAAGACGACCGAACAGAGGAACCCAAACGCCCTTATCGCCAGCGTGCTGATCAACGAGTAGAGCTAACAAGCCTCCGCGCTTTAGAAGCCCAACACTGCGAGCGAGTCCCTCGCTACGATCAATCGCTTCCATTCCATCTCTTGCCCGGCCTTTCCTGACATATTCGTCGAGCAGACGATTCCGTTGTCTTTGATAGATTACGCCGGATACCGAACGATCCATCCAACGAGGCAAAGTGCTGAGTAGTTCCCAATTGCCAATGTGAGTCACGGCGGCCACGATACATTGCGCATCAGCCGTTTCTTCCGCCGTGGCCTGGACCGTCGTGAAATCGATAAACGGCTTCACTCTTTCCCAAGATTTTTCACGTAGGACAAAGCCACACAGCAGATTCGCAACGAGATTTTGAAAGTGTGCCCGAACACAGCGCTCGATCTGCTTCGGTGACCAATCAGGAAACGCGATCCGCACATTCCGCCTCGCCAGTTGCCGGTAAGGGAATAGCAGGACATATCCAAGGAAACCAATGGCCTGACCGCCACGGAAAACCCAAGCGACCGGCAGAAGTGAGAGGAAGAAGCTCACCGAACGGTAAACCGCATAGACCAGATGGTCGCCAATGGTGGCTCTTTCCTTCCGGCGCTTACTCATCCAGAGACCTGTAGTCGAAGGCTGCCAACTAAGTCCACGGCTTTTCTTCAATGGACTTTTCAGCCACGGGGGTGAAACCGCCGATGGATTGACTTGAGCCGGCTCTGATCCACATGGGTGTATACCTCAGTAGTTGAAATGTCAGCATGCCCGAGTAGCTCCTGGATGATACGCAAATCAGCCCCATTACTAAGGAGATGGGTTGCAAATGAATGCCTCAATAGATGGGGATAAATGTTAATCGTGAATCCACCCAGCTCAGCGATTTCTTTGACTATTTGCCAAATCCGCTGCGTGGTCAGCCGGCGCCCATGCCGCGCCAGAAATATTTCGCTGCCGGTGCGCTTGCCGACCATAGGGGGACGTTCCGCGGCCAGGTACCGTCCGATCGCATCGCAAGCCTCCCGACCCACCTGTATGATTCGCGTCTTGTTCCCTTTTCCTAAGACTCGGATAAATCGATCTTCCAAATTCAAATGTTCTAGTCGGGCATCCGCTAATTCGCTGATCCGCAGTCCCGACGCATACATAAGCTCGAGCATCGCCCGATCGCGCAACGGAAACGCCCGGCTCTTCAGATCTACAGATAACAACTCGCTGACCTCCAGCTCGTTCAACGTTTTCGGCAGATAACGGGTGAGGCGCGGGAGCACCAACAGTTCGGCGGGATCAACCGAAATCATTTTCCGGGTCTTCAGGAAACGGAAGAAGACCTTCAAGGCGACAACGATTAATTTCATTGAAGCCGGCGCAAGACCACCGGCTTTTCGGTGCGCAAGATAGATCGTTAAATCCTCGATAGTGATTTCGTCCGTTCCGTTTCGGTCTTTCGATATCCATCCAGCGAATTCCTCGAGCGATCGCCGGGTCGAGAACTGATAGTTCTCCGAAAGGCCACGCTCAGTGGCTAAGTACAAGATGAATTGATCGATCGCTTCCGGAAAGGTAATACGCAACTGCGGTGATTATAGAGGCCGTCTGAGTGTTTGGCTAGCGTTCGGTAGGGGAGCGCTCCCACGCGTTCGTAATCTTCTCAGCAATGAAACGCGCTGCAAATGCTCCCGGCGGCCTCGGCGTTGTTCCGCACCCAAATTCCAGCTTGAGATCTGGGAAAAACCATTCACTCTTACAAACGCTCAATTCGCGGGCATAGCTTAATGGTAAAGCTCCAGCCTTCCAAGCTGGCTATGAGGGTTCGATCCCCTCTGCCCGCTCCAAGTTCTTTGGTATCAAGGATTTACAACTAACGGAGCAAGGTTAAAATCCTCTGGTCGGAACGTCTAGTCGGAACAAGTTCAAGATTGTTCGTGATTGTATTCTGCTGTTTTCGAAGGCAAACTCGGCAAGTTTAAATGCCCTCGTTTTCCCGCCGAAACAATCTCGTTCCGCAACCTGCTCCGGATAGGCCCGGGCAGATAAGTAATCGGTTGCGGACTCTGCTG
>WNFQ01012913.1_pt1 | contig 13408 bp, 13 predicted proteins | sample 5400171 | NCBI WGS metagenome assembly WNFQ01 (sample SAMN13153356, study PRJNA577476) | soil metagenome | isolation source: 20 cm soil under Madrone tree | place: USA:California | collected 2016-06-14
CAGCAGAAAGAGATCGGCTACGATTCGGTTTTCATCGAGGGCGAAAAGGACTCGATGAACTACATGAAGGGTCTGTTCGACGATTGGCAGGCCAGGGGCATCACCTCCGTCCTGCATGAGAAGAAGGGCGGCTATGCCAACAACACGGCCTCGATCTATGGTCTAGCCAAGAAGGCGGAGAACGAGGGCGTGCGTCTGCTGAGCGGCGTGAAGGTCGTCGGTTTCAAGAAAGATGCCGCGGGCGCGGTCACGGCCGTGATCACGGACAAGGGCGATATTGCTTGCGACTACGTCGTCGTAGGCGCGGGACCCTGGGTGAAACAGGTTTGGGACATGCTGGGCCTGCCGGCGGCGATCAAGGTCAAGGGCCGGGACGGCAAGGTTCACGACAACGTGCCGATGTGGACCTTCTGGTCGCTGCAGGAGGGCACGCTGGGGGTCGATCCGAAGCTGCAGCGCACCAACGACGGTAAGATGCCGCCGGTCATCCATGTGGATACGGACGCGACGCTCTATTCGGACGTCGACAAATCGGTGATCACCGACAAGCTGTGGGGCATCTACTACAAGCCCGATTTCAATTTCGGCGGCGTCCAGGGCGGCGCCATGCCCTTCAAGGTGAAAGCCGATCCTGCCCAAGTGAAGATCGATCCTTATGGCCCGGAATCGCCCGACTTCGTCGTTGGCGACGACTTCGCCCATATGTGGTGTTCGGCGCTGGCCTTCTGCCAGAAGCGTTTCGAAGGCAAGATGCCGGTCTACAAGAAGGAACCCTCGGGCGGCATCGGCAGCTTCACCGCCGACAGCTTCCCGATGTTCGATCGCTTTTGCGACAACGTCTATGTCATCGCCGATTCAAACCACGGCTACAAGATGATCGGCGTCGGACATCTGGTGGCCGACGATATCTGCGGACAGGCCAGCGACCTGCTGGAGCCCTTCCGCTTCTCGCGTTTTGCCGAAGGAAAATTGCACCCGACCTCCAACAGCCCGTTCCCGTGGAGCTGAGGCCGGCTGCGCCTGAAACCACGACGATAACCAACAACAAACGTATAGGGGGATGCCCATGACCGACTTGGAAGTTCACGTCAATGCCAAGGGCCGCAACGAGCTGGTGAAGCAGGTCCGTGAGAAGATCAAAGAACTGGGTATCCAGTACATCTATTACCAGTTCGTCTCGGTCACCGGGCGCATCGTCGGCAAGGGCGTGCCCTCCGATCATTGGGAAAGCATCGCCGAGCGCGGATTTCAGTTGGTCTATGGCTCGACCGCCAATCTCTTCGTCGACCGGCATAGAAACTACATCGGCTATGGGCCCGAGGCTTCCGAGCTCGTCGGTATTCCCGATCCCGAGACCTTCGTGCAACTGCCTTGGGACAAGCGCGTCGCCCGCGTCTTCTGTACCTGCTTTCGCAATCGCGAGGAGAGGGTCAACCCCGGCGGTCATCTGACCTCCGATAGCCGCGGCAACCTGCGCATCATCCACGAGGAATTCAAGAAAGCCCACAAAGGCCTGCATCTGCGCCACGGCTGCGAGCCGGAGATGATGTGGCTTAAGAAGGGGGCCGACGGGTTGCCCGACGGCGGATTCACAAAGCCGAACTGCTATCACATCGACCAGTTCGAATCCCTGCGCCCCGTATTCATGCGCGCCATAGAATACAGCCGCGCCATGGGCCTGGACATGATCCAGGGCGACCATGAGGACGCGCCGGGCCAACTCGAACTGAATTGGATGTTCGACGATTGCCTGCGCACGGCAGATCGCCTGACCACATATCGACAAGTCTGCGCCCAGGTGGCGCGCGAGTTCAATATAATCGCCTGTTTCATGTCGAAGCCGTTCATGGGTGTCTCGGCTTCGGGCTGCCATCACAATCTGTCGCTCTGGCGGGGCGGCGAGGAGAAGGTGAACAAGCTGGGCCAGGACAAGCTGCCCGGCATGGTCGACAACTTCACCTATCTGAAGGGCGGCGAGAACACTTTCATGCCGGAGAAGGGCCAGGCCAAACCGGGCACGATCGGCCTCTATTGCATCGGTGGCCTCATCAAACATGTGGGGGCGCTGACGGCCATCGGCTCTTCGACCGTCAATTCCTACCGCCGGCTGTGGGATACGGGCTTCTGGGCGCCGGTCTATGCCGACTGGGGTTATCAGAACCGCACTTGTGCGCTCCGCATCTCGGCGCCGGGCCGCTTCGAATACCGCTCGGTCGATTCGACGGTGAATCCCTATCTGATGGCGGCCGGCATCCTGAAATCCTTCGAGGACGGCATTAGCCACAAGATCGATCCGGGCGAGCCGGAGGAACGCAACATCTATGCCGCCATGGCCGCCGGCAAGAAGGTCAAGAAGCTGCCCATGTCGCTGGGCGATGCGTTGATCGAGCTGGAAAAGGACGAGATCGTCAAATCGGCCATGCCTGACGAGATGTATCGCGTCTTCACCCACTACAAGCGCGACGAGTGGGAGAAATTCATGGCCACCGTCACCGAATGGGACCTGAAGCAGTACTGGGATTATCTGCCCTGATCTTTCAGAAGGAGTTCGCACCATGTGCGGCATTGCGGGACTGATCCATCGCGGCAAGACCGGCGACATCGGCCGGGAAATGACGGCGATGTTGCAATCCTTGAAGCATCGCGGCCCCGATTCCACAGGCTATGCCCTCTATGGCAAGCCCCACGGCAAGGAGCTCGTACTGCGCTTCAAGGTGGCCGAGCAGGACGAGATGGCCAAGGGCTTCGACATCCATCACCAGGTGAAGGAGCGTCGGGCTGCGGTCGATCGCCGTCTCGCCGAACTCGGCGCCAAGGTGATCGAGCAGGATGAAGCGACCGGGTATGCCTTCCGCTATCGCCTCGAATTCGGCGGCGACCGGCGCAAGCTCGCCGACTACATCGAGGACATCGACGGCGCGGAAATTCTTTCCCTCGGTCTCGGCCTGGAATTGGTCAAGGATTTGGGCGACGCCGCCCGGGTGGCGAGTCAGTACAAACTGCCCGGATTCATCGGAACCCATGCCATCGGCCATACCCGCATGGCAACGGAATCCGACGTCGACATCCGTTCGGCCCATCCTTATTGGGCCTATCCCTTCGCCGACGTCTCGGTCGTTCACAACGGACAGCTAACCAATTACTGGAATGGCCGGCGCGCGCTGGAGCGGCGTGGCCATCGCTTCATGTCGAATTGCGATTCCGAACTGATCGCCGTCTACCTGGCCGACAAGATGGAGCAGGGGGCGACCCTCAAGGACGCGATGACGGATTCGATCGAACAGCTGGACGGCGTCTTCACCTATCTGGTGGCAACGGCCGACAGCCTGGGCATGGCCAAGGATGTAATGGCCGCCAAGCCGATGGTCCTGTACGAGAGCGACGAGTTCATCGCCCTGGCGTCCGAAGAAGTCGCGATCCGCAGCGTGTTTCCTCATGAGATCGACACCTTCGATCCCTATGAGGGCGAAGTCCGCGTCTGGCAGAGCTGACCGTCCGTGCATTAGAAATGAGGCGTTGAGGGAAAAGAGCCGAGAAAGAATATGGCACTCCGACAGAAATCCACCGACATGGGAATGCATACCGAGCAGCTCGCCGGCCGCACCCAGCAGCGCTTCTTTCTGCCCGAGGAAGAGGAGCGTTTCACCCATCCCGACGCCTTCGAGGTGGATTACAACAAGCGCGCCGAATTCGACGCGGCGTCGATGGACCCGCGACAGGTCAATCTCAAGCTGCGCGAATTGATGAGCCAGGGTTACGGAACCATCGTGATGAAAAATCCGGGCGCCAAGCACTCGCTGGCGGTGGGCATTCTGAACCGGCTCAATCTCCATATCGAGGGCAGCCTGGGCTATTTCGGCTGCGGCCTCATCGACGGGCCGAACATCCGTATCAAGGGCCGGGTTGGCTGGTCCTGCGCCGAGAACATGATGTCGGGTACGATCGTCATCGAGAAGAACGCCGGATCGACGTTCGGCGCCGCCTTGCGCGGCGGCGATCTGGTCTGCATGGGCGATGTCGGCGCGCGTGTCGGCATCGACATGAAGGGCGGCACGATCCTGATCGGTGGCCGGGCCGGCGCCTTCTGCGGCTTCATGATGCAGCGCGGCCGCATGGTCATCCTGGGCTGGGCGTCGATGCCGTGCCGGCCGAAATGACCGACCTCGATGTCTCCTGGCTCACCCGCAAGCTGAAAATGTACGGGCTGACGGCGCCCAACGGGGTCAAGAACATCAAGAAAATCGTCGCCGGGCGCCAGCTCTGGAACTACGACAATCTCGAGCCCACCGAAAAGAAACTGATCCTCTGAGCGCGCTGCAGGAACGGGAAAGATAAGGGTAAAGATCATGGCAAAAGAAAAGAAGGCCCCTGCGGTCACCCCTTCGACCAAGAAGAAACTGAAGCGCAACACCAGCCTGCTGGGCGGCAGCTTCATGTTTCCGCCGACGGTCATTGATGACATCCACATCAAGTCCGAGCTTGGTCGCTATCGGATGCGGGGCTTCTCGCTGTTCAAGAAGATCCCCACCTGGGACGATCTGACGTTCCTGCCGGGCACGCTGACCCGCTTCGTCATCGAGGGCTATCGCGAGAAATGCGAGACCAAGACGATCATCGGCCCGCGCGCCAAGCGTCCGCTGGTACTCGACATTCCGATCTACATCACCGGTATGAGCTTCGGGGCCTTGAGCTTCGAGGCGAAGATCGCGCTGGCCCGTGGCGCCACCATGGCGGGCACGGCCACATGCTCGGGCGAAGGCGGCATGATCCCTGACGAGCGCCGCTATTCGTCCAAGTGGTTCTACCAGTGCATCCAGTCGCGCTACGGATTCAACCCGAACCATTTGCGCCTGGCGGATGCCTGCGAGTTCTTCATCGGGCAGGGTTGCAAGGTCGGTCTCGGCGGCCATCTCATGGGGCAGAAGGTGACCGATCAGGTGGCCGAGATGCGCTCGCTGCCCGCCGGCATCGATCAGCGCTCGCCCGCCCGTCATCCGGATTGGCTGGGGCCCGACGATCTGGCCCTCAAGATCCAGGAAATCCGCGAGGCCACGAACGGCGAGATTCCGATCCAGCTGAAGCTCGGCGCGGCTCGCGTCTATGACGACGTCCGCATGGCGGCGAAGACCGGACCGGACAGCATCTATATCGACGGCATGGAAGGCGGTACCGGTGCCGGCCCCCATATCGCCACGGAAGAAACCGGCGTGCCCGGGATCGCCGCCATCCGCCAAGCCCGCAAGGCGCTGGATGATGTGGGCCAGACCGGCCTGATCTCCCTGGTCTATGCCGGCGGCATTCGCAATGGGGCCGACGTGGCCAAGGCGTTGGCGCTGGGTGCCGACGCGGTCGCCATCGGCCATTCGGCCCTGATGGCGCTGAACTGCAACAAGGACATTCCGGAAGCCGACTTCGAAAAGGAGATCGGCGTCGAGGCGGGCCATTGCTATCACTGCCATACCGGCCGCTGCCCGGTAGGCGTGGCAACCCAGGACCCGACTTTGCGCAAGCGCCTCGATCCCGATGCGGCCTCGGAGCGCGTGTACAACTTCCTGCATTGCCTGGCCATCGAATGCCAGATGATGGCGCGCGCCTGCGGCAAGACCAATGTGCACAGCCTGGAGCCGGAAGATCTGGCGGCGTTGACCATGGAGGCTTCTGCGCTCGCCATGGTGCCGCTGGCCGGCTCGCAGCACACGGTCGGCCGGCCCGATATGAACCGCTACTAGAGAAGGGCCCGGACCATGGCCAAAGTCACGAAATTAAATAAGCAGGCGAAGAAGAAGGCCGCTACGCCGGCGAAATCGGCGAAGCGGATCAAGGCGGCCAAGGTGGTCAAGTTGCCGGTCAAGAATGCCAAAGCCGGCGCCGGCAAGGATATCGACCATTTCATCAAGACCTCCGGTCTCGATACGGCGCGTGAAAAGGAGATCGGCCAGCACATCGGTTATCGCTATGACGTCAATCTGGTGCCCGACTATACGCGGCTGACCCCCTTCCTGAAGAAGTACATGGAGATCATGGGCTGGGACGATCTCAACTGGCTGGAGGACGTCCACCTGGGATATGAGGAAGGCCGTGCCGCGATCTTCGATCGCAACGTCAATGGCTGGGTCACCATTCCCAAGGGCGTCAAACTGCCGGACAATCAGCAGGACCGCGACATGATCGCACGCGAATTGCTGATCAAATTCCAGATGTCGCCACGTCATCCGCTGATCGACTTGAACAAGGCCTATCGAAAGTTCTGATCGTTCGGGCTCACCACTTCTCCCTCCGCGCCGGTGGGGTGGAGGGGAAGAAGGGGCGAGCCCGCAAGCGGCTAGCGCACTTCAGTCATCGACCTCCGGCCCCGTCTCATAGCCGATGGCGTGAAGCCAATCCGGCGTGAATGACAGAATCTGAATCCCGCCGGGCAGGTTGGGATTGAACATCCGATTGTGCCAATACGTCGCCTGGAAGAAGGGATGGCCCTCGTCGAGGGCCGCAACAGTGCAGGGGACGCGATAGCCCTGGGCGTATTCCTCGAACTCGAGAATACAGCGCCCATGGGTCAGGAGCCGCGCGGCAATGGCGGATTGCGGACCGAAGAGGGCCGTCATGATATCGGAGAACTCGGCCGGGCGTTGGAAGTGGCTCGCCTGGAGAATTTCCAGGATTTTGCCATAGCGCTCGTTGGGATCCTGGGTCTTCAGGTACTGGTGGCGAAACAGCGTCGTGCTCGCCTCGGGGTCGGCCTCCACCAGCAGCACGGTGATTCCCGGCGAGAGTTCGTCGCCGCCTGTCGTCGTTGTCCGCGGCCGCATAGCGGCCGACGGCCGGCCGCCGCCCTCGCGCACCGCCAATTGGCGAATGCGACACTGCCAGCCCAGGAACTGCTGTCGCAGCGCCTGGGCCGCCGGTTCGGTCAAAACGATGTTGTCGGATTTTCGCGCCATTGGTCCGTGCCCTCCGAGTACCACCAATTCATGGCGGCACGCCCGGGCAATGACAAGGGCGAGAGCGTTGCTGCCGTATTACTTTGATGCCAATTTCAGACCAATGGTTCGTGATTTGGCCATGTCTTATCGGAAATTTCCTTGCCTGCCAGGAAACCAATTTGTAGCTTGCGGCGCGGGATTGGTGGGGGCTTTCCAAGGACGATCGAATGCCATTCGGGCTTCTGAAATATGGGCTGAGCGCGAAGTACCCGGCGCGCCGGCATTTTCCGAAGGCAAAGGACCTGAAACCCGCCTATGACGTCGTCATCGTCGGCGCCGGCGGGCATGGGCTGGCGGCGGCATATTATCTAGCCAAGGATTGGGGCATCACCAATATCGCCGTCCTCGACAAAGGCTATCTCGCCGGGGGCAATACCGCGCGCAACACGGCCATTATCCGCTCCAATTATCTGACCCCCGACGGTGTACGTTTTTACGACGAATCCGTTCGCCTCTATCAGGGTTTGAGCGAGGAATTCGATTACAACATCATGTATTCGGTGCGCGGGCATTTCACGCTCGCCCATACTGACGCGGCGATGCGGACCAGCCGTTGGCGCGCCGAGGTCAATAAACATATGGGCGTGGATTCGGAACTGATCTATCCGGACGAAATTCAGCGCCTCTGCCCTTCGCTCAACCTGTCGGACGACGTGCGCTATCCCATCCTGGGGGCGCTCTACCACCCGCCGGGCGCCATCGCGCGCCACGACGCGGTCGCCTGGGGCTATGCCCGATATGCCGGCGATCATGGCGTCGAGATCCACACCAACACCGAGGTCACCGGCTTCATCATCGAGAACGGCCGCGTAAAAGGCGTGGAGACCGACCGCGGGCGCATTCATTGCAACAAGGTGCTGCAGGCGGTGGCCGGCTCCAGCAGCCGGGTCTCCGACCTTGCCGGATTCCGCCTGCCCATCCGCACCATTCCGCTGCAGGCCTGCGTCTCCGTGCCGCTGAAACCCTTCCTTGACCAGATCGTGGTCTCCGGCAGCCTGCACGTCTATGTCTCTCAGTCCTCGCGCGGCGAGTTGGTGATGGGTGGATCGACGGATCCCTATGGCCTCTATTCCACGCGCTCGACCCTCGATTTCAAAGAAGGCCTGCTCGGCCATATGCTGGAACTGTTCCCCTTTCTGGGCGACGTGAAACTGGTGCGCCAATGGGCGGGCATGGCCGACATGACCCCGGACTTCAGCCCGGTCATGGGCACGACGCCGGTCGAAAACTATTACATCGACTCCGGCTGGGGCACCTGGGGCTTCAAGGCGACGCCGGTCTGCGGCAAGCGGATGGCCGAGACCGTGGCGACGGGCAAGGCGCCCGATATCCTGCAACCCTTCCGGCTCGAGCGGTTCTACGATTTCCAGCAGGTCGGCGAAAAGGGCGCCGCCTCCGTTGGTCACTAGGGCGAAGCCATGAAAATAATGAGCTGCCCGCTCAACGGGCCCCGCAACATCTCCGAATTCGTGTGGGGCGGCGAGGTCAAGATCATGCCCGACCCGACCGCCTGCAGCGATCGTGATTGGGCCGATTATGTCTTCATCGAGAACAACAAGGCGGGGTTCGTGCGCGAATGGTGGTGCCATGTGCCCACCTCGTTCTGGTTCATTGCCGAACGCAACACGGTGACCGACGAGATCATTCGCACGTATCCCGCGGGCGATTTGTTCGACCAGCGCGTGGAGATGGCGGCCAAGCCCAAGGACGCGCCCAATTGACCGGCGGCATCAACCGCCTGCCGGCATCCTTCGGTCGCGCCATCGACCGCGAGCGACCCACGGGCTTCACGTTCGAGGGACGCGAATTCACCGGCTTCGCCGGGGATACCGTGGCCTCGGCGCTGGCCGCCGACGATCAGTGGATTCTCTCGCGCTCGTTCAAATACCGCCGCCCGCGGGGCATCCTCACCATGGCCGGGCAGGACGCCAATACCCTGGTGCAGATCGGCAGCGAGCCGAACGTGCTGGCCGACCGGCGCGGCATCGAGCCGGCGTTGGCCGTGACCGCGCAGAACTATGACGGCAGCCTGGAGGCCGATCGCGGCTCCCTGGTGGAGCTGTTCGGCCGATTCATGCCGGTCGGATTCTATTACAAGGCCTTCTACAAGCACGGCAGCTGGAAACATTGGGAGCCGGTGATCCGCAACCGCGCCGGCTTGGGCAAGGTCGACACGTACGCCCATCACGGCTACTTCGATAAGCAGTATCTGTTCGCCGATGTAGCGGTGATCGGCGCCGGGCCCGCCGGCATATCGGCGGCCCTCCAAGCGGCGGCGGGCGGCGGCGAAGTTATCCTGATCGAGGAATGGCCTCTTCTGGGCGGCGCGCTTAACTATGCCCGAATCGATCGCGATGGCGACAAGGCGGCAGCGCTGGCCGATCAACTGGCCGGCCAGGTCGGCGCCACCGGCAACATCGGCGTGCTGCGCCACGCCGTCTGCACCGGCTGGTTCTCCGACAATTGGCTCTCCGTCGTTCAGGGCAACCGCTTCTACAAGGTGCGGGCCAAATCCGTGGTCATGGCGACGGGTTCGCTGGAACAGCCGGCGGTCTTCCGCAACAACGACCTGCCCGGCGTCATGAACGGCAGCGCCGCCCAACGCCTGATCCGGCTCTACGGCGTCCGTCCGGGCCGCAAGGCGGTGGTGGTCGCGGCCAATGAGGATGCCTATGGCGTCGCCCTCGATCTGGGTGATGCAGGCTGCACGGTTCAGGCCGTGGTCGATCTGCGCCAGCAGGCGGGGAACAGCCCCCTGACACGCGCCGTCCGCGGACGCGGCGTGCCGATCCTGGAAGGCTATGCCCTGATCGAGGCAATCGCGGCCACCGGCAAGCACGGCATCATCGCGGCATGTGCCGCGCGCATCACCGGCGAAGGGGCGACCGATGGCAAGGCCGTAACCTTCGATTGCGATCTGCTTTGCATGTCCACGGGCTATAGCCCGGCGGGCCAACTGCTCCATCATGCCGGCACGCGTTTTGCCTATGACCATGCCGCCAATATGTTCGCGCCGGCAGCGCTGCCGCCTCATGTCTTTGCCGCCGGCTCGGTCAACGGCACATATCGCCTTGAAGCGGTGATGGCCGAAGGTCGACGCGCCGGCTGGGCCGCGACTTCGTCGACTTCGACGAGGATATCCAGGTCAAGGATCTGGTGAACGGTATCGCTGATGGCTACGACGACATCGAGCTGCTGAAGCGCTATTCCACCGTCGGTATGGGCCCCTCGCAAGGCCGCCATTCAGCCGTTGCCGCCGTGCGTGTGCTCGCGCGCGAGACGAAGACCGACCTCGCCACGATGTCGGTCACGACCCAGCGCCCGCCATATATGCCGGAGAAGTTCGGCCATCTCGCTGGCCGGGCGTTCGAACCGGAACGTCACACCGCCATGCATCACCGGCATTTGGAGCTGGGGGCCAGGATGATGCCCGCTGGCCTTTGGTATCGCCCGGCTTTTTATGGTGCGGCGGCAGAGCGCGAGGCGACCATCCACGAGGAAGTGCTGGCCGTACGCAACAACGTTGGCCTTATTGACGTCTCGACCCTGGGCGGCCTTGATATACGGGGCCCGGACGCGGCGGAACTCCTGAACCGCCTCTATACCTTCGCCTATGCCAAGCAGCCGGTCGGGCGCTCGCGGTATGTGCTGATGTGCGACCAGTCCGGGGCCATCATCGACGATGGCGTCGCCTGCCGCTTTCATGACGAGCATTTTTACGTGACGGCGACCACCAGCGGCGTCGATGCGGTCTATCGCCTGATGTTGCAGTGGAATGCTCAATGGCGCCTGGATGTGGACGTGGCCAACGTCACTGCCGCCTATGCCGGGGTCAACATCGCCGGCCCGCGCTCGCGCGAGGTGGGCAGCGTGGCGGGAATTCCCGCTCGGCTGCTGCGCGTGGGTTTCGTCGGTGAGTTGGGCTACGAAATTCACGCCCCGGCAAGCCAGGGCGAGGCGCTATGGGATGCTTTGATGGCGGCCGGCGGCACGGCCGAAATCCGACCCTTCGGCGTCGAAGCGCAACGCGTACTGCGCCTGGAAAAGGGCCATATCATCATCGGCCAGGATACGGACGGCCTGACCCATCCCTATGAGGCCGACATGGCCTGGGCCATCGCCAAGAGCAAACCCTATTTCATGGGCGGCCGCTCGATCGCCATCCAGATGGCCAAGCCGCTCACCCGCAGGCTGGTGGGATTCACCGTCGACGATCATTCCGCGCCGGTGCCGGAGGAATGCCATCTGACCATCCGCGGCAGTGAGATTACCGGCCGGGTGACCTCTGCCGTGCGCTCGCCGGCCTTGGGCCGCACGATCGGGCTTGCCTATGTCGCGCCCGATCAATCGGCCCATGGCAAGACTTTCGACATCCGGGTCGATGGCGGCAACCTGATCCAGGCCCGGGTCGTGCCGATTCCGTTCTATGATCCCGAAAACAAGCGGCAGGAAATGTAGCCCATGGCCGCCACGCCCGGCACCGTCGAGCCCCACGCCCAGCCGCGCCGCAGTTTCGTCTATCGCAAGCTGCTGGACATGGGCGCGCATTTCGCCCCGATCAACGGCGGGTCGGTCGCCATGAGTTTCGGCGATGACGTCGAGGATGAAGCAAGGCTCGCCCGCCGCTTGGGGATCGCCGATTTGTCGCCGCTGCCGCGCACCGGCTTCAAGGGCACGGGCAGCGTCGATTGGCTGCAAAGCCAGGATGTGACCATCGGCCCGGAGAGCAATCGCGGCTATCGCCAGGCCGGCGGTGAAACAGCCCTGCGGCTGGCGCCAAGCGAAATTCTATTGATCGATTCCCTGGCCGGCAGCGGCAATTTCATCAGCAAAGCTATCCGATGCCGCGCGCCGACAGCCATGCTTGGTTTGCCATCAGCGGCCAGCACTCGGCGGAGATGTTCGCCAAGATCTGTGGCATCGACCTTCGCCCCGGCAAGTTCGCGGAGGGCAGCATCGCGCAAACCTCCATCGCCAAGATAAGCGGCATCATCCTGCGCCAGGATTTCGGCCAGATACTGGGCTTTCATCTGCTGGCGGACAGCGCCTCGGCGGATTACCTGTGGAATTGCCTGCAGGACGCCATGATCGAGTTCGACGGTGGACCGATCGGACTTGCCGTCTTGCGCGGGCTGGGTTAGGGACCAACCATCATGGCGCGCGCGCCCAAGGACTTCGAAATGCAGGATCCGCACGGTCTTGCGGGCAAGCGCGACGGCAATCTGGAATCCGCCATCGGCCGCGAGGTCAGAACCTTCCGTCGCCAACTCGACATGACCGTGGCCGAACTGGCGCGCCAGGCCGGGCTTTCCGCCGGCATGCTCTCCAAGATCGAGAACGGCATGACCTCGCCCTCTCTCGATACCTTGCAGTCGCTGTCCAGCGCGCTCCATGTGCCGGTGACGGCCTTCTTCCGCAAATACGAGGAGGAGCGCGACGCCACTTATGTGAAGGCGGGGCAGGGGCTGAAGATCGAACGCCGCGGGACGCGCGCCGGCCACCAGTATCAACTGCTGGGCCACTCGCTGCGCCGGCCACTGGCGGTCGAACCCTATCTGATCACGCTCACGGAGGATTCTGACGTCTTCCCGTTGTTCCAGCATGAGGGGATCGAATTCATCTACATGCTGGAAGGGGAGGTGGGGTATCGCCACGGCAGCCGCACATATCCGCTGACGCCCGGGGATTCCCTGTTCTTCGATGCCGATGTGCCTCACGGCCCGGAGGAACTGCGCAAGCTGCCCATCCGCTTTATTTCGGTCATCACGTATCTGCGCGAGTCGTCGGGATAAAAGGCCGCCGCTCCAACCAGCGCACGGGGGGCGTGAGGGGGTCGGAGCGGCGACGGGCCGGTCAGGTTCCTGCCCGGCACAAGGTTTCGCACTCGAACCAAGCGAAGTTGGGGGCGCCTGGGTCGAATGTGCCGGCCCGCTGGGGTCTTACAATCGTTCTCGGTCAGGAGGTTGGGTCGTATTCTGACCGGGTAGCGAGGTTGACGCCTGTCCGGAGTTTTGCGGCAGGATTAAGAATTGGTCATTCGTCGAGGGTTGGTGATTTCCTAGGGGGAAAGTTTTTTTCTTTCGATTGATGCCCCGGTCGCGCTCGGCTAGATTGGCAACGGCGATCAAATCAGCTTCGAAGGAGCTACCTCATGTGTGGAATTGTTGGGCTGTTTCTCAAGAATCCGGCACTCCGCCCGCAGCTTGGCCGTCATCTTTCCACCATGCTGATCGGCATGACCGAGCGGGGACCGGACAGTGCCGGGATCGCCGTCTATCACAAACCGGTCGCTGCTTCGCAATGCAAGCTCACCTTGTTCCATGCCGATCCCCATTATCACTGGCGGGCCGTGGGCGGCCAGATGGGCGAGGATCTGTCAGCCGAAGTCGATATCGAGGTCAAGGCCAACCACGTGGTGTTCACCGTAA
>WNFQ01002553.1_pt1 | contig 13407 bp, 14 predicted proteins | sample 5400171 | NCBI WGS metagenome assembly WNFQ01 (sample SAMN13153356, study PRJNA577476) | soil metagenome | isolation source: 20 cm soil under Madrone tree | place: USA:California | collected 2016-06-14
AGGTGGGCGCGAAGCACATAGGCCGCACGCGCTAAGCTATCGCGCGTACGATGCGGTGAGCGCTCGAGCCGATTTATCGTGGTAGCGTTCCCTCTCGAGCTCCGGTCATGGCGTGTGACCACGAGGACGTTTCCGAAGGCCTCGCGATCAGCAGCTGCTCGATTGCATCCAGAACCCCGGGCACATTTCCCAAACCGGATTGGAAGCACACGTCGAAGATCGGGACTCCCGCTACGAGGTCCAGATAGTGACGGATCATCCGGCGCTTGCGTTCTCTGTCCTGGAGTGTGACGCAGTACGCGTGCGTCAAGACGGCGGCGAAGGCCTGAGCCGATGAAAGACGGCGCACTGCAACCGGTGAGGCGGCGCCTTCTGCCCTGCGCAGCACGCAGACCGCCAGCAGGTGGGAAGTTTCCGTACCGGGCAGGGCTTGGGCCGCAGCAACAAGCCTCGTCTCACGAACGTGTCATGGGAGTCGATGGGGTCCTCCTCGACTCGATCGACTCGGTGAGCTTTGATCGCACGGCTTCCCGATCGACGTTTCCATCCGTATTCGGTTGCTTGCCTCATCATCGACAGCTTTGCGGCGGCTCTCAGCTTTCGGCGTAAGCGCGTCGGCAGTAAACCCTGACATCATCAGCACACCGATCGGGCCATTGACGCAGTCTTTGCCAACAGCAGTCCGATTCAACTCCTGCCTCAGGATCGTACAGTGGGCTACCGACCGTACTTCTCCGACAGATCGGCCACGACGGCGAGCGCATCTCGCGAGTCACCGAACCGATCGCGGAAGCGCGCGGCAAGCTGCTCCGCGATTCGCTCGAGCGAGGTCCGGCCGTCCATCAGCGAGAGCGCAAAGCTTCGCACCTGCCCATCGGCGCTCAGGGACGGGACATGATTGGCGGCACGCTTGCGCAGGCGGCCCAGCGACAGCGGAGCTCCGAAGAAGGTCGATTGCTTGAAGTCGGCCTTGACGGCGGGCGGAGAACCCTGGCCGACGATCCGCGTCGCCCAGCGCCAGACGTAGTCCTCTGCGACCAGGTCGGCGCGGATGTCGATCTCCACCGCATCCCCCACGCAGACGGGCGTAGGCTCAGCCAGGGGGAAGAAGGCCTGGCCGTAAATGAGCTCCGGGGCGCCGGGAGCATTGGAGAGCTCGACCCCTTCGACCAAGACCGCCTCGAACCAAACGCAAAGGCCGTGGGCCGTGCCCTCGCGCAATACGGGCGACCGAATCTCCCCATACACCTCGGACCTCTGGATCGAGCGGTAATCCAAGGTGGCCCAGCACGCTGGCGCAGTGAGCAGCTCGCCGGCTGCCAGCCGCCCTTTCCTCCATGTGTTCGTCGCCAGGCGCCGGCCTGCCTTCAGGTCGACTCCGTGCGCGCCGTCGCTCCAGGGATCCAGATAGCGCTGATAGAGACCGGGGGCCTCGGCCAGCGCCGCCCAGAGGCGGTCCTGCTGCGGAATCAGCTTCCCCCGAGGGGATAGGAGGCGCTCCCGCGCATCCATGATGGCAGGCACGTGACGCTGATGCATAGGAAGGATGCCGCGCAGGTCCGAAACGATCACATCGACCTTCTGAGGGAGCTCCACGGCGGTCGAGAGGCCCTGGATGAACGTGATGCGATCAGCGTAGCCGTTCGCCCTGGCGATCTCCCGGGCCAGGTGAATCGAATCGTCAGGCTCCACCGCATAGACACGCTCCGCGCCATGCTTGCACCCGAGGATGGCGAGGATTCCCGTGGCGCCGGTGCCGATGTCGAGGATCGTCATCCCGGGCGCGGTGGCTAGCTGCAACGCCCGGGCATAGGCATCGGTCCGGATCCGGTCCGCGACCATCTCTCCGTACGCCACGACGCTGTACACGCGGCGGCCAGTCTCAGTCCTGCGTCGGCCTCTCGGCGGACTGCGCCAGTGCCTGAACATCCTCGAGGATCATGTCGCAGAGCCGAGGGAGATTGGCGACTTCCGCATGCGGGACGGCGCGCCTCACCGGCACGCTGGCCACCACGCGGCCCAGCAGTTCGAACTCGCGGGCGCGCATCGGCCTGTCCATCCAGCGGGTCGCATAGCCGTTTGCCAGGAGGGACATCAGGGCCGCGCGGCCACGGATGCCCGCGATACGAGGCGCCACCGTCTCGGAGCCGCGCTCATCCAGTAGATAGATCGCCGCCAGGGGCAACGAAGCCTGCTGGAACCTGTAGCCCGGCTCCGCCAAGGCAAGGTAGCGCTTGTCCCATGTCGGCGTGAGCCGCGGCAGCGCATCGGGAGACCCGTACAGTGCCGCCACGGATTCGGGCCAGAGGCGGATGCGGGGATACGCCGGGTGAACCAGGAACAGACCGTCTCGCTCGTCGAGCGTGACGACATCGTCCGAGAGAACCGGATACGCCTGCCCCGCGAAGACGGCGGCCGTGGTCGACTTTCCGGCTTCCGGCGGTCCGACGATGGCGATCGCCCGTTCCCCGACCGCGATGGCGCTGGCGTGCAGACAGATGATGCCCCGCCGTAGCAGGACAAACCCCATCACGGGACCGAGCAGATAGGTTGCCGTGTCCTCCAGGGACAGGCCATCCGGCCACCACGACCAGATGCTGGTGCCGTGCTCGTCCACGATGAACTCGGTACCGTCGGGGTACAGGAGCCTGTGGAAGCGTCCGCCCGCCAGGGCCCAGACCCTCAGCCCCGGTTGGCCAGGTTCTCCTTCGTCAGCACCGGCACGCCAGGGACGGATCTCCTGCGCCTCGGCGGCGTTCAGCCAGTCAGGGAGGATCCCGAGGAACACCTGCAGATCGGGAACCGGAGCGAGCGTGGTGGAGAGCGCGAGACCAGGGATCGACGAGTTCGACTCGATCTGCAAGCCGTACGCTGATCCCCGCAGGGATACGACGCCGTGCAAAATTGAAATTACGGCAGCCCAGCTTTGTCCAATTGCTTAAGCAGTTTTGTCCAATTGCTTAAGCGTGCCGCCGTCATTCTTAGTGCTTGACCCGGCCGCTTTGGTGACTTCCCTAATGTCTCCGTAGACAACCAGGTTCGGGCGCTCGTAGGCCTTCTTGCCAGATCCGATCGTCATATTCCCCTCCTGTCATGAGCATGGGATAGGTCGCTCCGGTTGCGATTGTGTCGCTCCCCTTGGTGAACATGCAGCAACCCGTTGAGCTTCGAGCCAGAGATTCAGGCAGAGCGGCCGCAGGTTCATCCACAGCTCGTCCGAGCCTGCGCTTCCCCCGATACGAGGAATTGCGGCTCGCCTCACATAGCGACTCAGTTCCGGCCGGGGTTGAAAACTGTCGATGGGCCCTGCGGCCCCGTTGCGCGCCTTCACGAGCGCCGGATCGCCCGCCAGCGCCGACTTGGGCCGATTTAGTACCTCCAAGGGCAGGTCACCCCGCATCCCCACGCGGAGTATTTCCTTGTTAACACACCAGGGGACCGGCGGCAACCGCAGCAGGTATTCCACCACGCGGATGTCGGCTATCGGGTGCCTCGCTTCGACCGGAAAGCCCGTGACCCCGGGATCGTAACCTTCGAACAGGTAGGCCCAGTTCGGCGACGAGACCACTTTGAACGCACCGGGCCGCGTCGGGTGAGGACGCGGCGCCTCCGAATTCACCTCCCTCCATCGGTTCCACAGCCTGAGACGGGCCTCGAACGAAGGGTCGAGCCAGGAAGGATAGAGCGATCTTGCGGGATATGTCCCGAGCAGCCGCTTCAGCGTCGTGCGAAGGCCGACGGGTGGAAGCCGGTGCTGGGACCTCACGTACCAGCTCGCGGCTCCGGCGAGCGTGCCAAGCCGTCTCCGTCGGAGCAGGAAGCCGTGGTAGTGCTTCGGGGACTCGGCCATGAAGGTATCCCCGTCTCGGCCTGTCAGGAAGACTCGGCCGTGGGCCGCCATCCGGCCGTGGAATTCTCTCGACACCGCCGACATCGGCGCAACGTCGGTGGGCTGAGGCCACAGGTTCTTCCGCACCGCCTCCTCCTCGAAGAGCGGGAGATCGTCGGCAACCAGGTGGTCGATGGGAATGGCGAGGGTCTGGGCGGCAAGATCGGCGTAGTGTCTCTCCCGATCGGGGATCAGCCTGGCGTAGTTGACCGTGTAGGCTCGCAAGGCCCCTCCGGGCGCCAGACCTCGCGCGGATGCCGCGACGGTGGTCGAGTCCAGCCCCCCGCTCATGGAGATGGCGACCCGGTCGGCGCGGAGCCTGTCCTTCACCGCCTCTGACAGCACCTGCTTGAAGCCCTCGACAACATCGCTCGCCTGCCTGTGCGTGTAGTGAAGGTGGAAATCAGCCGGCAAGGCCCAGTACCGGCTCCTCCTCGCTCCTGTGGCGGAGAGCGTCAGCGCTCCGGCGGCCGGCAACCGCGAGATGCCCTCGAACGCGGTCGTGGACGCGTCCCGGTTCACGCCGAACAGAAGGAAATCAGCGATGGCGAGATCGTTCAGATCGTCGGGAACCGACGGGTGAAGGCGAACGCAGGTCAGCGTATTGCTGAACACGAAGAAGTGCCGACGCTGCGCATAGTAGAAGGGCTTCACGCCGAAGTGGTCCCTGGCGCAAAAGACCCGACGCTCTCGCCCATCCCAGATGGCGAACGCGAAGTCCCCGATCAGGTGATTGACGCAGTCGTCGCCCCACGCATGATAAGCGTGCAGGATGAGCTCAGCGTCGTTGGCGAGCTTGGCGCCCGCGCGACCCTTCGCCTCGAGTTTCGCGATCAGATCGGCCCGCGCGTCGATGCGCGCGTCGGCCGTGAGCCAGACGTCGCCGTCGAAACTGAGCGGTTGACGTTCAGTCTCGGCCTCCCAGGTAGTTCGCAGCATCGCGTGGCCGAATCCGACAGGGCCGTCGCTCCAGATCTCCTGCGCGTCGGGCCCGCGATACGCCATGAAGTCGGTCATTCGCCGCAGCAGTTCGCGATCGACAGGCGCGCCGTCCAGGTTGACGATCCCCACGATCCCACTCATCGACCGGCCCGTCCCGGTCCCGCCTGGGCCGCTCCGCTCAGCGCCGCGTAGCGCTCGACGCCAGCCTTGCCCACCACGACCTTGCCGAGGTACTCGACCCACGCGTGGGCCTCGATGGTCCCGTTGTCGCCTTTGGTGACGCCGATATGAAGAGTGGCCGCGTATCCCATCCGTCTCAGCAGCGACTCCGCCACGAGCGCCCGCGGAAGGCAGGTGGCCCCCGGCCCGAGCCTGGCAGCCGTCGCCACCGCCCACGCGATCCGCTCCGGACGCAAGCACGCCGGCCTTCCCCCGGCCGCGGCGGCGCCCAGCGCGAGTCGCCTGACGACTCGAAACGGTAGGAGCCAGAGGCCGAGCCGCACGGCCAGCAACAGCGCACCGGCCAGGACGAGGAGCTTCCGGTCGGCCGCCGGCAACTGCAGGAACCTAGCGAGAGACGTCATTCGAGGAAGACTCGCCGTCCATTTGGAGCAGTTCGTGCCTCACTAGCTGGCTGATCAGCTCGTCGATATCGGCGCGCAGCCGTGCTTCCTCCACATCGTACTCGGCCAGGAGCGCTTTCAGCACCTTGTCGGTGTCCCCGAGCTCGCCGATGAGGGTCCACATGCGGGTCCCGATGGCGTCCAGGCCGAAGTACGTACCGGTCTTCAAGTTGAGGATCACCGCCTCCCCGTCGAGGTCGCGATGAATCACATCGTCGGGGATACGGAGCCTCCGACTGCTCAGCGTGATCGCTCCGTGAGCTGCTTCAGCAACTCCGCATACGCCGCCACCTGCCGCGGCCGGTCGAATTCGAGCGCGGCCGTCCTCGCATTGGCGCCGAGCCGGGCCGCGAGCTCGCGATCGTAGTAAAGCTTGAGGATGCCCTCGGCCAGCTCCTTCGGGTTGGCGGGCGGCACCACGAGACCGCATTCCTGCCTGCGCGTGATGTCGGCCACCTCGCATTCGTCCTCGACCGCCGCGACGTAGGGTCGGCCCGCCGCCAGGATGCCGTAGAGCTTGCTTGGCACGATGTAGCCGGCCAGCCCGGGGAGGAGCGAGACGAGGAAGACGTCAGCCGCGGCGAACGACTCCCTGAGCCGATCTTTCGGCTGGTAGGGCAAGAACCGCACGTTATCGAGGTGCATCTCGCGGGCACGCGCCTCGAGGACTGGCTTTTTCACGCCCTCGCCGACGAACACCACCTGGATGTCGGCCACGTGCCGCAGGTGTGCGGCGGCCTCGATCACGCCGTCCAAGCCCTGGGAAAGGCCGATGTTCCCCGAGTGCATGATGACGAACTTGTCGGTGAGTCCGTGAGCCCGCGCCAACGGGTTGTCTTTGCTGGCGGGGACGATCTCGGAGCAGTCCGCCCAGTCAGGAATCACCACGACCGTGGCGGGCGGTGCGCCCTTCCCCTCGATCAGCCGCCGGCGCATCGTCTCGCCGAGCGCGACGCTCAGGGCGGCCTTGCGGACGAGGAAGCGGTTTACTGTCAGTAGCACACGGTTCACCGCCTCGCTGTGGAAGTCTTCGAGCAGCCGCGCCACCTCGGGAAAGATGTCCCGGTACGACATCACGAACGGGACCCGAAAGCGGCGGGCGGCGAGATAGGCGGCGAGCCCGATGATCGGCGGGTCCGTAAGGGCCACCACGACATCGGGACGGTCGAGCCGGAGCCCCGCGTAACAGGCGGACATGAAGTACGTCACGTAGTTGCTGAACCGGCCCGCGAACCGCCGCTTCGAGAAGCGCGTGCCCCGGGCGCGGAGAATCTCGATGCCGTGGTGCCGCTCGCGGGTGAGGATGCGGCTCGAACTCGGCCCCGTGGCCTGACCGTTCGCTGAGAGCAGCGGCACGCCCGCCACGACCGAGACTCTGCAGCCGTGGTCGCGGACCAGCCCCTCGCACAGCTCGGTCAGGAGTTGACCCGTCGCTGCTGTATCCGGATGGAACGAGCGGTTGAAGAACGCGACGTGGAGATCCCTCATCGCTTGTGGGCCACGACCCAGACGCTGTCGGCCGCGCTGGTTAACGCCGGAACATAGGCACTGAGTGCCTGCAGGAAGCGCGACGCGCGAACCACAGCGCGGAATCTTCGTGGGAGTAGGTGCGCTTCTGCCGCCTGGGCGTTCAAGCTGAAATAGCCGTCGGGGCGCAACGCCGCGGGACCGATCAGGCGCTCGGCCGTCGCGACAAGCTCACGCGGCCCCCAATACCGAACTTCGAAGTCGGTCGGCTGACGGAATCCGCGGGCCGCCTGATGGTACAGGGATCTGACGCCGTAACGGTTCGCCATCTGGACGTGTGCGATTCCGCCTTCGACGAGTACCCGACAGGCTTCAGACAGAGCTCGAGTGGCATCCGCCTTCTCGAAATGCTGAAGAACGCTGTATGAGCACACGACCGAGAACGTCGCGTCCCGGAACGGGATGTAGCGAGCATCAGCCACGAGATACTGGGCCTTCACGTTCAACTCGTGCGCGACTCGGTAAGCAGCTCTGACCGCATCTAGAGACACATCGATTCCCACCGCGCGGTACCCGAGTCGCCCCGCCGCCAGGCACCAGCGGCCCCAGTTGCATCCGAGGTCCAGAAACCATTCCTCGTGTTTGCTCGGCGGCTCCAAGGAAAGGTTCGGCACCGGATACTCGCGAAGTCTGCCACGGAGCGGCCTCCACATTAGGCCGTGGGTGCCGGCGATGGCCTGTTGAACGAAGGAATCGATAGCTCCGGTAGGCCAAGCTTCGCGCGATTGGGACGTTTCTGACGGGCTCGCACGACACGCCTGATTAATCGAGACCGTCGCAGCTTGATGGGTAACATTCGCTTCGGGGATCAGCAGAATCGGGATGCCACCAACAACAGGGTAGTTGTGTCCCAGCCGACACTGCATTTTGTCGAACTCAATAGTCAGATCGTGGGCGTCTCTCGGGCATACCAGCTGGCGCGCCAGCCATGGATCCAACCGCAGCCCTTCCATCGTGGTCTACCGCTCCGTCAGCCTCGCGTTCAACGTCTGCCGAACCTGCTGGCGATCCTTCGTGGCGAAGTACCAGTCGATCGTGCGGCGCAGGCCATCCATGAACTTCACCTCGGGCTCCCAGCCGAGGAGTTTCTTGGCGAGAGCGTTGTCGGCCACCCGGTTCAGCGGCCCCGTCGGCATCTCGGGATGCAACTCGATGTCGGCGGGGTGGCCCGTATAGCGCAGGACCTCCTCCACCGCATCCAGGACGCGAGTCCGTTCCATGGTTCCGAGGTTCACCGCGGTGCCGTCCTCGATCTGCTCCGCGGCCAGGATCGTCCCGTTGACGATGTCACTGACGTGCGTCCAGTTCCGGATCTGCTCCCCGGTGCCCCACACGACGAACGGGTTCTGGCCGACGAAGGCGCGTGCGATCATCGCGATCACGGCGTGGTTCTCGTGACCGCGGTCGCCGTAGACGGTGAAATACCGGCACGATGCCGACTTCATGCCCCAGTCCTTGTAGTACGCCTGGAGCGTCATCTCCCCCATGAGTTTGGCCCAGCCGTACAGGTTGTCGGCATCGTACGGCGGGCCGACCATCTCTTCGGTGAGGTAGAGCATCTCGTTGGGGTCCGTTTGCAGATGATTCGGGTAGACGCACCCGGAGGAGGCGTAGACGACCTTCTCCACTCCGGCACGGTGGCAGGCTCGGAACAGCATCCCGTCGAGAGCGAGATTGGTGGCGCAGGCCGCCTGGTGGAGGTCGACGTAGCCGCGCCCACCGTGGTCGGCAGCGAGGTGGAACACCACCGCCATGCCCTCGACGGCCGGCTCGGCCGCGCTCGGAGTGTCGAGGTCCGCCTGGATGAGCTCGACCTGCCTCGCGTCGAGATGCCGCCGAATATTGTCGAGGCTGCCACTGCTGAGATTGTCGACCACGCGCACCAGCGCGCCCCGTAGCACCAACGCGTCCACTAGATGCGAGCCGATAAACGACGCCCCGCCGGTCACAAGTACGCTTTCTCCTTGCCAGTTCATCGCGCGTCTCCCTTCAGGCGTCCGGCGTTTTCTCCAACACGGTGTGTCCGACCACCAGGGCATCCATCTTCGTTCTCAGGAAGCAGTCCAGGGCCTCGCCCGGTCGGTGCACGATCGGCTCGTTCTCGTTGAACGAGGTATTGAGCAGCACGGGCACCCCGGTTTCCTTCTCGAACGCCCTCAACAATTGCCAGTAGAGCGGGTTCGTTGTTTGACTCACGGTCTGGAGGCGGCCGCTCCCGTCCACGTGAGTCACGGCCGGGATCACCCGCCGCTTCTCGGGGCGGACCGGGTAGACCTGAATCATGAATGGGTCCGGCACGGCGCCGACGAAGTACTCGTCCACGGCCTCCTCGAGGATGGAGGGTGCGAAGGGCCGGAACTTCTCGCGGAACTTGATCTTGCTGTTGATGATGTCCCGCATGTCGGCGCGCCGCGGGTCGGCCAGGATGCTGCGATTGCCGAGCGCCCGCGCCCCCCACTCCATCCGCCCCTGAAACCACCCAACGATTTTCCCGGCGGCGAGACGGCCGGCGGTCCAGCGGCAGAGCTCATCCGCGTCGGAGGTCGTCCGCGTCCTACATCCGATCCGATCGATTTCGGCACTCCGCTGGTCGAGAGTTCGCCGGATCTCCTCTTCCGCGAACTCCGGTCCCCAGTATCCGTGCTGCATGACGAAGCGCCGCGGCTGACCCAGGAGCTGGTGCCACACGTAGAGCGCAGCCCCGAGCGAGGTGCCGTTGTCCCCGGCGGCGGGCTGAACGTAGACCTCGCGGAACGGCGTGCGCGCGCGGATCTTGCCGTTCAACACGCTGTTCATGGCGCAGCCGCCGGCCAGGCAGAGCCGCCGCAGTCCCGTCCGCTCGTGCAGTGCATTCAGCACGTGGACCGCGGCGTCCTCGAAGACGACTTGGAGAGACGCCGCGATCGCCTCGTGCCGCGGACCGATCGGATCGTCTGATCGCCGAGCCGGCCCGAGCAGCTCCTCGAGCTTCGGCGTGTAGACCTTCCCGATGACGGGCTCGCCATCGTCCCACGTCATGCTTACGCCCTCCGACCAGTGCCGGAAGTAGGAGAGATCCAGCTCGAAGCCGCCGCCGGGCCTCAGATGAACGAGCCGGCGCAGCGCGTCCACTCGGTCGGGCTGACCATAAGGCGCCAGTCCCATCACCTTGTACTCGTCGCCGTACTTCCAGAACCCGAGGTACTGCGTGAGGGCCAAGTAGAAGAGCCCGAGAGAATGTGGGAAGTAAACCCGCCCGATCACATCCATCGTCGGGCCGCGCCCGACAGCGACCGACGTGCTGACGAAATCGCCGAAGCCGTCGATGGCGCAGATCGCGGCCTCCTCGAAGGGCGAGGGGAAGAACGTGCTCGCCAGGTGGGCCGGGTGGTGTTCGACCCAGTGCATACGGCCACCCACCTGGTCACGCGTGAGCCCGAGCACCTCCGCGACCCGAGCTGCGACCTCTCCGACGCGCCCGGCGTTCCGCAGCCGGTCCGCCACGAGCCCACGCCGCGGCCGGCTCCGGAGCGCGAACAGCGCCTTGCGGAGCAGGTTGGCCCGCGGATCGCGGGAAATCGCCACGTGGCCGATCTCGCCCGTGGTTGCGCCGCTCACGGCGAGGCACTCCGCGATCGCGTTCTTGGGGAACCCCGCGGCATGCTTGACACGCGTGAACCGCTCCTCCTCGACGGCGGCCACGAGCTCGCCGTCCCGCAACAGGGCGGCCGAGACGTCGCCGTGATAGGCGTTGATCCCGAGAATGATCATGTCGATTCCGTCATCGCCGTAAGCACGCGCGCCGCGCGCGTTTCTCTGCGCCGCTCCGCGGGGATAGCGAGCACCATCCATGGCTGATCGCTCGGACCAACCGGCGCGCCTCGATCCAGGTCGAACACGACGTAGCCTACTTCTCGCAGCAGTTCGATCGACGCTCGAGCGGGTCTCACGCCCTGACTCATCTCGTATCGCCAGTTGCTCGTCTCGGCAACGATCAACGGCCTGTGTTCACGAAGGGCTCGCATACCTCCGGACAAAATCTCGTACTCCGCGCCCTCAGCGTCGAGCTTCACCACATCGGGCGCCGCGGCCGCCCTGTCGATTTCAGCGTCCAGCGTCGTGAGACGTACCTCGATCGGGATCTCTTTCCCCGTCCGGAATTGCAGCTCGCCATAAGTGGGGCCTGTGCCCGTGTGCCCGGTCTGTCCGGTTACAACATCGCGGCTGAACGTGGACACCCCACATGTCGCTCCCAGGGCCATTGGTCGCACAACACAACCGGCGCACCGGTTCGCGTCGAGGTTTTTTCGCAAGAGTCGTACGTTATCCGGATCGGGCTCGTACGCGAAGACACGGCCTGCCGACCCGACCCACCGGCTGAAGAGAATCGCGTAGAAACCGATGTTGGCTCCGACGTCGAAGACAACGTCGCCGGGCTCGACACACAACCGGAGGGCCTCGACGTATCGTGCTTCGTACGCTCTTGCGCCTCGGGCGATCAACCCGAGGTGGTGACGCAGTCTGACCCACAGATACGATCCCGCCTCGACATGCCGAACGCGAAGCGCCATGTTGGGAACAAGCCGCCGAACCCTCCTGGCCGTAGAGGACATCACCGGCTCATCCTCAGGAGTTTCGGTCCATGAGACGTCGCTCGTACATGATCGCGTCCACCAGGAACCGATACCAGAACGCCTGAAGGAGGTGAAAGACCAAACCTTCCGCACCATCGAGGAAACCGAGGCGGATGATGTAACGGTAGACGAAGTACAGCGCCGGACGGACGAAGAGTGGGAGCCGCCCGTACACCTCGCGAAACCACCGCCGCCTCTCGATCGGGCTGCCGCCGAGCAGCCTCCCTGCGATCCGGCCCTCGCCACCCGTACTTTGCTCCTGAGCCTCGAGCTGCGCCCATCGAAGATGCCGTCGGATGAACGTAGTGACGTCTGAGGTGAATACGTCGATCAGATCCCCGCGGAGCTTCTCTACGCGCCCGTCCACGAAGAAGTGTTGATCGTACTGTCGGTCTTCACAGCGGCCGCGACCGCTGCGAAAGAGACGCAGGTGCCAGACCGGATAGTGGCCGCCGTGCCGGATCCAGCGGCCCATGAAGACGGTCCGTCGCGCGACGAGATAACCGGCGATCGAGCCGTCCGAGCGGGTGGTCGCCTCCTGGATGGCGGCGCGCAGCTCCGGAGTCACGCGCTCGTCAGCGTCGAGGTTGAGCACCCATGGGGTCGTGATAGGGAGCGAGGCCAGCGCCCAGTTACGCTGCGCACCGTAGTGCTCGAACGGGTGCTCCACGACCCGCGCGCCCCAGGCGCGCGCTATCGCCACCGTAGAATCGGTGCTTCCCGAATCGACTACAAACAGCTCCTCCACCCACGCAGTCATACTCTCGAGGCAGGCGGGCAGGTTCCTCTCCTCGTTGTGCGCCAAAACGATTGCCGTCACCGGGACGGCGTGGCTGGCACTCACCGTCCTGAGCGAAGGACCTGCGTCCCGCTCCAGTGGAAGGCCTCGACGTTCGGCTGTTCCAGTATCTCGTGGTACATCCGAAGGACGGCCGACGTCATCGCCCCGGCCGAGAACCGACGCTCGGCGAGCCGCCGGGCAGCTTTACCGAGTCGCGCCCGCAGATCTGGATCGGCGACGAGCGAAGCGAGCGCCGCGGAGAGCGGCGCAACCTGGCAGGGCGTCACCAGTCCCGCGCCGCCGTCCGCAACTTCGTGATGAATCGCCACTTGGTCGGAGATCACCACGGGCAGCCGGCTCGCCATCGCCTCGACCACCGAGAGGCCGAAGTTCTCAGAATACGAGGGCAGCACGAAAACATCGGCATCCGCGAGGGCACCGAACTTTTCGTCGCCGCTGAGGAAACCGGCCCAATAGACATCCCGGTCGATGCCGAGCCGGGCGGCCTCCGCGCGTAGCTTGCTGACGAGGTCCGCCTCGCCATCACCGGCCACCACAAGCGCTACTTTCGGGCGCTCGGCCCGCAATCGGGCGAAGGCCGGCAGCAGGAGGTCCAGGCCCTTCTTTCGATCGATTCGGGACAGGAAAAGGATCATCGTCCGGCCCGCAAGGTGGGGTGCCCGGCGACGGAGCCAGCCGGCTGATGGGACTACGCCGAAGCCGTCGAGATCGATGCCATGAGGGATCACGATCGACCGGCCCGGCGGTCCGAGCAGCGCGGCCTCTCGACGTACGAGAGCCGTTTCAGCATCGGACGCCGCCGTTCCATCCCGAACCGGTTCAGCGTCCCAAGCGGCCGCACGATGTACGGGACGCCGTGCCTTATTGCGGAGACGCAGGCGGGAGCGGCGGCATAGGAGAACAGCGCGTGGATGTGAACGAGATCGAAGTTAGCCACGCGACCGGCGAGCCAGCGGGTCAACGGCCAAGAGACGGAGTAAAAGCGCGTCTGGCGCCGAAAGTACCAGTAAG
>WNFQ01002462.1_pt1 | contig 13399 bp, 12 predicted proteins | sample 5400171 | NCBI WGS metagenome assembly WNFQ01 (sample SAMN13153356, study PRJNA577476) | soil metagenome | isolation source: 20 cm soil under Madrone tree | place: USA:California | collected 2016-06-14
CGCCGGCGTCGGCATCGGGCCGAGCAGCAGCACATCCATGCCGACCGAGGTAAAACCGGCCACCATTGCGTATTCGATCATGTAGCCGGAAAGGCGCGTATCCTTGCCAATAACGACGCGATGGCGATGCTCGCCGCGCAGAAACACCAATCCGGCCGCCTGCCCGACTTTGAGCGCCAGCTCCGGAGTGATCAGACCGTTGGCACGGCCCCGAATCCCATCCGTACCGAAATATTTGCGGCTCATATGACCCCCAATCGTCCAGGCTCCTCTCGCCACCCGCCAAGAAGCCCCGAACGCCCGCCATTATAGCGTGTAGGCTTATAATGCTTTCAACGCCCAAATGGCTTCAAAAAATATGATGAATCATTACCGCGGTCAATCCACCGGTTGGTTGCTAAGGTATTGTGAACAAACGCATTATGTCGGAAACCCGACCACACGGCGCAGCTGGTCAATCCTTGCGTTTGACGTGACGATCGTCTTTCGACGGCGGCGGCTGGGTGACATTGACCGGGTCGGAAGCCGGAAAGGTCTCTTCCAGCCCCTCCTCCAACGCCTCCTCCAGCCGGCGCTTCTCGGCGCTTTTTGCGTCCTCGGGTGCGGAGCGTGGTCGGGTCATGGCTGCCCTCTCTCCTGGTTGCTACCCGGTTCCGCGGAGCAATTTGGCGGATGGCCCAGCCATGCTAGATGAACTCTCAAAGCGATAAATACAAGAAGGGCCGGGAACGTCCATGAAGCACATCACCTGCATCGAGGATTTGCGCCAGCTCCACATGCGCCGCGTGCCGAAAATGTTTTTCGACTACGCCGATCGCGGTTCTTATTCCGAGGACACGCTGCGCGCCAACCGCGCCGATCTCGAAGCGATCAAGTTTCGCCAGCGCGTTTTGGTCGATGTCTCCAAACGCGATCTCTCCACCACGATTCTCGGCGAGCCCGCGTCGATGCCGCTGATACTCGCGCCGGTCGGACTGCTGGGAATGCAACATGGCGACGGCGAAATCATCGCCTGCCGCGCGGCACAGGCTGCCGGCATTCCGTTCACGCTGAGCACGATGTCGATCTGCTCGATCGAGGACGTCGCCGCCAATGTCGCCAAGCCGTTCTGGTTTCAGCTCTATGTCATGAAGGACCGCGGCTTCATCAAGGCGCTGATCGAGCGCGCGATCGCCGCGAAATGCAGCGCGCTGGTCTTGACCGTCGACCTGCAGGTGATCGGGCAGCGCCACGCCGACATCAAGAATGGCATGACGGTGCCGCCGGAATGGACGCTGTCGAAATTCTTCGATTTTGCCACCAAGCCGGCGTGGGTAGCCGGCGTACTGCGCGCCAAGCGCCGCACCTTCGGCAATCTGGTCGGTCATCTCAAAGGCACCGACGACATCACCGCGCTGGCGGCGTGGACCGCGACGCAGTTCGATACCACGCTGAACTGGAAAGACGTCGACTGGATCCGCAGCATCTGGCCCGGCAAGCTAATCCTGAAGGGGATCCTCGACGTCGAGGACGCCAATGAGGCGGCGAAGAGCGGCGCGCAGGCACTGGTGGTGTCCAACCATGGCGGCCGGCAACTCGACGGCGCGCCATCATCGATCGAAGCCTTGCCGGAGATCGTGGACGCGGTAGGCTCGCGGATGGAGATCATGTTCGACAGCGGCGTACGCTCCGGCCAGGACGTGATGCGCGCGCTGGCGCTTGGCGCCAAATCCTGCATGATCGGTCGCGCCTATGTCCACGGCCTCGGCGGCGGCGGCGAAGCCGGCGTCGCCAAGGCGATTGACGTCATTCGCAACGAGCTCCTCACCACCATGGGGCTGTGCGGCGTCAACACCATCGCCGAGATCGACGACCACGTGCTGGCGATTTGATTCTCTTGTCGTCCCGGCCAAGCGAGCACCGCGAGCGCGAGCCGGGACCCATACTCCGTGTCCTATCGATTTGACTCGGGGCGCGAGGGCCGTCTTCAATTCAAACATTTGTGGTTATGGGTCCCCGCGTTCGCGGGGACGACTCGTTGAGAGATTTGCGCTGGAAAATCACATCGGCGGCGTGATGCCGTCGCGGCCGACGTTGACGCGGGCGGCTTCCAGCGTGCCGTCCTCTTTCCGGGTGGCGCTGAAGATAATGATCTTGGCGCCCGGCTTCAGCTCGGACTTGTCGCCCGCGACGAAGCTGACGATCGGCGTATCCGGCGGCACCAGCACTTTCTTTTCGCCGTCCTTGTACTTGACCAGAATGATCTGGCCGTCGGTCCCCGCGACTGTCTCGGCGACGGTGGCGTTGGTCATGGTCGAGTTGGGACGAAGGTCCCAGGGCCGGAAACCTTCGGCTACGCCGCGCTGGCTTTCCGGGAAGATCTGAACGGCGATCGCCTTCTGGGTGCCGTCGGGCTCGGGCATCGCGGACACGCCGATGTAAGAACCCGGCTTGATTTCCGAGATCGCGGTCTTGGCAACGCCGAACACCGCCACATTGTCGGTCAGACGCACCTTCAACTCGGTGCCCTCGCGCGATTTCACCCCAAGCTGGGAGCCATCGACGGCTTCGATGGTGCCACGGATACGAACCGTTGGCGGCTGCTGTGCCCACGCCGGTCCCAGCACGGACATAGCCATGAGCGAAGCCGTGAGCACGCGTGACATCAATGACGAAATCTTCGGCATGGCTGCTTCCTCCCAAGGTATTTTCCCCGCCAAAAGGAGAAAACACCACGGCCCGGAAGCTATTCCATGGTCCGCGCGGCGCGCGGTGCGATCTTCACATCGGCGGGGTCAGTCCGTCGCGGCCGACGTTGACGCGGTTGGTTTCGAGCGAACCGTCCGGCAGCTTTTTCATGAAGGCGATCACCTTGGCGCCCGGCTTCAACTCGGATTTGTCGGCGGGGACGAAAGTGACAACCGGCGTATTGGGCGACACCACGACTTTCTTCTCGCCGCCCCTGTATTTGACCTCCAAGGTGTGACCGTCATTGCCTGCGACGGTGTCGGCCACCGTCGCATTGGTCATGGTGCTGTTCGGACGTAGATCCCAGGGCCGCGACCCCTCCCCGGTGCCGCGCATGCTTTCCGGAAACACGTGAACCTCGACCGCGTTTTGACTGCCGTTCGGTCCCGGCACCGTCGTGGCGCCGATGAAGGAGCCGACCTTGACGTCGGACAGCGAGATCTTGGTGACGCCTAGCACTTGCACGTCGCCGGTCATGTGCAGTTTGACGTCCTCGCCGCCGCGCGATTTGACCGCGAGCTCATCGCCGTCAACGCCTTCGACGGTGCCGCGAACGCGCGACGGCGTAGGCGGCTGTTGGGCGATTGCATAGAGGGATGACGCGACAACCATGACAATCGCGACAAGCGGACGCGTAAGCGTTGAACGATTAACGGGCATGAACTGGTCTCCGGTGACACCACGTAACAATGGACACCGGCGCTTCAATGATATTCCGGCCTCAACCCTTTGTGAGATCGGCCTCGACCAGATCACGAAGCTCGGAGGTGACCTCAGGGCGCTGTCCGAACCACAACTCAAAGCCGCGCACCGCCTGATGCAGCAGCATGCCCAGCCCATCGGCGGTCCTGAGTCCGCGCGCCTGCGCCGCTGACAGCAATGGCGTCTGCAGCGGCACGTATACCAGGTCTGCGACAACGGCATGCGGTGGAAGCAGGCCGACGTCGACCTCGAGCGGCGGCTGGCCGTGCATGCCGAGCGATGTCGTATTGACCAGCAACTCCGCCCGCGGCACCAGATCGCTTATCGCATCCCATGAAACCGGATCGACGCCGGCGCCAAATTGATTCGCCAGCGCGCGGGCTCGCTCGAGGGTCCGGTTTGCCAAGTGCACGCGCTTGATGCCGCGCTCGATCAATCCGAACACCACCGCGCGCGCCGAGCCGCCGGCGCCGAGCACCAGCGCATCGGTGGCGGCGTCCCACCCCCGCGCGCAGGCATCCAGGTTATTGATAAAACCTTCGATGTCGGTGTTGGTCGAGCGCAGGTCGTCGCCCTCGTACCACAGCGTGTTGGCGGCGCCGACCGCGCGGGCGCGTGCGTCCGGCTTCGACAAGATCAGCGCGCGCTCCTTGTGCGGAATGGTGACGTTGGCGCCGACAAAGCCGTGCGTCGAAAGGTGCAGCACGAACTCGGCAAAGCCCTCGGGCGGTACCGCTTCGATATTGTAGCCGCCCGCGATGCCGAGCTTCCGCAGCCAGTAGTGATGGATCAGCGGCGAGCGCGAATGCGCCGCCGGCCATCCGATCAGGCATGCGGCGCGGACCTTTGCTTCGGCTGTCATCTGCCAACCCTGTTGCAGCGCCCCTCCAAACAGGCGTCGCGCTGCTAAAATCATCAGGGCAAGCCGCGTTCGCTGTCAATGCTATCGGTGGGTTGTCGCCGCCAGGATCGCGCTTAGCGCCAGTGCCGCTCCGGCGGCGAACCAGATCGCCGCGAGGTTGATCCAGTAATAGGCGAGCGCACCGCACAGGGAACCCATCACCATCGCCACCCATAGCAGCAAATTCGGAACCCAGCCCCAGCGCGCGCCGCCGGTCAGCGCCGCGGCGGCCTGCTGGCCGACCTTCACCAGCGCGCCAGTGACGTAAGTGAGACCGAGACCGCCGCCGCCGCGGATCTGGAACACCGCGTTCTCCAGTCCCATCGCCACGACAATCGCGGCGACCGCGACATTCGACAGGCCGAAGGCATAGCAGAGCGCCGCCGCGGCGAGCAGCAACGCCTCGGAGAGCAGCAGCCAGGGCTGGCGATTGGTGCCGCGGCCGAGCACGATCAGGCTGCCGGCCGCGGCGCCGATCACGAACAGCGCGATCAGGCCGAACGCTTCGGCCGCGCTCAACCACTGCCCCTCGGCAAGACTGACGCCCATTCGCGTCGAGTTGCCGCTCATGAAAGAGACGAACAGGCCGCCGAGATGAAGGAAGCCGATACCATCGACGTAGCCGGCCAGCGCGGAGAGCGCGCTGGCCAAGGATATGTTGCGGCTCGTATCGAGCATCGTCCGGAAACCGACCCATCCTGCAAAACAGAATTGTTCACGAAAGCAGCCAGGTTGGGAAGCGCGGCCGGGTTAAGGCTGGCGACGGGACAGGCGGGGCAAGACTTGACACCAGCAATTAAATGGGGGTACATTTAATCGTGTGAAAATCACCTTTGATCCGGAAAAACGGCAAGCTGCTCTCGGCCAAAGGGGGTCGGATTTTACCGATGCATCGATCGTCTTTGCTGGTCCGACGATTACGGTACAGGACATACGGCGGGACTATGGTGAGATGCGCTTCCAGACGATCGGATTTCTTGTTGATCGAATGGTGATGGTTGTTTGGACGCCGCGTGACGAAGCCCGGCATGTCATCTCGATGAGGAAGTGCAATGAGCGCGAGAAAGCGATCTATCAAAAGCGATTTAGCCAGGGTTGATGCTCATCGCATCACGAAGGCTGAATACGACGAGGCCCCCGAATTGACGAAGGAGATGCTGGATCGCGCGGAAATTCGCCACGGCGACAAAATCATCAAGCGTGGCCGGCCGCCCCTGGAAAATCCAAAAGAGGCGGTGAAGCTTCGCCTCGACCACGACGTCCTCGCGGCCTATCGCAAGACCGGCAGAGGATGGCAAACGCGCATCAATGCCGATCTGCGAAAGGCCGCACGGAAGCTGGCGGGCTGATCACGCCGCAACGCGATGCGCGGCGATAGTCCGCACATGGACGGCCAACCTGCGGCGAGCCCCTCCGGCGCGGCGGCAGGCTTGTCGCGATGTCCTTTAATGTCCGCGATGGCCCGCGCAATGGTTTCGCGATCCTTGGCGCGCGGCGGGATCACTCCATGGCTGAGCAGTTCGCGGCGTGTCGGCCGCGCAGTAAATGGCATGCGCGATCCTTCAAAACCAGCAGATTACGGCCGGGAAGCATCCCTTAGATTAGATATCTCAGATATCATTTATTGACACTTTAACATCATTAATTATGATGCAAAGATGATGTCCAATATCGGCTGGGGTCCCGACAGTGAGGCAGGTCAATGATCACGGCAGCTCAATTGCGGGCTGCCAGGGCCCTTCTCGGCGTCGATCAGCGCCGGCTCGCCGAATTGTCGGGGCTCTCGGTGCCAACCATTCAGCGCATGGAGGCCAGCGAAGCGATGGTTCGGGGTAATGTCGATTCGCTGGTCAAGCTGATCGCCGCATTCGAAGCGGCGGGGATCGAGATGATCGACGAAGGCGCCGTTAGTTATTCGCGGGGGCGTGGGGTACGGCTCAAGATCAAATCGGGTTCGGCCAAGAAACCTGTGGACGTTCGACCGGCAAACAAGGCATCGGGCGGGACCAGGGCGCGCACATGATTTCTGCCGTCATCTTGCAAATGTGGTGTGTCGCGGGATTGCTCGCTATCGCGATCCTCGCGGTAGCGCTGAGCCGCTCGAAGATGTCCACTTCAGTGGTTTACAGCGCCAGCCTGGCGATTTGCGTCGCCGCCTTGTCGGGCTCGCTCTACTGGCTGGTCGTTGGCAAGGCGAATGCCTCGGAAATGACCCTGCCGATCGGATTGCCGTGGCTTGGCGCACATTTCCGCCTGGACGTGCTGGCCTCGTTTTTCCTTGTTGTCGTCAACCTCGGAGGGGCATCCGCAAGCCTTTATGGTCTCGGCTACGGCCATCACGACCCGGCGCCGCAACGCGTGCTGCCCTTTTTCCCCGCCTATCTGGCCGGCATGAATCTGGTGGTGCTGGCGGACGATGCGTTTTCCTTTCTGCTTTGCTGGGAATTCATGTCGCTTGCTTCCTGGGCGCTGGTCATGGCGCATCACCGTGAAGCCGGCACCGCCAGGGCTGGCTACGTCTATCTCGTGATGGCAAGTTTTGGCACGCTGGCGTTGCTGCTGGCCTTCGGGCTGTTGGCGGGGCCGGCAGGAGGCTACGGATTCGCGGCCATTCGCGCCGCTCTACATACGCCGTATGTCGCCGCGCTGGTCTTGATCCTGATGCTGCTCGGAGCTGGATCGAAGGCAGGCCTTGTGCCGCTGCACGTCTGGCTGCCGCTCGCCCATCCAGCGGCCCCCAGCCACGTTTCGGCGCTGATGAGCGGCGTCATGACCAAGGTCGCGATCTACGGTTTCATTCGCGTCATCTTCGATCTGTTGGGACAACCGAGCTGGTCGGCGAGCGTGGTCGTGCTTTTCCTTGGCGGCATCACCGCGGTGATGGGGATCCTGTACGCAATGATGGAACGGGACCTCAAGCGCCTGTTGGCTTACAGCACCATCGAGAATATCGGCATCATCTTCGTGAGCCTCGGCCTGGCGCTGGCGTTTCAATCGAACGGGCTGAAGCTGGCGGCGGCGCTCGCGTTCAGCGCCGCGCTGTTTCACGTTCTTAACCACTCGTTCTTCAAGAGTTTGCTTTTCTTCGGAGCCGGCGCCGTTCTGACGTCGACCGGAGAGCGCGACATGGAAAAACTGGGTGGCCTCATTCACCGCATGCCGTTCACGAGCTTCGCCTTTCTGATCGGCTGCGTCGCCATATCGGCGCTGCCGCCGTTCAACGGCTTCGTCTCGGAATGGCTTATCTTCCAGGCCGTATTGCAAAGTCCGGAACTACCGCAATGGGCGCTGAAGATCATGGTGCCCGCGGTCGGGGCGATGCTGGCGCTGGCGGCAGCGTTGGCGGCCGCGTGCTTCGTCAAGGCCTTCGGCGTCACGTTTCTCGGACGACCGCGCAGCGTGGCGGCGGAGACCGCCAAGGAAGTCGACCGCTATTCGCTCACGGCAATGTTCATCCTCGCCACCCTGTGCCTGCTAGCCGGAATCCTGCCGGGCCTGGTGATCGACGCGCTTGCGCCGATCACGGTGGAGATCCTCGGTGGCGCCATGCCGATCCAGGCCAACGAACCGTGGCTTTCGATCGTGCCGATCGCCGAGAGCCGCAGTTCCTACAACGGACTGCTTGTGATGGTCTTCATAACGATTTCCGCGTCACTAGCCGTTTATTTCATTCATCGCTTTGCCTCGCATGCGTTGCGACGGGGACCGGCCTGGGGCTGCGGTTTTTCCGATCCGACGCCTGCGGCCCAGTATTCCGGCGGGAGCTTCGCGCAGCCCATCCGTCGGGTTTTCGGCACGATGGTGTTTCGCGCGCGCGATCACGTCGAGATGCCGCCGCCCGGAGATATCAGGCCGGCGCGGCTCAAGATTGAAGTGCATGATCTGGTCTGGGAGACAATCTACGCGCCGATTGCGGGTGCGGTTCGCTTCTCTGCCGAATGGCTCAACCGGCTGCAGTTCCTGACCATCCGGCAGTACCTCAGCCTCGTCTTCGCCACCCTCGTCACGCTGCTCCTGGTGCTTGCGATATGGTCGTGATCTCGGACATCCTTGTGCAGGGCCTGCAGATGCTGCTGGTGCTGCTGCTCGCGCCGCTGCTGACCGGCTTCGTGCGCAAGGTCAAGGCGCGGCTGGTGCGCCGCAGGGGCGCATCGGTTTTTCAACCCTATCGCGACCTGCTGCGGTTGCTCCGAAAAGAGGTGGTGCTGGCTGAAAACGCCTCATGGCTGTTCCGCGTGACGCCCTATGTGACTTTTGCCGCGATCTGGGTTGCCGCGGCGCTAGTGCCAACCTTCGCGACCGGTTTGCCGTTCAACTGGACGGCGGATCTGATCGCCATCGTTGCACTATTGGGTAGCGCGCGCTTCTTTCTGGCGCTTGCGGGCATGGATGTCGGCACCAGTTTCGGCGGCATCGGCTCGAGCCGCGAAGTCATGATCGCCGCGCTTGCGGAGCCGGCGATGCTGCTGATCGTGTTTTGCATGGCGCTGGTCGCCGGCTCGACCCAACTTTCGACGGTCGCAAACTTCATGGCCTCCTCCTATGTCGGCTTGCGGGTATCGCTGGGAATGGCCGTGATCGCGCTCATCATGGTGGCGCTCGCGGAGAACGCGCGAATCCCGGTCGACAATCCGGCCACGCACCTGGAGCTCACCATGGTGCACGAGGCCATGGTTCTTGAATATTCAGGCCGTCATCTCGCCATGATCGAATTTGGCGCCTTCCTCAAGCTATTGCTCTACATCTCGCTGATCGCCTGCGTGTTCCTGCCGTGGAAGATCGCCGTGTTCGGCACCGGCCCCTTGGCATACGCCGTCGGCGTCGCTGCCTATGTTGTCAAACTTGCGGTTGCAGGCTTTTCGCTGGCGCTGTTCGAGACCGCGACGGCGAAAATGCGGGTCTTTCGCGTTCCGCAATTTCTCGGCGCAGCGCTCATGCTGGGCCTCCTCGGTACCCTTCTGCTCTTCGTGTCAAAGAGTTTCTGATGCAGATGCACAGCCTCTCCTTCGACGTCTCGCATACGCTGGCAGGCAGCCTGGTCCTGATCAGCTTCATGATGCTGTACCAGGATCGGCTCTATTCGCTGCTCAACGTCTTTGCACTGCACGCCTTGGTACTTGCGCTTTCCGTCGCCTGGCAGGCCTTCGTCCAGAACGCGCCGCACCTTTACGTGACCGCGGCAATCGCCCTCATCTTCAAGGCAATCATCATTCCGGTGGCGCTGCACCGCATCGTCAAGCAGCTCGGGATCCACCGCGACATCGAATCGGCCGTGGGTATCGGTCCCACCATGCTGGCCGGGATGGGGCTGGTCGCGCTCTCCATGGTTTTGATGCTGCGGGTGACCGCCGAGGCAGACCCGTTGGCGCGCGAGGATCTCGCCTTCGCGCTGTCGGTCGTGCTGCTCGGGCTTCTGGTCATGGTGACCCGCCGCAATGCGGTCAGCCAGGTCGTGGGTTTCATGTCGCTCGAGAACGGACTGATCCTGGCGGCAACCGGTGCCAAGGGCATGCCGCTGGTGGTCGAGATCAGCGTCGCATTCTCGATCCTGATCGCGTTCATCGTCATCGGCATCTTCCTGTTCCGAATCCGGGAACGCTTCGATTCGGTTGATGTCTCGGCACTCGACGAGGCCCGGGGGGAGTGGCGATGAGCGCGCATTCCTTCGATGCCGTTGCGGCTGTCCTGTTGATTCCAATCGGGTCGGCGGCGTTGCTGGCCGCGCTGCCGGGCTACCGGCTGACGGCGCGGTTGAACGTCGTGGCGAGCCTGGCGACGTTTCTCTCCGCGCTTTCGCTGTTCGTGATCGAACGGCCGCAGCCTGGCCCGTACGTGCTGGTCGACGACCTCAACATCGTCTTCATCGTGCTCAACACTTTCGTTGGCTTCACGACCAGCATTTTCAGCGCGAGCTACATCGCGCACGAACTCGAAACCGGGCGGTTGACGCCGGTCTACGTGCGTTTCTACCACGCCATGTATCAGACCATGATGTTCGGCATGAACCTCGCCTTCGTCTCGAACAATATCGGCTTGATGTGGGTGGCGGTGGAAATCGCGACCCTGACCACCGTGCTGATGGTCGGCATCTATCGCACGCCTGCCGCGCTGGAAGCGGCGTGGAAATATTTTATTCTCGGCAGTGTCGGCATAGCCCTGGCGCTGTTCGGCACGATCCTGGTCTATATGGCGGCGCGTCCGGTCGTCGGCGAAGGTCAGGACGCCATGGTCTGGACAGTTCTGGTCGAACGCGCCGGTAATTTCGACCCGGCGCTTCTCAATGTTGCGTTTGTCTTCCTGTTTCTTGGCTACGGGACAAAGGTCGGGCTTGCGCCGCTGCATGCCTGGCTGCCCGACGCGCACGCCGAAGGTCCGACGCCGATATCGGCGGTACTTTCGGGCCTGCTCCTGAATGTCGCGCTCTACGCGCTGTTGCGCTTCAAGATATTGCTCGCCGCCAATCCGGCGGCGATCGCTCCCGGCGCACTGATGGTGACGATCGGGCTGGTTTCGATCGTGTTCGCGGCGTTCATGCTTTACCGCCGCCGCGACATCAAGCGCCTGTTCGCCTATTCCTCGATCGAACATATGGGCATCATCGTTTTCGCATTTGGAATGGGCGGCCCGCTCGCCAATTTTGCCGGGCTTCTGCACATGGTGATGCACAGCCTGACCAAATCGGCGATCTTCTACGCGGTCGGCCACATTTCGCAGATCAAGGGCACTCAGCGGATCGCCAGGATCAGGGGCCTGACAGTGACCCATCCGGCGCTGGGGTGGGGCCTGGTTGTGGGCGTCGTCGCGATCGCAGGCCTGCCGCCGCTCGGCATCTTCATGAGCGAATTTCTGGTCGTCAGCTCGACCTTCGCGCGCGCGCCCCTGCTCGCAATCGTGCTGGTGTTCGGGCTTTTGCTGGCGTTTGGCGCGTTGACGTGGCGCCTGACAAGCGTCGCATTCGGCGAACCCCGCGGCAGCACGGCCTCGGCGGAAGCTTCCTATGTGCCGATGTTTGCGCATCTCGCACTGGTTCTGGGCGCGGGAATTTATCTTCCCGCGCCGTTCGTGGTCTGGTTTCAGCATGTGGCTCGACTTCTTGGGTAATCGAGGGATCAACAGGATATGTCGTCGCTGATCGATCTCACGCCGGAAGGCCGCCGGATCCCGCAACACTGCCCGTGGCCGCGAGCCGTGATAGGTGCGCACCTCTGGAGATTTGCAGCAAGCGGGCTCGCGCAGGGACATTGGAGCCTGCTCGCGCTATGGGGTGAATCCTCAACGGTGCACATGGCGATCATGGATGAGGCCACGGCAGATATCGCGGTGGTCAGCCTGGAGTGCCCCGATCACACCTATCCCTCGGTCGGCATGCACCACCCGCCGGCGCTTCGATTGGAGCGCGCCGTCAACGATCTGTTCGGACTAACGGCGCAAGGCTTGCCCGATAGCCGCCCCTGGCTCGATCACCATCGTTGGGGCGTCCGCTTCCCGCTGGGCAATCGCATCGACGCGATATCGAAAGCTGTGCCCTATCGCTTCCTTCCGGTGGAAGGCGACGGCCTGCATCAGATTGCGGTCGGTCCAGTGCATGCCGGCATCATCGAACCAGGGCATTTCCGATTTACCGCGAGCGGGGAGACCGTGGTCCGGTTGGAACAGCGGCTGGGATATACCCACAAGGGCATCGAGGGGCTCATGACCGGCGCCGATCTCGATCGGGCCGTGCAGCTCGCTGGTCGGGTATCGGGCGACAGCACGATTGCCTATGCCTATGCATTTTCGAGGGCCGCTGAGGCGGCGCTCGAACTAGTCGTGCCTGATCGCGCGGTATGGCTGCGTGCTCTGCTTGCAGAGCTCGAGCGGCTCGCCAACCATCTCGGCGATATCGGCGCCATCTGCAACGATGCCTCCTTCACCCTGATCCACGCGCACTGCAGCGTGTTGCGCGAAAGCGTGCTGCGCGCGTCACATCGCGCCTTCGGTCATCGATTGATGCGGGATATCATCATGCCCGGTGGCGTGGCCCGCGATCTCGATCATGAGGCAAAGGAAAGCATCCGGGCCGCGCTGGACAATATCCGCCGGCGGTTTCCTCAACTGGTCGAACTCTACGACAACACAGCATCGCTGCAGGATCGCACCGTGGATACCGGCGTGCTCAAGCCCGCATTGGCAAGGCAATACGCCGCAGGTGGCTACATCGGCCGCGCCTCTGGCCGACCCTTCGACGCGCGGCGAAACCTCGCCTATCCGCCGTATGACAGCTTGCGCTTTGACGTACCCGTGCTGAATGAGGGTGACGTCAACGCGCGAGTCTGGATCCGTGTGCGCGAAGTCGAGCAATCGCTCTCACTGATCAATCAGATATTGGAACGGCTTCCCGAAGGCCCGTTGATAACGCCTGCGGGGTTTCGGCCGGAGCCGCGGGAAGGCATGGCGATCGTCGAGGGATTCCGCGGCGACATTCTGGTTTGGCTCCGCCTGCGGGATGGCCGGGTCGAACGCTGCCACCTGCGCGACCCATCCTGGTTTCAGTGGCCGCTGTTGGAGGCCGCCATCGAGAACAATATCGTCGCGGACTTTCCGCTCTGTAACAAGTCGTTCAACTGCTCCTATTCCGGGCACGACCTCTAAGGACGGCAAAGATGCGCAAGCTGCTTTTTGAAAGCCTGTTTCGCCGGCCCTTCACCGAGCCGGTGCCGTCGCCGGACGATGCCGCGGTGACCGAACTCGCAACCGCGGTCGGTCACGCGGCGCGGCGGCGGCTCGGCCGAAGTCTGTCGATACGCGAGGTCGATGCCGGTTCTTGCAATGGGTGCGAGCTGGAAGTCCACGCGTTGAACAACGCCTACTATGACGTCGAACGCTTCGGGCTGCGCTTCGTGGCCTCGCCGCGGCATGCCGATGTGTTGATGGTGACCGGTCCGGTGACTAAGAACATGCGCGAAGCGCTGGAGCGCACCTATCAGGCGACCCCAAATCCCAAATGGGTCGTCGCGATCGGAGATTGCGCCCGGGATGGAGGGTGTTTCGCCGGAAGCTACGCGGTGGTTGGAGGCGTCTCCGAAGTGA
>WNFQ01005305.1_pt1 | contig 13397 bp, 13 predicted proteins | sample 5400171 | NCBI WGS metagenome assembly WNFQ01 (sample SAMN13153356, study PRJNA577476) | soil metagenome | isolation source: 20 cm soil under Madrone tree | place: USA:California | collected 2016-06-14
GAGGCGTGGCTCGACGGGGCGTAGTGGGTGCCGTCGGTGTCGCCGTGGTGGATGTGGATCCGCTCGGGGGGCAGCCCCAGCTCCTCGGCCGCGATCATCGGGAGGATGGTGATCTGCCCGGCCCCGATCTCCACCACCCCGGCCTGGACCTCCACCGAGCCGTCCGGGCGCGCCACCACGTCGGCCTTGGCCGAGAACGGCGCGTACCCGCCGCGCTCGATGCAGTAGGCCGCGATGCCGACGCCGCGCCGCACCGGGCCGCGCGCCTCCGCCTTCAGCCGGTCGCGCTCGCTCCAGCCGATCGCGTCCGCCACCGCGGCCAGGCAGGCGTCGAGGTGCTTGGACGTGTAGGGCAGGGCCGGCGTGGTGTCGTCGAGCCCCTGGAAGTCCTCCGCGTAGTTCTTCATACGGAGCGCGAGGGGATCCATGCCGAGGCGGGCGGCGAGGTCGTCGATCGCGGCCTCGGTCGAGAAGGTGGCGATGGGATCGAGCACCCCGCGCTGCGGGCCGGTGGGCGTGGTGTTGGTGTAGACCGCCACGATCCGCACGCGCACGCTGGGGCAGCGGTAGAGCTCCGAGATCTGGTGGAGGGTCATGGCGTAGCGGCCCGCGTAGAGGCTGCCCGAGCCGATGTCGAGCACGATCTCCGCGTCGATCGCGGTGAGGGTGCCGTCGCGGCGGGCCCCGAGGCGCATGGTGACCTCACCCGCGTAGCGTCGCGGGTGGCTCAGGAACTCCTCGGGCCGGGTGAGCTCGAGGCGCACCGGCCGGCCAGCCAGCATGGCGAGCCGGGCCGCGTAGTGCACCACCCGCTGCGCCCCGGCCTTGGAGCCGAAGCCGCCGCCCATGTTCTGCACCACCACCCGGACGCGGTCCTCCTCGAGCCCGAGCGATTTCGCGAGCTCGCGCTTGACGTTCCACACCCCCTGCGAGGCCTCGTAGATCGTGAGGCGATCGCCGTCCCAGTCGGCGATGCAGCAGCGGGTCTGGATGTCCACGTGGTACTGGGTGGGCAGGCTGAAGCGGCTCTCGCTGACCACGTCCGCCTCGGCCAGGCCGCGCTCCACGTCGCCGCGGGCGCGCAGGTAGACCGGCTGCTGGACGTTGCCCTCGCGCGGGCGCTCCACGTCGAGCACCGGCACGCGGGGGGCGTCGGGTTTCATCGCGTCGCGCGGGGTCAGCGCGGCGGGCCGGACCTCGTACTCGACCTCGATCAGCGCGAGGGCCTGGGCCGCGATGTCCACCGTCTCGGCGGCCACCAGGGCCACCTCCTGTCCCGCGTAGGCGATCTCCTCGGGGAAGGCGGGCTGCGCGATCATGTACCAGTAGGTGTGCCACCCGCGCGTGTTCTCGAGGCTCAGCACCGCGTGCACGCCGGGGAGCGCGGCCGCGCGCCTGGTATCGATGCGCACGATGCGCGCATGCGCGTGGGGGGACCGGAGAATCTTGGCGTGCAGCATGCCGGGCAGGGTCATGTCCGACGAATAGAGCGCGGCCCCGGTCACCTTGTCGAGCGCGTCCCGGCGGTCGATGGAGCGGCCGATGACGGAGAGCTCGCGGCCGAGCGGGGGCGGGACCTCGCCGTGGACGAGGAGGCGGCCCCGGGGCGGCGGACCGGCGGGGCTCATCGGGGACCGGCCGCGCGCTCGCGCAGCGTGCGGGCGGCGGCCAGCGCGGCCTTGACGGTGTTCGGGTAGGTGCCGCAGCGGCAGAGGTTACCGCCCACCGCCTGGCGGACGTCGTCCTCGGTGAAGGTGAGGGTCTCGTCCAGCAGCGCCTTGAGCGACATGAGCATGCCCGGGATGCAGATGCCGCACTGGACCGCGTCGTGCTCGATGAAGGCGGCCTGCAGGGGATGAAGCCCGTCGGGGCCGGCGAGCCCTTCCACCGTCTCCACGACCCGCCCCGCCGCCTCCATCGCCAGGACCGAGCACGAGAAGACCGCGCGCCCGTCGAGCACGACGGTGCAGCTCCCGCACTCGGCGCGGTTGCAGCCCACCTTGGTGCCGGTCAGCCCGAGGTCCTCGCGCAGCGCCTCGGCGAGTGTGCGCCGCGCGGCGACCTCGACGTGGTGCACCTGTCCGTTCACGACGAGGGAGACGCGGCTTCGAGCGGAGAGCGCGAGCGCCATGGCGGGCCTCAGATGCCGGTGCTGGGCAGGATCCGGTTCAGGGTGCTGAGACGGGCCTTGGTCAGGTGCTCGATCATGAGCCGCTCCGCCTCGGCCCCGTTGCGGCTCCGCAGCGCGTCCACGATCCCGGCGTGCTCCACCCACGTGTCGCTGAGCCGCGCCACGGTGGACGGCCAGAGCACGCGCACCCGGTGCACCTGGTTCTGCAGGTCCACGAGGAGCGTGGCCATCCGCTGGTTGCGCGAGCAGCCGTAGATGACCGCGTGGAACTGCGCCGCCGCGCGCAGGGAGCGGTCGGGCGCCCGACCCGGGCCGCGTCCCTGCTCGACGCGGACCAGCCGGTCGAGGAGGGCGAGCTGATCCTCCTCGATCCGCTCGGCCGCCACCCGCGCGCAGACGGCCTCGAGCGGGGTGCGAATCTGGTAGATCTCCAGGATGTCCTCGACGGTGGGGCGGGAGACGAAGCTCCCGCGCTTCGGCACCACCTGGATCAGCCCCTCCGCCTCGAGCCGCTGGAGCGCCTGCCGCACCGGCGTGCGGCTCAGGCCGAAGTCGGCCGCGACCTTGTTCTCGGTGGCCCGGGGAGCCGTCGCTTCCGCGCGCCACGCCCCGCCGCTCAGCGGGCACCGGGCACCTGGTAGTAGTACACGATCGCCTTGCTGCCGGTGATGCTGTAGGGCTGCCAGGGCACGTCGCGCCGCTTGGCCCAGAGCTCGTCCTGGGCGTGGACGAAGAGCCACATCGCCTCGTCGTGGGCCACCCGGTACAGCTCCTGGTAGATCTTGCGGCGCTTCTCGAGGTCGATCTCGCCTCGCCCCTGCAGCACCAATTCTTGCAAACGCGGCGTGGTCATGTGGGCGCGCATCATGACCCAGTTGAGCATCACGTCCGGCTCGAACTGGGTGCCCCACGCCACCGAGGTGAGGCCCTGGAAGGTGTTCTCCTGGGCGTCCTTCTGGATCTTGGCGCGCTCGGTGGGGACGAGCTTGACCCGGATGCCCACCTGCCGGAGCTGGCCCGCCACCGCCTCCCCGATCTCGGTGTCCTTGAGGAACACCCCGGAGGAGATGGACCACGTGGTGTCGAGGCCCTGCGGGTACCCGGCCTCGGCCAGGAGCTGCTTGGCCCGCGCCGGGTCGTAGGGGAACGGCTTCACGCTCGCGTCGTAGCCGAGCCAGGCCGGGGTGAACGGGCCCGCCATCACGATCCCGCGGTTGCCGAGCACGTTCCGGACGATGGCGTCCTTGTTGACGGCCAGGTTCGCGGCCTCCCGGACCTTCCGGTTGTCGAACGGAGGGGCGCTCACGTTGAACGGATAGATGATGATGCGACCGCCCTTCACCGGAACCACCTGGGTGTCGCCGCTGTCCAGCATCTCGAGCTGGGGTACCGGCGGAGCGGCCACGATGTCCACGCCGCCGCTGCGCAGCTCGGCGGCGCGGGTGCCCGCGTCGCGGATGGCGCGGAACACGAGCCGCTTGGGATTGACCGGTCCGCGCCAGTAGGTCGGGTTCGCCTCCAGCACGAGCTGCTGGTCGCGCTTCCACTCCACGAAGCGGTACGGCCCGGTGCCCACCGGCTGCAGGGCGAAGGCGGGCACGCCCGCCTTCTCGCGCGTCTCGCGGGGCAGGATCTGCAGGCGGGTCAGGTTGAAGAGCAGGGCGGAGACCGGCTCGGTGGTGATCAGGTCCACCGTGCCCGGGTTGCGGATCTCGACCCGGGCGATGCCGCGCGCGAAGACCGAGCGGCGGTTCTTCGGGTCGGCGTACTGCTCGAAGGAATACTTCACGTCCTCCGCGTCGAGGGCCTTGCCGTTGTGGAACGTCACGCCCTTGCGGAGGTGGAAGCGCCACGTGGTGGGATTGATCGTCTCCCACTTCTCGGCCAGGAGCCCGACCGGCTTGAACTCCTCGCCCTCGATGCCCACCAGGCAGTCGAACAGGTGCTGCTGGTAGATCTCGGAGGTGACGATGCCAGACGCGCATGCCGGGTCTCCTTGCCAGGGCTCTCGTGTGAAGGACCTCTTGAGTGCCACTTGTATACCAGTAAAGTGCAGGCTTGCCAACCGGGGGGCCGGGCCTCGCCTTGACAGACGCCGGGGCCGAGCCTAGTCTGCTCTCGTTCCCGACGCGATCCACGTGACTCTCACCGAGACGAGGTCCTGCCATGGCCGACGCGACCACTCCCCGATCCAGTGAAGAGACCAGGCTGCTCGAGCGCGCGCGGCAGCGGCTACCCGGCGGGGTGCTCGGCACCTCCCGCTACGCGGACGACGTCGGATTCGTGGTCAAGCACGGGAAGGGCTCGAAGATCTACGACGTGAGCGGCCGTGAGTACATCGACTACGTGATGGCCTCCGGTCCGATGGTGCTGGGCCACGCCCATCCCGCGGTGGTGGCCGCGGTGCGCAGGCAGATCGAGGACGGCACCACGTACTTCATGGTGACCGAGCCGATCATCGAGCTGGCCGAGGAGATCTGCCGGGCGGTGCCGTGCGCGGAGCAGGTGCGGTTCACCTCGACCGGGTCGGAGGCCACCTTCTTCGCGCTCCGCGTCGCGCGCACCGCGCGGCAGCGCGACAAGGTCCTCAAGTTCGAGGGCGGGTACCACGGCTCCCACGACTACTCGATGATGTCGTCGGCGCCGCGCTCGCCGAAGGCGTTCCCCGCGCCGGTGCCGGACTCGTCCGGCATCCCGCAGGTCCTGGGAGACCAGGTGCTGATCGCGCCCTACAACGATCTCGCGACCGTCGAGGGTATCGTGGCGACCCACGCCGACGAGCTGGCCGCGGTGATCATCGAGCCCTTCCAGCGGCTCATCCCGCCCCAGCCCGGGTTTCTCCAGGGACTGCGCGAGATCACCCGGCGGCACGGCATCCTGCTCGTCTTCGACGAGGTGGTGACCGGTTTCCGCCTCGCCTACGGCGGCGCCCAGCAGTACTACGGGGTGGTGCCGGACATCGCCTGCGTCGGCAAGATCGTGGGCGGCGGCTTTCCGCTCGCCGCGGTGTGCGCGTCCGCCGAGCTGATGCGGCCCTTCGATCCCGGGCAGGACGGCAAGGGCGACTTCATCTCGCAGTCCGGCACGCTCAACGGCAACCCGATCGCGGCGGTCGCCGGGCTCGCCACGCTCGCCGAGCTGCGCAAGCCGGGCGCCTACGAGACCTTGCACGGGACGGGCCGGCGGCTGATGGCCGGCCTCGCCGAGCTGGCGCAGAGGTCGGGACTGCCCGCGCAGGTGGTGGGCGAGCCGGTGGTCTTCGACATCCTCTTCACGAGCGAGCCCGTCACCGACTACCGGTCGCTGCAGACGGCCGACGGCGGGCTGGCCCGCACCTTCACCACCGAGCTGATCAAGCGGGGCGTGGTGAAGAACACCCAGAAGATGTACATGTCGCTGGCCCACACCGACGCCGACGTGGCCAAGACGCTCCAGGCCTGCGAAGACGCCCTCAAGGTCCTGCCGAGGAAGAAGCGCTAGCGCGGCCGGGGTCAGGTCTTGCATTCCGACATTGTCGCAATGTAAGACCTGACCCCCCCGAGCTCAGGAGTGCTGGAGCAGGAGGGTGGCGCACTGCTCCGCCACCCGCGCGTCCGCCTGTTGCTCGGCGGGCAGCGTGGCCCAGCCCTGCTGGACCACGTAGTCGGTCCGATTCCACGACTCGGTGGCCTGGAGGGCCTTGCGCTTCTCGGCCCACTGCGGGTCGTGGGTGGCCTGGGTCACTCACATCGGAGCCAGACGCGCGACGACCGCGTCGTGTCCGGCGGCCTCCGCCATGCTGCGGGCGGTCTTGCCGGTCACCCAGCCCCCCCACTCGAACCCGACCACGAGGGTCAGCACCACCACGACCACCCAGGACCAGAACATCGCGGTCTTGGTCGGCCGCAGGTCTCTCCATCGCTCCGCGAGAGTGCGCTTCCGGGGCATCGTCTCCATCGTATTCCTCCTACCGGACGGTCGAGACTTCGGGTGACATAGTACGGGAGGCGGATTAAAGAGGGGTGAGAGCGGGATGAGAATGCGCCCGGGAGCGCGGGGCGCGCCTCGCGGCCTAGCCGCCCTTGTCGGCCTGATCCACCCCGGGCGGCTGGTATCCTGTGCCTGAACATCGCCGGAACCGGCAAGGAGGGCGTATGCGCCGACCACTGCTGAACTCAGCGCCGGTGTGCCCGCTGCGCGCGCTCACGCGCGTGTCCGACGGCAACCCGCACCCGCGCCCCGCGCCCTGAGGCCTCGCGGCCCTCGGTCATGGCGCGCTCGCGGCCGGTGATGCAGATCGCTCCCGACAACCCGAAGCTCGCGGTGGTGATGGTCGGGCTGCCCGCGCGCGGCAAGAGCTATACCGCCCGTCGCATCGAGCGCTATCTCTCGTGGCTCGGTTACCGCACTGGGGTCTTCAACGTCGGCGAGTACCGGCGGGCGCGCGTCGGGGCCCAGGTCCGGCACAGCTTCTTCGATCCCGACAACGCGCCGGGCGAAGAGGCGCGCTGGCGGGCCGCGATGGACGCCCTCGAGGACATGGTGAGGTGGCTCGCGGGCGACGGCCAGGTCGCGATCTACGACGCCACCAACACCACGCGGGCCCGTCGCGCCACGGTGCGGGCGTGTTGCGAGCGCGCCGGCTTCCAGGTGCTGTTCATCGAGATCCGCTGTGACGACCCGACCATCATCGAGGCCAACATCCGCAGCACGAAGCTGTCCTCGCCCGACTACGAGCACGCCGATCCCGACGAGGCCACCGCCGATTTCCGCGCCCGCATCGCCCACTACGAGCGGGTGTACCAGCCGCTCGAGGACGACGAGGGGGCCTACCTGCGCGTCACCGGCGCGGGGCGAGGCGTGACCGTCAGCGACGTCGACGGCTACCTGGAGGCGCGCCTGGTGTTCTTCCTGATGAACCTGCACCTGAGCGCGCGGCCGATCTGGCTCACGCGTCACGGCGAGAGCGTGTACAACGCCGCCGGTCTGCTCGGCGGCGATCCCGATCTGACGCCGGCCGGGCACCGCTACGCCCGGGCGCTCGCCGAGTTCCTGGACCAGCGCTACCCGGATCACGGCGACGTCGTGATCTGGACCAGCTCGCTCCAGCGCGCGGTGCAGACCGCGAGGCCCCTCGATCGCACGCCCTGGGCCTGGCGCGCGCTCGACGAGATCGACGCCGGCATCTGCGACGGCATGAGCTACGCGCAGATCCAGGCGCAGATGCCCGAGGAGTACGGGGCGCGCCGGCGCGAGAAGTTCACCTACCGCTATCCGCGGGGCGAGTCGTACCAGGACATCATCCTGCGACTCGATCCGGTGATCATCGAGCTCGAGCGGACGCGCCGGCCGGTGATGGTGATCGCCCACAACGCGGTGCTGCGGGCGCTCTACGCCTATTTTCAGGGCGTGCCGCGCGAGCGGTGCCCGTACCTGCCAATTCCGCTGCACACCGTGATCGAGCTGACGCCGCACGCGTACGGCTGCCACGAGAGCCGCGTGCCCCTCGAGCCCAGGCTGGACTCGGGCGAGGCGCTGTAGGGCGTTACGTCTCCGCCTCCACCAGCTCCGGCGTGTCCTGCGACGGCTTGTACCCCATGTGCGTCGGGAACTCCGCGCTCAGCGGCCACACCTTCGGGAACTTCAGCCAGAGGCGCAGCATGTGCCGCTTCTGGTCGGGCTCGGGGCCGTCCACGAAGCCGGTGCGGGAGTGGAGGATCGTGTAGTTGTTGACGAACTGGATGTCGCCCGCCTCCAGGTCCATGTCCAGGCGCAGGTCGGGCCGGCGGGTCTGCTCGTCGAGGAAGTCGAGCGCGGCGCGCTCGAAGGTGGTGAGCGGCACCTCGCGCTTCACCGCCCCCGCGTTGATCTGGTTGCGGATGTAGCGGCAGCTCACCAGGCCGTCCTGGTAGCCGAACACCGGGATCGGGCGCTCGGAGACCCCGCGCTCGGTCAGCGCCGCCTCGCGGCGGATGTAGTAGTAGCCGTTGTAGAGCAGGCCCAGGTACTCGGGGTGCTGGGCCAGGATCTCGTTGTGCACGGTGGTGGAGCTGACGATGCTGCTGAGCCCGCCCTCGAGCGACCGGCGCAGGCAGAGCAGGCCGACCACGTCGCCCGCGTCGGTGTGGTAGGGCAGGTAGGCGTTGGTCTCGTAACCGCGCACGTCGATGTTCCCGTACGTCCGCCCGTGGTCGTAGACGTGGCCGAGCAGCTCGCCCTGGGGGTTCTGGTAGAGCGGCGCGCCCATGTAGCGCCCGAAGCCCCAGAAGATGAGCCCCACGTCCTCGTCGCGGTACCGACGGACCGGGAGCCCGCGCAGCACCACGAAGCCGCGGCCCTCGTACATCTCGGCCACCGCCTGCTCGAGCTTCGCGCGCAGGACGGTCAGGGGGAAGTGCTCGCGCTGGATCGATTCGAGCGGCACGCCGGAGGCCTTCGCGGCGGCGAGGGCGCGGTCGACGTCGGCGATCTCCGCGTCGGTGAGCGTGACGATCCATGAGGTCTCGCGGGCGAGGGTCTCGCCGCGCCAGGCCTTCGGGCTGGTGATCGGGGTCATGCACACGTGGCTCACGGGGCTTCCTCCTTGGAGTGCTACTGGTGCCGCGGGTCCAGCACGTCGCGCAGGCCGTCGCCCAGCACGTTGAGGGCCATGACGATGCCGAAGATCATGAGGCCGGGATAGAGCGCCATCCAGGGCGCCTGGGAGAGATAGCGCTGGGCCGCGTTGAGCATGCTGCCCCACGACGGCGCGGGCGGCTGCTGGCCCAGGCCCAGGAACGAGAGGCTCGCCTCCGCGATGATGGCGGCGGCCACCGTGATGCTCACCTGCACGAAGAGCGGCGGCAGCGTGTTCGGCAGGATGTGGCGCACCGCCACCCGCGGCCGCGAGCAGCCCAGCGCCTGCGCGGCCTCCACGTACTCCTCGGTCTTGATGGCGAGCACGGTGCCCCGCACGAGCCGGACGAAGGTGGGCAGGGCCGCGATCCCGATCGCGATCATGGCATTGCCGAGGCCGGGGCCGAGGAACGCGGCCAGCGCGATGGCCACGATGAGGAACGGGATCGAGAGCATGGCGTCGTTGACGCGCATTATAAGCCCGTCGACCCAGCCCCCGACAGAGCCGGAGAGCAGGCCGAGCGGCACGCTGAGCGCGACCGCGATGGTGACCGGGACGACACCGGCCAGGAGCGACGCCCGCGCCCCCCAGAGCAGGCGCGACAGCACGTCGCGCCCCACCTCGTCGGTGCCGAGGAGGTGCGCGGCGGACGGGGGCTTGCGGAGGGCGCGGTAGTCGATGGCGTTCGGATCGTAGGGGGCCAGGTGCGGCGCGGCCAGCGCCACCACGATGAAGCCGAGCACCACCGCCAGCGCGGCCATCGCGGCGGGCCGCCGGGCCAGCTGCCGCGCCGCCTTGTAGCGTCGCGTCACAGTCACCGCGGGCGCCCCGAGGACCGCCGCCCCGCTCGCGCTCACGTGGTTTCCCGCAGGCGCGGGTTGGCCAGGAAGTAGAGCACGTCCGCGCCCAGGTTCAGGAGCACGTAGAGGCTGGCCGAGACCAGCACCACCGCCTGCACCACGGCATAATCGCGATTGAACACGCCGTCCACCAGCAGCTTGCCGAAGCCGGGAATGGCGAAGACCTGCTCGGTGAGCACCGCGCCCGAGAGCAGCCGCCCGAACTCGATCGCGCCCAGGGTGATGATCGGGATCAGCGCGTTGCGTAGCGCGTGCTTCAGCACCACCAGGCGCTCGGGCACGCTCTTGGCCCGCGCGGTGCGCACGTAGTCGGCGCCGAGGGTCTGGAGCATCGCGCTCCGGGTGTGGCGCATGATGACGCCGGCCACCCCGGTGCCGAGCACGAACGAGGGCAGCAGGATCGTGGTCAGGTTCTGGCGCAGGTCCTCCCACGGCGGCACGTAGCCGGAGGCGGGGAGCCAGCCGAGGCGCACCGCGAACAATAAGATCAGCATGATGCCGAGCCAGAAGTGCGGCACCGACAGCCCGGAGAGCGCGAGGAAGTTGGCGGCCACGTCCACCATCGTGCCCTTGCGGGTGGCCGAGAGGATCCCGGCCGGGATGCCGATGACCAGCGCGATCAGCATCGAGCAGAGGGCCAGCTCCACCGTGACCGGCAGCTTGGAGGCGAGCAGCTCGCGCACCGGGATGCGGCTGCGCAGCGACTCGCCGAAATCGCCCACCAGCACCCGGCCGAGCCAGAGGCCGTACTGCACCGGCACCGGTCGGTCCAGGTGGTACCGCGCGCGGATGGCGGCCACCGCGGTCGGGTCGTTCTCCTCGCCGGCCAGCGCCACCGCCGCATCGCCGGGCAGGAGCTGCTGCAGCGAGAAGATCAGCACCGAGACGAAGAACAGCGTGGGCACCAGCACCGCGAGCCGGCGCGCCACGTAAAGCCAGAGCGCCATGCCGCCGGCGCCTCAGTTCAGCTTGAGGCCCCGGAAGCGGATGATCCCGTCGGGGTAGGGCGTGAAGCCCTGGACCCGGGCGCTGAGTCCGGTGAACACGCGCCGGTGCCACAGGATCAGCCGGGGCACCTCCCGGGCCATGATCTCGGTGGCCTGGTCGTAGAGCTTCTTGCGCTCGGCCGGATCCGCGACCTGGCGGGCCTTGACGAGCAGCGCGTCCACGTCGGCGTTGCAGTAGTGCATGTCGTTCTGCGCGCCCTTGCAGGTCGAGAAGGTGTAGACGTTGCCGTCGGGGTCGGGCCGGCCGCTCCAGAACGTGAAGTAGGCCTCGAAGTCGCCCTTGCGCCCCGACTGGAGCATCGTGACGTTCTCCTGGGTCTGCAGGTTCGCGGTGATGCCGGCCTCCGCCCACATCGCTTGTAAGATCAGCGCCGCCTCCTGGCGGTCGCGCTCCGGCGGCACCACCAGCGTGAACGTGAGATTGGGCTGGCCCGCGTCCTTCAGGAGCTGCTTCGCCTTGGCCAGGTCGCGCTTGGCCACCGGGACCTTCTTGTCGTAGTAGGGATTCTCGGGGCCGATGAACTGGTTGCCCGCGATGTACTCGTTGTTGAACACGGTCTTCACCAGCGTCTCGCGATCGATGGCCAGGTCCAGCGCCTGGCGCAGCCTGACGTCGGCCAGCGTCTTGCTCTTGGGCCCGTTGGCGACGTTCAGCGGGATCATCTGGTAGCCGAGCTCCGGGACGCCGACGACCTTCAGCTTCGAGTCGCCGCGGATCTCGGCCAGGTCGGTGGGTGACACGCGCTCGATCATCTGCAGATCGCCGGAGCGCAGGCTGGCCAGCCGCGAGCTCGAGTCGGTGATGGGCACGAACTCGATGCGGTCGACCGAGAAGGCGTTCTTGTCCCAGTAGTCGGCCACCTTCTCCACCACGATCTTGCCCTGGGCCACCCGCTGCACGAACTTGTAGGGGCCGGCGCAGACCGGCTGCGTGCCCAGCTTGTCCCCGAGGGCCTTGGCCGCCTTGGGCGAGACCATCATGCCGGCGCGGTCGGTCAGCGCGGCGAGCAGCGGCACCAGCGGCTGCGAGAGGTGGAAGCGCACCGTGAGGTCGTTCACCACCTCCACGGACTGGATCTCGGCGATCTCCGACTTGCGGAACGAGCCCGGCGTGTTCTGGTGCCGCTCGATGTTGAACTTCACCGCCTCCGCGTTGAAGGGCTCGCCGTCCTGGAAGCGCACGCCCGGGTGCAGCTTGATCACGATGGACTTGCGGTCCGCCGCCCACTCGTAGCCGGTGGCGAGCTGGGGCACGATCTTGAGATCCGGGGTGACGTCGAAGAGCTTGTCGCAGAGCGCGGCGAAGACCAGGCGGCCGGTGTAGGCGCGGCTGATCGTGGGGTCGAGGGCGTCGGGATCGTCGTTGAGCCCGATGCGGAGCACGGTCTGCGCGCCCGCCCGGGCGGGTATCAGCAGCAGGATCGCGAGCAGCGCGGTCAGGATCGTCTTCACGGGGTCTCCTTGGTCCGATCGGGGATGCCGGGCATGGCCGAGCTCCGGGTGATGCCGGGATACTGCGGCGCGGGGGCGGCACTGTCAAGATGGCCGTGATCGCGGTACTGTATGCGGCGCGCCCGCGAAGCAGGCACTCGGCCGGCGCGGGAGGCATCACATGAAGCCGGGGCTCAAGATCATCGACATGGAGTGCAGCGTCCCCTACGGAGCGGAGCACGAGAAGACCGCCGCCGCGGCCGCCCCGCCCGCCGCCGCCGGCCAGCCCGGCTACGGCATGGCCAACTACGGCCGCATCTTCCGCTCGCGCAGCGAGGGCAACGACCCGCGCCCGAAGACCGACCTGGACGCCTACGTGAAGCACCTCGCGGGGCTCGGCATCGTCCGCTCGGTGCCCTTCGGCGTCTCGAACGAGGAGGCCACCGCGCTGCTGCGCCGCTATCGCGACCGCTTCCTCGGCCTGGCCCGGATCAGCGTCAACCCGCACCGCGGCATGGCCGGCGTCCGCGAGCTAGAGCGCCTCGTGCGCGACGAGGGCTTCAGCGCGCTCGGCGTCTCGGCCCTCGTCGACTGCCTGCCCGCGAGCGACCGCCGCTACTACCCGCTCTACACCAAGGCCGCCGAGCTCGGCATCCCGGTGCGCATCTACTCGTCGATGAACTACGCCAACGACCGCCCGTACGATCTGGGCCACCCGCGCCACCTCGACCAGGTGGCGATGGATTTCCCGGAGCTCACCATCATCGGCGGCCTCGGCGGCTGGCCGTGGGTGAACGAGATGGTGGCACTGGTGCGGCGGCATCCGAAGCTGCACATGGACACCTCGGCCCACCGCGGGCGCTATCTCGGCCAGCCCGGCTCAGGCTGGGAGATGCTGATGCAGTTCGGCAACACGCTGATCCAGGACAAGGTGCTCGTCGGCCTCTCGGCCGGGCTCGTGGGGCAGCCGTACGAGACGCTGATCGACGAGTACCTCGGCCTGCCGCTCAAGGACTCGGTGAAGGAGAAATGGCTCTACGGCAACGCGGCGCGCATCTTCGGGATCGCGTGAGGCGCCCGCGGTGACGCGGCTCGCGGGGTTGCCGGGCGGCGATCGGGGCGGCGCGCTGGCCGACGTGCTGGTGGTCGAGCTGACGCACACGCTGGCCGGTGAGATGGCGGGCGGCCTGCTCGCCGATCTGGGCGCCACCGTCGTCAAGGTCGAGCCCGCCGCCGGCTCGCCGATGCGGAAGCGTGGCCCCGCGCTGCCCGGCGAGGACTCGCTCTATTTCCAGTCCGAGAACCGCGGCAAGCTCTCGGTGCAGGCCGAGTCGGCCGACCTCGCGCGCGAGCCGTGGCTCGCGACCTTGCTC
>WNFQ01002465.1_pt1 | contig 13393 bp, 13 predicted proteins | sample 5400171 | NCBI WGS metagenome assembly WNFQ01 (sample SAMN13153356, study PRJNA577476) | soil metagenome | isolation source: 20 cm soil under Madrone tree | place: USA:California | collected 2016-06-14
GGCGATCGAGCCGCGCTTTTTCATTCGGCGAAAGCTTCGCCTGCAACGTGTAGACAATTTTTTGTGCAAGATCGGTTTGAATGGCGAATACGTCGGTTAAATCGCGGTCGTAATCCTCCGCCCAAATGTGCTCGTCGGTACTGGCATTGATCAGCTGCACGTTCACGCGCACCCGGTTGCCGATGCGGCGAACGCTGCCTTCCACAAGCGTGGCCACGCCCAGCGCCTTGCCAATGTCGCGGGCGTTGCGTGTCCCGCTGCCGCGATACGACATGACTGACGTCCGCGAAATCACCTTCAAATCGCCGATTTTCGAGAGGTTCGTCAGAATATCGTCCTGCATGCCGTCAGCGAAATAGGCATTATCTGGATCGCCGCTCAGATTTTCGAAGGGTAGCACTGCAATTGACTTGTCGATGTTGCGGGCGGAGATCCGCGGCAAGAGGAAAAAACCTGCACCTGCCGAAACGATCACGCCGATCGCAGCAAGGATGATCATGTTGCGACGAAGGTGCGTTTCGGCGGCGGTCTTTTCTGTTGCTCGAATTCCTTCTGGAGTCACGTCGAAGGCCCAGGCAAGAATCAATGCGATGGGAAATCCGATTAGTAAGAGCACCACCACCAAGCGGAATGTCCAATTCGGCAATTCCCATGCCGGCAAAATTGCCGATCCCATCTGAATGATGAATCCTGCCGCAATGACGTAGGCGGCTGCGACTCGATAAACTTTTCGACGTTGCAACTCCTCGAAAAAGCCGCCGCTCATAAAAAGGAATTTAGATGGCTCGCGCATCGCGATCATAATTCAATTCAATACAAATACGAGAGCGCGAGCCAGAGGATCGTCATTCATTTCGTTAAGCAATAGCCGGATCAAGCGGTGGACGATCTAGTGGCACTTTTGCACCCCAGATCAGAAGCCAAAAGATTATCGGCAATTCCCCGGCCTCAAGGACCATCGCGAACTGGTCAACAAGATGCCGGTACGATGGCAGAAGCAGGGAGGTAAAGGAACTCGCCAGATAGCCGGAAGCTGCGATGAACAGCAAGTAGCCTAAGAAGCGAGGAATGAAACCGGATCGAATAACAAGAATCCCGAACGGAAATAGCCAAAGTCCCCAGAAGATTTGCGCAACGATAAATCCCTGGCCATGCAAACGGAGAAACATGTATGCCAGAGCGTCCAGCTGACCCTTTTCGAATGCCGACAGGAAACTGGCACCGCTGACGAGCACCAGCGCAGCAATTTCGTTGAGTAGATTGAGAAGCGAGATAGGGATGGAGATCAAGAGCAAGGTGGCCATCGCCACCGCATGTTTCTCGCTAACCGCCTTGAATAAGCGGTAGAGAGCCAGAACTACAAAAATGAAAATGGTAAAGGCAATCAGTTCGCTGGCGATACCGAGGCGGAGAAGGGTCTCGGAAGCGCGAATGCGATTGGCCGTCGCCGTTGCATCTCCAGATACGATCAGCTTGCCCGGGACATAGGCGAGGCAAAAGAAGCCGATGATGCTGGCCAACAGATACAGAAGTCCCGCAACTCTTGCTTGTTTCTTGGTTGAGTTCATTTCTGTTCTCCGCCTTTATTTCAACTTCTTGCTGAAACGGGCTCACCGCTTTCCGATAGCTTTAATCCTTTAAAGAGAAGCCAAAGACTCAGTGCTAATTCGAAAAGAGCCATCGGTGAGTCGAACCAGTAATCGTTAACGGTTTTGTTGAAGTGGGGGAAAATGAGGAAAACAAGAGCGCACGCGACGCACCACGCCGACGAGATGAGGCCAAAGATCGACAATGACTTGGGGATGTAGTTCGACTTAAGCCACAGATAACTGCAAACCGTGGCGGCCAACCCAAAGAAAGGCAGGCCGACGTAGTAGTCGTCAAAATTTGCCGCCAGATGCAGTCTCGCCAGAGTTTGTAATCGATCGGCCTCGAACACTTGCAAGTAGCTAGCGCTACCCAAATGCCGCAGCGCTCCTAACATGTTGAGCGTCGTAAGAAGCCACAACATGGCAAATACCAGGCGGAACAATGCGCCTACCAATGCGAGGCCTTGATTTACTGGCCTAAGGATCAGGTAGAGCGCCGCGAGTAGAACGACAACGCCTGCGCTGTAAATGAGAAAACAGACGGCGGTGATACGAAATTGTGTTTCATGCGCGACGATGTTCCGAGCGGTTTCCACCGCATTGCCTGGAACGATGAGAGGGTTGAGCAGCACATAGTTGGCGAACACGACGATCGCCACCGTGAGGAGGCCGCTAATTCCCGCGACTTTTGCCGCGGTGCGTTGTGAGTTGTCGATGTTGCGAACTGTCATTTCACTTCCTCCTAACGAGAGAGATCAACTGCGGGGACGGCATCGTCTCGTTAGATGCGGTCGTTCATTTGGTTTCGGGCGGTAAAAGGCCAAGTTGGCGCATCATTGAAAGCTGATCGAAGGCGGACCATTCTTCTTTGATCTTTCCATCGGCGATTCGCCAAATGGTGATGCCAGCCAATTCTACTTTCTTTCCTGTCGCGGGAAGCCCGTTTCCGGTGCCGGTGTTGGTGCCGCGAGCGACCCAGTAAACGGTGACGAGATCGCCCTCAGCGATCAACTTCCTCGGTTCGACAACCACGTCGGAAAACGCCTGGTGCCAGCCTTTCAATGCTGCTTGGTCTTCTTCCAGGCTCGCATCATGGCGAACGCCGTGATTAACAAAATCCCTGGCATAGAGCTGATCCGCCAGTTCGAAGTGCCCATTGCTGAGAATTTCTTCAAAGGCGCTTTTGGCAACCGCTTTATTTTGTTCCTGCAAAGGGGATGCGAAAAGCGAGCCAGCAAGTAGGAATGAACATGTGCTAAGAGTTCTGATTGTTTTCATGAGTTTCGTTTGCTAGGTTAGGTTTTGTTCTCTTGTTCGACAGTTAGGATCACTTTTCCTCGAGCGTGCCCTGCTTCCAGATACTTCATAGCTTCACGTATCTGACTCAACGGGTAAGTCCGGTCGATTACTGGTGTCACCTTTCCGGCCTGCATGAGATCGCTCATTTTAGTCAGGTCATCTTGGCGGATTTCCGCCAGCATCATGCCCATCTTCTGGCTGATGAAGGGTGACATCAGCATCGTTTTGATCGGGCGAGCCATCGGACCGACGATCCGGCCATCGTTTGGTCCTCCGCCTCCAATTAGGACATAGATTCCCTTGGGCTTTAAGACCCGCTTGAATCCTAACAACGGCTGCGTTCCAACGTTGTCGAGAATGACGTCGTAACGTTCGGTACTTTTCATGAAATCCTCTTTCGTGTAATCAATGACGTGATCTGCGCCGAGCGAGCGGACCATGTCCAGATTTCGGCTGCTGCAGACGCCAGTCACATCTGCACCGAACGACTTCGCGATTTGGACGGCGAAGGTTCCCACACCTCCAGACGCGCCGTTGATCAAGACCTTTTGCCCCGGCTGAACCTTTCCCTTGTCGCGAAGACCTTGCAACGCAGTCAATCCAGCTATCGGCACGGCAGCCGCCTGTTCGAATGTGAGGTCGGCTGGTTTCAGCACGAGTTTGGTTTTGCCAGCACATACGTACTCCGCAAAGGCGGCACCGTGTCCCGTGCCGAACACCTCGTCGCCTGGCTTGAACTGGGTTACGTTCTTGCCAACCGCTTCGACTTCGCCGGCAAGATCGACACCTAGTCGTGGATCCTTTGGTTTGCGCAGGCCAGTCCCCAGCGCGCGCATGATGTAAGGTGTGCCTTCCATGAAATGCCAGTCCAGCGGATTGAGTGAAGCCGCGCGAACTTTGACCAAAACCTGGTCGTCGTTAGGAGTTGGCTTCTTGACGTCCCTGATCTCGAGAACGTCGGGGGATCCATAGTTGGTATAGACAACGGCTTTCATATGTGGTTCTCCTGTCTCGATCGGTTCTTGTTTCTCAGTCGCCAACGCGTAAAGGAACAATCCCCCGATCAGCAGAATGATCAGACAGAGCGCCCAGCGAAAGACGCGGAGAATCTTGCCCTTGCTGCGCGTTCGTTTTTCTGCAGTCGATTCAGTTGTTAGGTTATTGTTCATTCGTCTTTCCTTTTGTGAGTTGTTGAGTTGAGCGTGCAGGTAAATCAAAGCGGGCCGCGATAACGGCGCAGGCGTACCGCGGCGGCGAGAAATGCCGCTGCGAACAGCAGCCCGATCCAGAGATTTGGGCTGCTCAGGTATCTTCCTGGAGTGAGTTGTGCGAGTGAACTGATCGTGGGGTGACCGCGGCCTTGGAAGTCGAAAGCGTCCGGCGCGAATCCGAAGAGACGGTGTTTCACGAACGCGCCGAAATACGAAGTGCCGAACGTAATCCTCTCGAAGATGCCGATCGCGAGCAGCGGCAACACAGCCCAAAGAAATGTCGCGCGCCGAGCCCAGCCCGAGACCAGCAACAGCCAGCCGTAGATCGGCGCGTGCCAGAGCGCCAGGGCGACGAGACCGTAGAGCAGCACCAACCAGCTCTGAAAGAACGGTACGTTGGCCCACGTCGTCGCCGGACTCATTCCGTGGAATATGAGGACTACGCTGGTTTCCAGCAGCATGATCAACTGCACGCAAACGGTGATCGCGAAGCTGACCAGCGGCAGAACCACCAGCGGAATGGTTACCTTGGATAGCACGGTCGTGAGATCCGAAACCGGGAGCGATTTCCAGAACAGGATGCTGCGGTCGCGATGTTCGCCGTGCAACGCGTCCAGACAGTAGAACACGCCAACGATGAACACGATGAAGATCATCATCATCGCCGCCAAGTCGTAAGGCTGCTCGATTGCCGCTCGCTGGTGCGCCGGGTCAAGCAGCAACACAGCCCGCCTCCGATCAGCCAGACCAATTGTGCTGATCGCGAAGCCGATTACCTGGACCGCGGCGACGATCAGCGGTACTACATATATAGAGCGGTTCTCCCACACCTCCCGCCGCACCGACCAGTACATTGGCCGGGTCGCCGGCATGGCGACGGGCGTGATTGCCTGCGAGTCGCTCGAAGATTCGGGCACGGTGTTCGATTGAGTATTCATCTAGCTTTTCTCCCTGATCTCTGGTCTGTCGCTGCTCCTTCTGCCTCGCCGGTCTTTTTGCTCATCACGGCAACGAACAAATCGGCGATGCTGGGTGTACGGACTTCGCCCAACGCGGCGAGTTGGCCGCGATCGACATGATCGAAAAGCAGGACGCTGCGGCCAAACACCTGACGCTCGTGCATCGGATTGAGCGACCGCGCTCCGGCAACATGGTCCGGGTGCACCATCACTTCCACATAGCGCGACTCGAATTGTTCCATGCTGCATTCGAGGACGATCCGACCGCGGTCGATGAACATAAGATCGGTCAGGACGTTCTGGATCTCTTCCACCTGATGTGTCGTCACCACGATGGTGCGGCTGCGATCGAAGTAATCGTTCAGCAGTGAATCGTAGAACTGTTTGCGATAAAGGATGTCGAGACCAAGCGTCGGTTCGTCCAGCACCAGCAATTTCGCGTCGATAGCCATGACCAGCGCGAGGTGCAGCTGCGCCACCATGCCCTTCGACAATTCCCTCACCTTGCCAGTGCACTTGATGGTGGTTCTCGAAAGAAAACCTTCCGCCTTCGCGCGATCGAATCGCGGATGCACACCGGCGACGTAGTCGAGCAGCTGCGAAACCCGGATCCAGCGCGGCAGCACGGCGACATCGGCAATGAAAGAAACATCGCGCATGAGTTGCTCGCGCGCGCTCCAGGGATCGCGTCCGAGCACCTTCAGTTCTCCCTGATACGAAATGAGACCGAGAATTGCATTGAGCGCGGTCGTCTTGCCCGCGCCGTTAGGACCGATGATTCCGAGAATGCGGCCCTCTTCGACATGTAAATCGACGCCGTCCAGGGCGACGGTTGTGCCGAAAACTTTGCGGAGACCGCGTGCTTCTATGCAAGCCATGATGTCAGCGCTTTTCCTTTCCAGTTTTCGACGACCGGTGCTTTGCGGCAGCATCCAGCAGTTCTTTCGGTGTCAGGCCGAGCCGTTGAATGGTTGCGTGGACTCTGGGCCAGTGGTCCGCAAGAAACTTCTGGCGTTCGCTCTTCAGCAGCAGATCCCGCGCGCCGGCTTTGACAAACATGCCGAGACCTCGCTTACTTTCGACAAGCTGCTCGTCGACCAGTTCTTGATAAGCCTTGAGAACCGTGAGCGGATTGACCCGATATTCCGCCGCGACATTGCGCACCGACGGCAGCGGATCGCCTTCGTTGAGTACGCCGTCGAGAATCATGGCGACGACACGATCTCGGAGCTGTCGATAAATCGGCTGTCCGTCGTTCCATTCACTGTTCATCCTACGTTCCCACCGAGCCTCATATAGTGATATAGTTAACTATAACACAAGCTCACGTGCAAGCCTTTTTTAATTTTTCTTTGGCCGCCGTTCCCGTAACCGCCCGCATCGCGCATAAACAGCTAACGCGCGGCCGGCCGGGTGCAGCGCGCCCGGCCTACAATGCGCGCCCGTATATTGCTTGGGCGCTCGATGTCTTTTTCTCAAAGGACTTCGTGCAGTACCTCGATCACCGCGCGCCAGTAATTTCTGCTGCTACGGAATCCTCTCGCCCCAATCCAATCCCGGCTGCAATGTCGCCGAGAGAAGTGGCTGCGTAAGGAATGCAAAAGGAAAGCGACCCAAAAAATATGGATCCAAAGATTCTAAGAACGAGCACTGCCGAGGAACACCGGCTCGAGCAAGACGCGCAGCGAGCGCGAAACTGGAAACGCTGGGGCCCGTACCTTTCCGAACGGCAGTGGGCAACCGTGCGCGAGGATTATTCGGCGGACGGCAATTGCTGGGATTATTTCCCGCACGATCACGCGCGGAGCCGCGCCTATCGCTGGGGCGAGGATGGATTGCTCGGCATCACCGATCGGCAATGCCGGCTTTGTTTCGCCCTCGCCCTTTGGAACGGCAAAGATCCGATTCTGAAAGAGCGTCTGTTCGGTTTGACCGGCCCAGAGGGGAATCACGGCGAGGACGTGAAGGAACTTTATTACTACCTCGACTCGACACCGACGCATTGTTACATGAAGGCGCTCTACAAATATCCGCAGGCGGAATATCCATACGGGTGGCTGGTCGAGGAAAATCGCCGGCGCGGGCTCGGTGCGCCTGAGTTCGAGTTGATCGATACGGGCGTCTTCAATGAGGATCGTTACTTCGATATTTTTGCCGAATACTCCAAAGCTTCCGAGAACGATATCCTGATTCGTCTGACGATTGCAAATCGCGGACCGGAGAAAGCGACGTTGCATCTGCTGCCGACACTTTGGTTTCGCAATACCTGGTCGTGGGGCAAAATCCCGGAAGAATGCACGAGCAAACCGTTAATTGGCTTGGAAGATGAGGGCCTCGCGCACGTCCATCACAGTCAGCTCGGCGACTATCAGCTGGCGTACGAAGGCAACGCGACGCCGCTCTTCACCGAGAACGAAACGAATTCTGCGCGTCTTCACGGCTATCCTAATGCTCAGCCTTTTGTGAAAGACGCATTCCATGAATACGTCGTTCATGGCCAGATGCATTCTGTGAATCCCGCCGAAACGGGAACAAAGTTTGCGGCGCATTACGTCTTGGAGATGCAACCAGGTCAATCGCAAACCGTCAGGCTGCGCCTGTCAGCGAAAGGCGAAGTTCGGGCCGATGCCTTTGCCGATTTCGACAAGATTTTTGCCCAGCGCATGAAAGAGGCGGACGAATTCTATGACGCGATATCGCCTGCCGGAATCGATGAGGAAGCGAAGAAAGTCGCGCGCCAGGGCTATGCTGGCCTTCTCTGGAGCAAACAATTTTATGACTACGTCATTCGCGACTGGCTCGCTGGGGATCCAGCGCAGCCGCCGCCTCCGCCGGAGCGAAAGTTCGGCCGGAACCACGAGTGGATGCATCTTTTCAACCGCGACATCATCTCGATGCCGGATAAATGGGAATATCCGTGGTTCGCGGCGTGGGACCTTGCGTTCCACATGATTCCATTTTCAAAAATCGATCCGCACTTCGCGAAAAGGCAGCTCATTCTCTTTCTGCGCGAATGGTATATGCATCCGAACGGCCGAATCCCGGCTTACGAATTTGCGTTCGGCGATGTGAACCCACCGGTGCACGCCTGGGCGGCGTGGCGTGTTTACAAAATGACCGGGCCGCGCGGCCAGCGCGACACGGCGTTTTTGGAGAGCGTTTTTCAAAAGTTGCTGCTCAACTTCACCTGGTGGGTGAACCGCAAGGACGCTGAAGGCAACAATATCTTTTCCGGCGGTTTTCTCGGACTCGACAACATCGGCGTGTTCGATCGTTCCAAGCCGCTGCCAACAGGAGGATTCTTACAGCAGGCCGATGGAACGGCGTGGATGGGATTTTATTGCCTTACCATGCTCTCAATGGCGATCGAGCTGGCGGAAACCAATCCGGTGTATGAAGACATGGCCTCCAAATTCTTCGAGCATTTCGTCGCCATCACTGACGCGATGAATTCCCTCGGTGGCAGTGGCCTGTGGGACGAGCAAGAAGGTTTTTATTACGACCAGCTGAAAGTAGACGACCAAATGATCCCGTTGCGGACACGCTCACTCATTGGGCTGCTGCCGTTGATCGCGGTCGAAAATCTCGAGAGCGCAAAGATCGACAAGCTGCCCGGATTCAAAAAGCGGATGGAATGGTTCCTCAATTACCGCAAGGATCTGGCGCAATTGATTACTTATTGCGACGTATGCCCGTCCACCGGGGATCGCATGCTGGCGATCCCGACCCGCGAGCGGCTGCGGCGCGTGCTGCGTTACATGCTCGACGAAAACGAGTTTTTGTCGCCCTACGGACTCCGCTCGGTCTCGCGCGTCCATCGCGACAAACCGTACGTCTTCAGCGTGGGCAACGAAGAATATCGGGTCGATTATGTCCCGGGCGAGGGAACGAGTTATCTTTTCGGCGGCAATTCGAACTGGCGCGGCCCGATTTGGTTCCCGATCAACTTCCTCATTGTCGAAGCGCTCGAGCGTTATCACCTTTTCTTTGGTGAAGGTTTCAAAGTGGAATGCCCGGTCGGCTCCGGAAAGATGCTCACCCTGAAAGAAGTTGCGCAGGAACTTTCGCGGCGTCTCGCGAGCATCTTTTTGCCTAACGAAAGGGGCATCCGTCCGTGTCACGGCGAGGTCGCGAAATACGCGACCGATCCGCACTGGCGTGATCTCATTCTTTTCAATGAATATTTCCACGGCGAAACCGGCCGCGGCTGCGGGGCGAGTCACCAGACCGGTTGGACGGCGCTCGCTGTGAAATTACTGGAGAACACAGTCAATGGTTCTGACCGAAACAAACAGGTCAGTCGAGAAACCGAAGGCGAAGCGATCAAAGTACGCGGCGCGACTGGCGCAAAACGCGGACGAAGTGCGTCGCGCCCAGCGGTTACGGTTTGAGGTTTTCAACCTGGAACTGAACGAGGGCTTGGTGGAGTCGCATTTCACCGGCCTCGATGTCGATCCCTTCGATAACGTTTGCGATCACCTGATCGTTGAAGACCTCGCCACCGGCGAAATTGTTGGCACATATCGATTGCAAACCGGCGCGCACGCCGCGGCGAACATCGGCTATTACAGCGAGCGCGAGTTTGATTTCGCGCCGTACGAACCGTTCCGCGGCGAAATGATCGAGCTGGGCCGCGCATGCGTCCACGCCGAACATCGCGGCTTGTAGTGACAGTGGCCTGCCACGCCGAAGCTGGCGAAGGCCGGGTATCGGCTGCGCTTGCGAAATTTGCTTCAGCAGGATGGTGGAAATCGTGGTATAAACTGACTTCGACATTCGGGATTGCGTCATCACGAGGTCGTTTACCGGAGTTAAATGCCGGCATAGCTCAGCTGGTAGAGCAGCTGATTTGTAATCAGCAGGTCGTCGGTTCGAATCCGACTGCCGGCTTCCTCGTAAAGTCGTAGCATCTCAACAATGCGGATCGTGTTCGGACACTTTAGTAATTCTACGCCTCCGGGAGCTAGTGCGCGACAGCTTCCGGCAGATAAAAAAACAAAGTGCCTAGAATCACGTAAACGGAGAGAAGCTGGACGCCTTCGATCCAGTTGGTTTCGCCGTCGCCGCTGATTTGAAACAGGATGTAAACCGAAGCGATCACGGCGAAGACTTCCGGCCGCGAAAACTCGAGGTCCATCGGCTTACCAAACAAATAGGAGACGAATAGCAGCAACGGCGCGACAAAGAGTGCGATCTGCAAGCTCGATCCAATCGCGATCCCAACGCTCAGATCCATTTTGTTTTTCAACGCCATGAGAATGGCGGTCGAGTGCTCGGCGGCGTTGCCGATAATCGCGACGACGATGATGCCGACGAAAACTTCGGTGATTCCGAACGTCGCACGTACGCTCTCGATCGTGCCGACCAAAAATTCGGAGAGCAACGCCACGAATCCAGTGGCAACGAGCAGGATCATGATCGCTTTGCCGCGCGACCAATACTCGCCTTTTTCCTCCAGGTCGCCTTCTGTGCCTTGAAAGAAATGCCGGTGCGTCTTGAGCGAGAAACCGAGCACGCAGAAGTAAGTGACAAAAAGCACTAGGGCGATCGCCAGGGAAAGCCGCTGCTCCATTATCGGACTCCAGCCACTTGGGCTGCGCTCTGCGGCCATATGAAATACCGTCGGAATGATCAGCGCGATCGCTGCCAGGGAGAGGGAGATCGCCGAGGTGCGCGCGCCCGTCCGATTAAACCGCTGCTCACTGTACTTTGTGCCGCCGCACAAGATCGACAGACCGAGCACGAGCAGAATGTTGCCGATAATCGAGCCGGCAATCGACGCTTTGACCACGCTGGTCAGGCCTTTCGAGAGCGCAATCACGGCAATGATCAGTTCCGCCGCGTTCCCGAACGTGGCATTCAATAATCCGCCGGCTCCTTCGCCCATTCGCGCGGCGAGCGCCTCGGTCGCGCGCCCCATCCATCCCGCCAGCGGAATAATGCCGATGGCCGAGCAAATGACAAGCGCCGTAGGATTCTCCGCACCCGGCCAGAACCGCAATGCAATCGCGATCGGCACAATCAAAAGGAGCCAAGTGAGTGAGGGTTTTAACTTCACGTTGAACAGTGGCGGGATCGCTCGCGCGCCTGCACTTCGAACCAGTTGTCTATGTACGGACGGCGACACCTCAGCAACTGCCAAAGGCTCGCAGCGGGATATGCCACGAAGAAGAATACTCCCCACCTTTCGTATTGCCTGACGTGGGCCTGCTCATGTGCTCGCAGGCGGTCGAGTTCTGTTTGGCTGGTTGCGAGTACGACGTGACCGAACGTGATCGCGTTAAAGGGCAGCGCTTTAAAGAGAAAGTTGGACGATTTGAACGCGGAAAGTGCGACTTCAATAGCACCGTCAACCACTCGGGCGGTGGCACCGAACAAAAATGCTGGCGCCACCAGGCACAGACCAACCGCAGTGCAGGGCGCGGCCCAGACATAGCGCGCGATGCCAGCAGCGAGGTGGAGACGGCGCATTGCGAACGCCTAACGATAAAAAGATAAGCCACGGCAGGGTGTCGCGGCAAACACGCTGCGATTGCATCGCCAAGGGGCCGTTGGCTTCATCGATTGGTTAGATGGTTTGGTTTCCTTTATCCAGTGCTTCCGGTAGCGGCAAGTCTACAGAATCGGCATTCTGTCATGCGGAATCAAACAAATCGCAAAAATATGATGTCGTCGTTTCCGGTCTGGGAGATTCACCCCGTTGAGAGTCGGTCTTCGGTGGCGGTCGGCAGCAAAAGGATCGTCCGATACGGTAGACCAGCAGGTATGCGAGCGGCGCTCTCACCAAAGACCGGGGAAAAGGCGGTAGCGGACCAAGACGACGTAGGCTGGCCATTCGGCATGTTGAGAGATTACTCGCTCCTCGGCATGAATGCGGTAGACCAGAGACGCCCAACCGACCAACACCAACAGTAGCGTAACAAAATTCCATTCCTGCAGGTTGTAGCCTATGTCTGCCAGAAAGTACGAGAGATACATCGGGTGGCGGACGAATCTGTAAGGTCCACTCGTCGCCAAACCTCTCAAAGCCGGACGGACCCCAAACAATCTCCCTAAAGTAAGAAGCGTAACAAGACTAAGACCAGCCGCGAGCGTTACCAGGACCAGCCCGGCTGCGGGCCACGCCGCATGCCCGGGCGACCAGCGTAGATAGATGACTTGGGCATAGGGATAAGCATAAGCGATCCCGACCGCCATGCTGGAAACTATCGAGTAATCCCGCACCTTCGGGCGGCGCCGCGTGAGCGCGATCCCTAGAACGATGAAATGTTGCAGGACGTAAATCCAGTCTGTGATCGTGAAGGTGGGTGTCAGTAAAAAAAGGATGACCAATTCTGTTGAGGTGACGCAGAACAGGAGAAGATCGGCAAACCGTCGTCCAAACATTTCAGAGGCGTGCGGGATCATTGAGTCGTTGAGCAGCTTTCTGAATCTCGGTGAAGGTCGAGGCCAGCGCACCTGCGTCATTATGTAGAGCCCGAAACGTAGCGATGCAGCGTGCCCGCCATCCCAAATCGATCAAGCGTAAGCTGTGCCAAATCTGTCTCCGTGCCCAGAAGGTTACCCGTTCAAAGTCCTGCTCGTTTAGGCCAGCGCCTTTCGAGCAGGAATGCTTGCGCACGCCAGTCCTCCGATGCCTTTATTTTTGTAGACCAACACGATTTTCGATGATCTATGGCGCGCGGTAGCCTGCTTAAGATGCGGATAAGAAAAGTGGATGGCACGGCCAAAGCGTAATGCGCTGCTGTTTTGTCGTTTGCCTTCTGGTGGTCTTTCTGCTCCATTTCCCGTCACTAATTCAATCACGCTATGAAGTATTTAACGATCCTCGCCGTCTCGATCTCCATTTTAACTGCGTCGGCGGCGATGGAGAGACCGTCATTCCATACAAAGGGCACGCCGACCGGTAAACCAACCGGCACGCTCAAGCCCGGCGAGTATTGGTGGCATCCGGAAATCTCTCCCGAGGGGCCTCTCATGATCCTGATTAGCATCCCGGAGCAGAGGATGCACGTATATCGCAACGGCATTCTGATCGGTCGCTCCACCGTGAGCACTGGTTCCAAAGGTCACGATACACCCGGCGGCGTATTCACGATTTTGGAGAAGCAGCAAACGTATCGGTCGAAGAAATACGACAACGCTCCGATGCCTAATATGCAGCGGCTCACCTGGACCGGTATCGCGATGCACTCCGGCCAACTCCCCGGCTACGCGGCCAGTCACGGCTGTGTTCGGCTTCCGTATGATTTCTCGCAATTGCTGTTTGCCACGACCTCCCGGGGCGGAACGGTAGTGATTGGTGATGGTAAAACGCCGACTCCATATCTGGCCT
>WNFQ01003569.1_pt1 | contig 13385 bp, 20 predicted proteins | sample 5400171 | NCBI WGS metagenome assembly WNFQ01 (sample SAMN13153356, study PRJNA577476) | soil metagenome | isolation source: 20 cm soil under Madrone tree | place: USA:California | collected 2016-06-14
TCCTCCTTGGGGAATCTAAGAGGAAAAACTTCAGATGGGCTGACTTAGTTCAGAGGACCTGAAAGAGTAAGAAGAGGTAGCTTGCTCGATCACAATGCTAGGCTTGTGCGCTACAGATGTCAAACCTCCGGCAATGTTCCGGCAATGTTCTGTCCGGCAATGTTCGGTAGTGGCTTGATTTTTCGTCCGGTGCTGGCAGGGCCGTTGCGCGTCTTTTTCGATCTCAACAACGCAATACGAAGGACTCACTTTCATCGCCTTGCGCCCTGTCTTGGCTTCTTGAATCTGACATCGTGTGCCCGGTAACGAACATTTACCAGTACGTTAGCGTGCCGACGGGCGTTATTTCGATTGATCTGCGTCAGAACGGAGTAATGATTGTTCTCCAACGACGAAATAGGAGACAGAATCTGGAACGAACTGCTCCCGCCTCGCCTTCCCGCTGAGCTCGACCACGTCACTCCAGACCGATCGATCGAGGTTGCTCCAAGCCGATTTAAAACGCTACCCATTTCCCATGTACTCCCATAAAGGGAATCAACACCGTTACTGAGTGCAGCCAGCGGTTGGGACATAACATTGAGCAATGTTCCCCGACTCTCCTACGCCTCCCACAGGTACCGGTAGCTCTCCCATTGAAGGAGGTTCGCAGAGTCGCCGACCACGACACAAAAACGGTTCCCTCGTGTACGCCAACCTTGACCAGGTAAATGCAGGCGTCATTCATGACTGAACGAGGACGATACGGCAATCCACCACACACTGGTACGCCGAGCGTTGTACCTCCAGTGCAGAGTGTTTCGTCGCAGAAGCCTGTGCGGAAGTTTCTCACGCCCCGATCGGTCGAGAGTCCCCGCACCGATGTGAGATACATCAGGAAGTTGATCGTGATGCTGGTGTTTCCCGCGGCCTACCGCAAGCTGCAGGAAAAGGTGGCTACCGGTAGTGCACGTCTGCCCCCAGCAAGCTCTGCGCGGAAACTGCTCGCCGCTCCGTCTCTCAGACAGAAATCAACCAAGCCAGCAGGCCGCGGCTTTTTTAACTGCCAAGCATGATCAGCGGCGGAGGTGCAAGATGTTTCTTGGGGTTGCGCGATCAAAGGTTCCGCCTAAGCAGAACCAACCTGTCGGCGAAGCCAGGGCCACAACAAAAGAGGAGCCGCTTCCCGTCTGTGTCGTTGACCAGAATCGCCTCGCAGCACGTTATCTGCTTGAGATACTCGCGAAAAACCCGGCTTTCCGTGCCGTTACACTCGAGGAGATGGTGGCGCTCAAGCCTTCGGAGCGAATAATTCCCGTTTTCATCATCGATATGGAAGGAATCGATCTGCCATTGAGCGAGTGTCTCCACGTTTTGAGAGAGCGATACCCGAATGCAAAATTTGTCGTCCTCGACGAAGATCAGCTCCCGGAGGAGACGGTCTGTTCGCTCTCGCTCGGAGTTCACGGCTTTGTGTCGTATGCGCAGATCGATGAGCAGCTGTCGCAAGCCGTCGACCGCATAGCCCAAGGCGCACTGTGGTTTACCTGTAGTGTGTTGGAGGCCTATGCGCGACGTTCCATTGCATCATTTAAGACTGTCAACCAGTCTCCGGCTGGGCAAGGGATTACCCAGCGCGAAAGTCAGATCATTGAATTAGTAAAGAGCCGGCTTTCAAACAAGGAGATCGGGGAGGCTCTGAACATCCAGGAAAGCACCGTGAAGTTCCATCTTTCGAACATATTCGAGAAGTTGCATGTGAACCGGCGCCGTGAACTCCAGGACAAAGGTCAACTCAGCGAAATTTGGAGAAAACTGATTGCTTCTTGAGATTGTTAGACGGCTGAATAGTGCTAGCCTTCGAACAATCGCTCAATACGGTGTGCCAAAACATCATAGTTTCGCTCGCGACTCCTGCTGCAGGAGACCGATGCCGTAGGGGCTTAGGACTTTTGTAAACGCACCTTAGCATGGCGTGCGGTTTCCCGGAGTAGTGGGTCCGCATGATCCAGACAGCTGTTCAGTTCATGCTCCAGCGATTTCAACCCAAAATTGCCAACCGCATAAGCTCCGCAGGAACGTAAACAGGGATCGTTGCAGGCCACTAAGACGGCTATCGCTTGTTCCGAGTTCTCAATCCTGGCAGGCACCAATCGGTTACCGATAGTAGCCCGTTCGGCTATGCTGACCTTGCCATCCAGTACGGGAACCAGCATCTTGCGAAATTGGGTCTTCAGCACGTTCCGATGGACTAGCCACGGCAGCTGAGGCCGAAGCACCAGCGCTGATGTTCAACCGGTGGAGCCACGCGGGGGTAAGCGCCACGGTAACTGATGGTGGGGTATCATCAGGCGATGACGCAACTGGGGCTGGCGATTACGTTTTTGATCACAACAATTCTGGTAATTGGATTTTTTCGCCATAGGCAAAGACGGCTGGCCTTCTATGGTTTGGCCGGGCTGGTTGGGCTCCTATCCGGAGAAATACTTGTTTTCGCCGGCTTTCAGCCGGTGGCGATTTACTCTACTCCGATCGCGTGGACTTGCTACATCCTGCTCGCGGACGCCGCCGTGCTGGCCATGCGAGGGCATTCCCGTCTGCACGATGCTCCCGGGCAGTTTGCTGGGGTTGCATTACTCTCAGTTCCACTCTGGTTGGTTTTTGAGGCTTACAATCTTCGTTTGCAAAATTGGACGTATGCTGGCGTGCCCCAAGCTTGGCCGCTCGCATTGCTCGGATATGCGTGGTCATTTGCGACGATTACGCCCGGAATTTTTGAAACTGCAGACCTGATTGAATGCTTCGGCTGGTTCCGCCCCGCCGACAGTATCACATTCTCTCGAGTGGTTCAGCGGTGGATGGTCCTATTTGGCGCAACCTGTTTACTGCTGCCACTGATCCTACCTCAGACTATGGCCAGACGGTTGTTTGTTCTGGTCTGGATTGGCTTCATCTTTCTCCTCGATCCGATTAATTACCAACTCGGTCTGCCGTCGCTCATCGACGATTTCCGCCAAGGCCGTCGCTCTCGTTTCTATGCATTGCTGCTTTCTGGTTTCGCCTGCGGCTGGCTATGGGAGTTCTGGAATTATTGGGCTGCTGCAAAGTGGCACTATATCTTTCCCATGTTCCAGCAGTGGAAAATCTTTGAGATGCCGATACCGGGATATTTGGGTTTCTTCCCATTTGCATTGGAGTGTTTCGCAATGTATGTGACTGCAGCATGGAGCCTGAGGCTGCTCAAACGGCAGCCGCAAGGTAACCGGTCACTCAGCGTGGTACAGAAGGTCTTAAGGTGAACTGGCATGACCATTGGCAGGCTGTGCTATCGAACGCTCAGCACATCTGGCTTTGAACGAGATGCACGAAGCATTACCCGGCGCAATGAGGCTTTTGACGCGACTCGCCTGGGCCCTACGGCTGTCTATCAGCGCGGTGAAGTAGCAATGTCTCCGATACTCGGAACGTTAAACATATTGTTGGTGTAAACCACATACTCTTCAAACAACTTTGGCCCCATGTGCCGATGTGGGCGTTTGTCCGGATATTTTGCTCGAAATCATACGTCCGCTGCCCTCCGGTTTCAACCTCAGCCTAGCGCTAGAGTTGTGGACCTGGTTTATGGGCTCTTTGCGGACGTTTCGGGACCAGCGCAGGTTCGTTTTTTAATTTAGGGAGTAACAGCTTGGACGCAACGGATTAGAATACCAGGCCAGTTGTGTCTGCCCTGATTCGCCGATGCCTATGGTCGTCAGCGTTCCGAAAGAGACGGTCCTGGGCGAGCAGCGGGTGGCGCTTGTTCCCGAGCTCGTTCCGAGGCTCACGAAGGTCGGCTTGGACGTTGTCGTCCAGTCCAGTGCAGGCGAGCGGGCCGGGTTTTTCGACGCGGCGTACGAAGCAAAGGGTGCACGCCTCGAGGAGGAGGTTTTCGGCAAAGCCGCAATCCTCCTCAAAGTCCAGCCTCCGACGATAGACGAGATTGGCCGCATCAACGAGGACTCGCTCCTCATCAGCTTCCTCCAGCCTTACAACAACGCCACAGGAATCAAGGCCCTCGCCGCGCGCAAAATTACGGCATTCTCCATGGAGCTCATGCCGCGCATCACACGGGCCCAGCCCATGGATGCCCTCAGCGCCATGAGTACGATCGCAGGCTACAAGGCCGTCCTGATCGCAGCGACCCGTTTGCCTAAGTTCTTCCCGCTGCTCATGACCGCTGCTGGCACAATTACACCTGCGCGGGTTTTCGTCATCGGGGCGGGCGTGGCGGGACTGCAGGCTATTGGCACGGCGAAGCGGCTCGGCGCTGTCGTGGAGGCCTACGATACCCGCCCAGCCGTCAAGGAGCAGGTGGAGAGCCTCGGTGCCAAATTCGCGGAGCTGGGCCTCGCTTCGAAAGACGCTGAGGATAAGAGCGGTTACGCCAAGGCGCAGTCGGAGGAGTTCTACCAGAAGCAGCAGGAAATGATGTCCAAGTATGTGGCCGCCGCCGACGTGGTCATCCCCACGGCGCTGGTCCCTGGGCAGCGCGCTCCCATCCTCATAACCGAGGAGATGGTCCGTGGTATGCGGCCAGGCTCCGTCATTTTGGACCTTGCGGCCGAGCAGGGTGGAAACTGTGCGCTGACCGAACCCGGGCAGGAGATCGTTAGACATGGCGTGATCATTATCGGTCCTATGAACCTGCCAAGTACGGTGCCGTTTCAGGGTAGCGAGATGTACGCCAGAACCGTCACGAGTTACCTCCTTCATCTTCTCAAAGACGGGAAACCGTATCTCGACATGAACGACGAACTGACACGCAGCCCGCTGGTGACGCATCAGGGAGAGATTCTTCACGAGGTGGTCAAGGCCAAGCTCTGAAACGGGTTCTCCAGGTCGAACACCATGACAACTGAACTCGAGATCGGACTTTACATCTTCATCTTGGCGGGCTTCCTCGGCTATCACGTGATCACGCGAGTGCCACCCCTGCTGCACACACCCCTGATGTCAGCTACGAACGCGATTTCAGGAATCTCGCTCATCGGTTCCCTCGTCGTCGCTGGCGCCAATTACAGCCGGTTGAGCACTCTCCTTGGGTTTATTGCTGTGACCTGCTCCTCGACGAACGTGGTTGGCGGCTTTCTGATCACCGACCGAATGTTGAAGATGTTCAAGAGGCGGGAAGAGGTTGGCATTCAACAGCGCCGGTTCAGTCCAAAACTGTTGCTCGCCTTCTTGGTTCTTGTCATTGTTTTCTTGGTAGTCACGCATTGGCTCAGACGATCCGGGACGGAGCCGCAGTTATCTAGCGCCGCTTTGTCGGTTACGGCGCTGCGCTACTCTTACATCTTGTCGGCGGTTCTGTTCATCCTGGGGCTGAAAGGTCTGAGCTCACCCAAGTACGCCAGGAGAGGTATGTTCCTCGCTGCATTCGGCATGCTGATGGCCATTGCGGGCACGCTTCTTCACCCTGAGATCGTTAACTACCGGTGGATCACTGTCGGGCTCACCATTGGCACTGTCGTTGGGGGCGGCATGGGCCTGCGGATCCCGATGACTGCTGTCCCGCAGCGGACTGCGCTTTCGCATTCTCTCGGGGCACTGGCGGCTAGCCTAATCGGAATTTCCGAATACGTCCGCCACGTCGCCGTCGGGCTCGACCGCGTGAAGATGACCACAATTGGTCTCGAGGTGGTCATCGGCAGCCTAACCTTCACGGGCAGCCTTATGGCCGCGGGGAAGCTTCAGGGACTCCTCCCGGGAGCTCCCATCACCTACCGGGGACAGAATGTTTTCAACATCACGTTGCTGGCTACCGTGGTTGGAACGCTCATCTACTTGGTTTTCACGCCGACCGCGAGCACGCTGTTCTTTGTGATAGTTGGTCTGGCTTTGCTGTTTGGCTTTCTACTAGTCATTCCCATCGGCGCGGCGGATATGCCCGTAGTCATAGCGTTGCTGAACTCCTACGGTGGCCTCGCAGACGCTTCCATGGGCTTCGTGCTGATGAACAAAATCCAGATCATTACGGGCTCGCTCGACGGCACTTCCGGCTTCCTCCTATCGCTGCTGATGTGTCGAGCCATGAATCGCTCGGCGTTGAACGTCCTGTTTGGCGCCTTCGGCAAGGTCGAGAAGGAAGAGGCCGGTCCGGCGGCGGAGGCACTGGGAACCGTCCGCAGCATCACTCCCGAGGAGCTGACCGTTCTGTTCGACAGCGTCAGATCAGTCATCATCGTCCCGGGTTATGGGATGGCTGTCGCGCAAGCTCAGCACGGCGTCAGTGAGCTGGCAAAGCTGCTGTCTGCGCGCGGCATAGATGTGAAATACGCCATTCACCCGGTCGCCGGCCGCATGCCTGGCCACATGAACGTGCTGCTCGCCGAGGCAAACGTACCCTACGACCAGCTGTACACGATGGAGCAAATCAATCCGTACTTCCCAGAGGCAGACATTGCCTTGGTTGTCGGTGCGAACGACGTGACAAACCCGGCCGCAAAGAACAACAAGAACAGCCCTCTCTACGGCATGCCGATCTTGGAGGTCAACTGCGCCAAGTCGATCATCGTCCTCAAACGCAGCCTCCGCCCGGGCTTCGCCGGAGTTGAGAACGAGCTCTACTTCGACCCTAAGTGCATGATGCTCTTCGGGGATGCGAAGGAGAGTCTCAACAGCCTGTTCGCTGCTTTGAAATCCTAGAAATGACGAAAATCACCCGTCGTGCCCAGGACATCCGGGCTGGTACGGGCGATTGAGGTGTTTCAGGCTGGATACTTCCCGGCGATGTAGTGCTCCAGTTGCTGGATGGTCTCTTCCTGCCCTGAGATGATCCACTTCACCAAGTCGCCGATCGAGACCATCCCCACGACTCTCTCGTTTTCTACCACCGGCAGATGACGTATGCGGTTGTTCGTCATGATGGTCATGCATCCATCAACCGTGTCCTTCCGAGTCACGGAAATCACCGGGCTTGTCATGATTTCTTTGACCTGGGTCTCCTTTGAGGACCTTCCCTTGAGAATGACTTTGCGGGCGTAATCGCGCTCTGAGATGACGCCCACTAGCCCGCCTTCGGAAATCACCAGCAATGCCCCGACTCCCTTGTCTGCCATCTTTTCTATTGCTTCGTAGACTGACTGATCGGGAGTTATGGACCAGATCTCGTCTTCCTTCTGCTTCAAAATCGAGCCAATCATGTCATCGAGTCTCATGGCTTTTGATCCTCCCGGTTGCGTCTACTTCGCCGCGTACTTGGTGTATTCGCCCGACGTGAATTTGCCGCTTTGGACGTAGTTTGCATTGAGTTCCGCATAGTGCTTCCACTTTTCGGGAAGGTCATCCAGCGCAAAAATCGCGGAGACCGGACAGACTGGCACGCAGACCCCACAATCGATGCATTCCACGGGATCAATGTAGAGCTGGGAGATCTCATCGAAGCCCGGACGGCCGTCATTGTAAGTCGTGTTTTTCTTCGGGTGAATGCAATCTACGGGGCAGGCATCGACGCAAGCGGTGTCTTTTGTCCCAATGCAGGGTTCGGCAATGACATAGGCCATGGCCACCTCTCTATGTCGCTCCACACACTATGCCTCTGCGAGAGAAGATTCAAGCGGCGGACAGGGATTCCCGCAGTCAAGGTGCAGAATACCCTGCTCCCAGGAATGGCCGAATCATCGCTCGCGAATTAACGACATTCCACCGCCAAGTCGGATTGGGAATGAAAAGTCGCCTGTCATGAAAATTATCTCCGCCTACTGTCGACAGTGGTGGTGGTCGCGGGCGAATGGTCGATCCGCGGCGTTCATGATCGAGAAAGACAGAGGGATGTGCCATTCTCCTGGTTGCAGGAATTCGGAGGTTTGGTATGGGTTCTAAGGTAACACTTCATCAAAGGTGCGAATCACCAAGTGAGTACTGGCTGGCTGTGGGCGGTTCCCCGGACGCACGCATAGCAGCGTCTGTATGCCTGCCGATTTTGCCGCATCGAGCTCTGCGGTCACGTCCGAAAGAAAAGCAATTTCACGGGGCGATCGCTGTAGGACGGTCGCGATTGCCTGATAGGTCTGCGTATCAGTCTTGCCACCTGTGGAGGTGTCGAAGTAATGGGAGATATGCTGCGTGAGGTCGCCAGCCGTCGTATGTGCGAAGAGCAATTTCTGCGCCAGCACGCTGCCAGATGAGAAAATGCAGATCTTTTTCTTCTGCTTTTGCCATCGCTCCAGTGCACGTGGAACGTCATCAAAAACCTGGCCGCGCAATTCGCCTCTCTTATAGCCCTGTTCCCAGATCCTGCCCTGGAGCGATTTCAAGGACGTAGATTTGCGATCGCGGGCCATCAGCCACTCAATGTATTCAACAACGGACTCCAATTCTTCTTCTGGCGTGTTATGACGCAACAGGGACGGGTTCAGACCTTGGCGCGTATCTACTCCGTGTTCTTCGCGAAGCCCGGAAATGTCAGCGAACACTTCCTGGGATGAAAAATGCTGCCTGAGAAACTGCTTTACATGCGAGCGGGTGTAGGGGAAAAGGGCTTTGTAGACGAAGTCGAGAGGCGTGGTAGTGCCTTCGATGTCCAACAGGATGGCACAAACCGACTCGCCGTGCAGTGTCACTTCAAGAATGGGCTGACCTGGACGGGAAATACGACGGTCCCAGGCACACTGGCTGATAGTTGCTATCTACCCCGCTATCGGTGTAATGCGGTGTCCAGCCCGCGGGGTCTTGGAACAGGCGAATCGCACGAATCCTCCGATCCGCACACAGATCAAACCAGTGCCACGTGCCGCACGGAACGCGGATCAGGTCGCGACCTTCCACTTCGATCGCAGTGAGAGGGCCGACGCGTGGCCGGACGTGAAAAAGTCCGCGACCATGAATGATGAAGCGCACTTCGTCTTCGTCGTGCCAGTGTTCGCGACTGAACTTGGCCAGCATGGCTTCCAGGTTCGGGGTCTCCGGTGTGACATCAATCACATCCGCCGTGACATAACCGCCGTGCCCCTTAAGCTTTTCGATTTCGGCGCTGTACGCCGCGAGAACCTCTTCCGGTGCTGCATCGTGCTCGACAGCATGTGCCGGTTCCCAGCGTTCGTACTCGATTCCGATGTCCGCGAGGTGCGCGGTGACGCCTTCCGGGTCGTGCAAAGTCCGGTTCTGGTCTGGTATTCTGACAATCGCCATATGTGTTCTCCCTAAGGACGCAAACGGCGCACTCAATCGTTAACTGTTGTGAGAGGTGCGTCGTAACCAGTCCGTCCGATCACCTCCAGCAAGAACTCCAGGATCTCGACATGGCGTTTTGCCTGAGCGAGATCGTTTCCCCAAGTGTAGAGCCCGTGGCCTCGTAACAAGAAGCCATGAGCGTCCGAGTTCTGCCGCAATAGCTTTTCAACAACGCAAGCCAGCCTCACCATGTCCTGGTCGTTTTCAATGATGGGCAGCCACTCACGATGCATGTGCGAGTTCACGCCTGCGAGCCCTTTCAGCATCTCGTAGCCTTCGATCCAGATGCCACCCTGAGCTGCGTGAAGACCGGAAATTATTGTGCTCCAGACAGAATGCGTATGCAACACTGCGCCGGCTCCGCGCAGGCGTGCCACGACCAGGTGCACTGCGGTCTCAGCGGATGGTTGATGCGACCCCTCTACCACGATGCCGTTAAGATCCACCTGCACAAGCTGGTCTGGCTTGAGACTCCCCTTATCCGATCCGGTGGACGTGATTGCCAGTCGGAACGGGTCTTGGCTCACGACAGCACTGAAGTTGCCGCTTGTCCCCAGCGCCCAGCCCCTGGCGTAAAAGCTTCGCCCCAGCTCAACCAGGAGCATGTCGATCTCTGAAGGCTCGCGGGTCACTGTTCCCATTGGTTTTCTCGGCAACTGTCTGTCGCACAGAAGTCAGACAACCATAATAAAGGTTGTCTTTTTGCGGGCATCTCTCGGAGCGCAGCGACCTGCTTCTCCGATCCAGTGGACGATCATGGAGTCGGTCCATCGAATTCGTACGACAAGATCTTACGCCGAAAGGTGTAAACCAGCCCACCGCTTTGCTCTTCCCATTTGCTGCTCCGACCTTGAAGAGGCCTTTTTTGGTAGCGGGAACCTCTCGTCAATCAGATCCGGAACGCCATGATCCATGTACACATTAGTACGGATATCCTCAGGGCAGGATCGAGCGCACGGCAAGGCTAGGGTTCTTCAGATAACGTTACAACTTCATCTTTTCGTCTTCCGCAGGGGTTGCCGGACGAATGTTGTGGTTCAGTGACTATAAAATTTCTGTAGGATTAAGGGCGAAAGTAAGAGCTGGAAGGAAGTAGTATCGTCAGTCTTGTTGATCTAGTGCTCGCTGCAACTCTGATCTTGTAGCCGCATGCGGTGTTCCTGCCTTTACCCAATGGGCGTGGCAGGGGCAAGTACACCCTGGTAGGCTGCAATCCTGATGTCGCTCGTTATCCCTCGAAGGATTGGCGCAGAATGAAGAGGTTAGCGGAGGCCAGGTGCCACGCGGGTATCCTAGGCAAGAGGTGCCGGTTGGCCCCGGTGACGTATCGGGAATGTGTTTGACCACAGACATACGTACACGAGCTTACCGACCCAGGAATAGATCGGTCTGTTCAAGAATGCTCACATTCCTAGCGGCAATTGGATCGGGTACGCAATGGGCTTGCGTTCCACAAACAAGTGTTTTTGACCCACTGGAAAGTGATTTTCGACCATTGTAGGGAAAGCGCTTAGAGCATAAGAGTTTTAGGGGATTTTCGGTACGCTGATTGATGACCCGCTCGCCACTGCTAAAGCCGCTCAAGTTCCTGCACTCGGTGTTCGGTGGGCATCCAGCGTGGGGCGCAGTTGCGAGCGTGACGGTGGCAGATTGTCGTGGTCAAAAATGAAGGCGATGACATCCATTCCACTGCCAGAATCGCCAGCAGGCCCAGCAGGATCGTTGCCAGCGCGATACCAAGCGCGATCCTTAGCGCGTGTCTGCTCTGTCGGCGCGTCATCTCAACAATTCCTCTTAACCACCGCGAGGGCTGCGACGTGCTTCGACGGGGGTGGCGCATGTGCCCTTACCAAAATCTGGTGCAGGGCGGGCGCTCCCTTTGGGATTCATCATCAGTAGCACGAAATCCGTCGCCTGGCCGCCTAGTTGGAACCCGATGTTGATGCCTTCCAGAGCGTAAGAGCGCCGTGGGAACTCTGGCCCTGTCCTGTACAACAGGTCATCTAAGCAGCCCGGGATGCGGCGGCCATGAATCCGAACGATCGTAAAACATCATCGGCTATATCAGCCACGGGAAACCTAAGCAGTGCGCTTGGGGGCATCTCTGCAAGGACTCCGAGTTGATGATCAACCAGCCCCGCGTCAAATCCGAATGCCGCTTTTGCTTCCCCGACTGCGTTGTATTTGTGCCCAGCGCCAGAGCATAGGCCGTGCTTCACTACGGAAACTTCAACGAACCCGCCCTCGGTCTGGTCGATGAAAACTTGTGCTCTCATAAAATTCCCTCGCTACTACCACACTCCAGCTTTCGCTCTACGAAGGTAATAAACCTGTGCGTAGTGGGCCGTGACGTCGAGACTGTCACGCCGCCGGTCCGGCTGCGAGCTGCTTACGCCCATTTGGGGGTCTGCCGCGGCCACTGGGGTGCCACGGGTTGAAGCCGCTCCTACGCCTGTGACAAAGTTTACTCGCTTCTGGCGTTTGGGAATTACATCTCTCGAATCGGCACAACTTGCTGTTTCGATAGGGCAGAGCAGGACCGGCACCCGGAGAGTCTTGGTTCAGGCGGGTAGTGGTGTAGTGGTTGCTTTTGTACGAAACCGTCATAAAAGGACTACAATGAATAAAGCCCGAGAATCTTGCGTGCGGGAGATGGCCAGCCAGAAGGGGGCGCGACATGGCTCACACCCGTTCGGTTCACTCGCAACCCAAGCAGCACGGGCCTGACAAAGAAGAAGCTGAGACCCTGCTCGATCTTCACAAACAATACATCCGTCTTTACTACTCTTGCATTGCGAAGCGATTGGGCGTGGACGCTTCGTACATCAATCGGGTCGCCAACGGCGAGCACCAGTCTGAAAGGCTAAGACGCGCCTTGCTGTCCGAGCTTGGCTTAATGCAAGCCGCGGCCTAGGGGCGGTGGATCTCAAGACTTAGCTGACGTCCGCGTCCGCAACTCAAACGGGCGTACATTTGAGAGCTGTGGATGAGCGAAGATTCAAAGACGTACTGTTCTTCGTGCTGGCCATTGTGCTACTTGCAGCCATCTATTGGGCCATCTGCTATGCCTGGAATTAGAGGCTAACTCGTAGACGGCGAATCCGGGAGGAAACCGGGCTGGCGTTATGCATCGCCGTGAGGTTTTGCCTTGAGTCTTTTCTATTTAGCGTGAGGATCGCCGCGTCCTGGTTTCGTGATCTGCATAGTGGACCTCTACGAGGAATCCAAAGGCTTTGAGCAGGTCCATTGGAACATATTTCTGGTCCTTATTTCGGCGTACCCACTCCTTCAGCTTAGGCGAACTTCGGTATTCCTCGGGTGAAATTTTGAGAGCTTTGACGATTCGCTCAAATGAACTCGGGGAGAAAACAATTGGTCCGATTGCTAAAGGCTCCGTAAAATTGCGATTCACATGATGCCGCCGCATAATGCACCTCAGCATTTCTAATCTGAAGTATATTCCCCTGCTCGGCAGAGTGCGCGGAAGGGGTTTGCGTAAGCCAGTCCAGATTTCTTTCCTGGCAGATTTCTAGTCGTGTTAGGAATCTCGCCTGCGGCTTCCGGGAAGCCCATGACACCGAAAGTCCAAGTCGGCTTCATCCTGATCCAGGATCGTCCCCTCGTAACCCGGATCCTTGGAAAGTGACCCTTACTCAGGGAACTGGAGCCTGGTCAAGGCGCTGGATCGCTTCGCCCTTGATCGCAAGATCCATGCCGCGGGGTGGAACTTCTTTTTCATGGCCGAGGAAGTGAAGGCAACTGTTTTCGGTTCGCTCGCGGCAAAAAGTATCCAGAAAGCATTGAAGCGGATTTGTTTGAAGGTGCGACGACAAGGCATCGAGAGCTTCCCTGTCCGGGTGGCCGGAGGCGATGTCGAAGTCGAAGTCGATTCGCAGAGCGGCGTTTCATCACAGTGAAGCCGTCACACAGTTTTTGGAGCGGCCCTGGTTATCTGGGAAGTGGCCCGTCTCGAAGATGTTTCATTCGGATACGGCCGTGCTCTTGCGTTCCTGTCCGAGGATGATTCTGGTAAGCGCCATGAATCGCGGGGAACAAGCGCATGAGCTAAGCCATGAAATTCGCGATCTTCTTCAAACGATTCTAGAAGGTACACCTTCCCTGCTTCGATGAGGAACTACCGCTTGCATGCGTCAGCTTGTCGATTACTTGGGTGTGTCTTCCGGGTACCCGGGTTG
>WNFQ01004681.1_pt1 | contig 13376 bp, 13 predicted proteins | sample 5400171 | NCBI WGS metagenome assembly WNFQ01 (sample SAMN13153356, study PRJNA577476) | soil metagenome | isolation source: 20 cm soil under Madrone tree | place: USA:California | collected 2016-06-14
TGCGCTGGGGCCCAATCGGCCGGCTGGGACTGCTGCGGACATTGCCGCGCCTGTACGACGGCTCGCACATCAAACATCCGCTGGCTTCGCGGCGTGCGGTGCGCCACGTGGAATTCAAAGAAGCCGCGCCTGTGGACGTTATGGTCGATGGAGAAGTTGTGACCGTGGAGTGCCGGGCAATCGACGTAGTTCCTGCTGCGGTGGACGTATATATATGAAGCGCGCCTGGCTGGTGATTCGTAGTGCGATTCTGTGGGTCTTCAGCGGACTGCATTTCTTCACCGTTGTGCCCGTGCTCGTGTTTCTCGGCATTTTCCTGGATCCCCGCAAACATGATTGGCTGCAGCGCACCTTTTGCCGGCGCATCGCGTTTCTTTCCGGCGTGCGGGTCGAGGTCCGGCGGTCTGCCGGCTTCGATGCTTCGCGCACTTCTTTTTTCATGATCAACCATGTCAATCTTTTCGATCCGTTCATGCTGTATTGCGCCATCCCGCAGCTGGTACGCGGATGGGAGCTGGAATCGCACTTCAAGATTCCGGCGTACGGGTGGCTGATGAAGCGCTTCGGGAATGTACCGGTTCCGGATGTGCGGCGGCCGTCGGATTTGAAACGCATGTGGCGGCTGACGCAGGAAGCTGTCAACCGCGGCACCAGCCTGATTATTTTTCCGGAAGCCAAGCGCACGCGCGACGGTCACGTGGACCAATTTCAGGACGGCGGCTTCCGAGTGGCGCAGCAGCTTGGCGTTGCCATCGTACCCGTCAGCCTGGTGGGATCGTTCGAGCACCACCGGACGGGTGGGAAAGAAAGTGGCGAGTGGCGAGTGACGAGTGGCGAGAAAGAAAAAGCATATCTCTCGCTGCACTCGGGAATGAAGGCATGAGTGGTTCCAAAATGGGAAGAATACCTCAGGCGGAAACCCTAGGCTGATTGACGCGTAAGCGCCGCGCGGCCCTTACCTGAGAGAGCCGCTGGTTGTGAAGAATGCGATTGATGGCAACGGCTAGACGAACCTTGGTTTGCTTCTCATCCGCCCGGGGCAGGCCAAGGTCAGCGAGGACGTTGCCGGAGCTGGGGATTACATCAAATTTGTTTTTGGTCCTTGGCATGGTGCGCCTCAGGGGAAACGTGCGGTCTCAGTTTCCAGTTTCGGGGTTGAAGACTTCGAGGTGGCTGTTCGCCGCCGCCTTCGCCAGTTGCTTGTCTGAAGATACGAAAATTAGGGGTCCTGAGTATTGGTCAGTTTTCATACCCAGTTTCGCGATGTCACGGAGCCAAAGGGCCGAAGCAAGATGAATAGCACCAGCACCGCGTAAAGGGAATCGTTTTACCAGGTCCCGCACGAACACGAGCACACCGGCTCCCAGCTCTATTGGAGCGATGCTTAAAACCCAATCCGCATCAAACTCATCCTGCACGGCTGCAGCTTCCCCGGGCGATAGAAGTTTTTCTCTAGCTCGGCGAGCGAAGGCGGCGTGTATTTCCGCGTAAGTGAGAACCGAGGTGAACACGGACGTGAGGCCTTTTGCTTCTTTTCGGAGCCTGGCGTTGAGGGCCGTTGTGCCTTGCTCTTTTTGGTAGCGTTTGAACAGAGCGGATGAATCCAAATAAAGCACTACCTGCGATCCTCGATGATCATCTGGGAGCCCGGTTTCCCCCGCGATTTCACCGCTCGAAACTTTCCAAGCGGGCGCTTGGCGAGGCGAATTTTGCCCTCGGCTTCAAGCTTTTTCAGGACGTCGGTGAAGGTCAGCTGCGAATCGAAGTCCTGTTCGGGAGGGCTGACTTTCGCGACGGGTTGTCCGCGATCCGTGACCAGCAAGGTCTGACTCACGGCTGCCAACTCTTTGCATGTAGCTACCTCAATGACCATTGTAGCTACAAAGGAGAGGGCGGGCAATTAAAGACTGAGCTTCCAGTTACGCCCAAGTAAAGAAGAAGCAGATCCCTCCCGCCGCGGCGGGCTCGGGATGACAGCGCGAAGGGGATGCGGCTAGAGGGAGAGCTTGATTCCGGGGAGGACGCGGCCGGCGCGGGTTTCCTGCCAGGTGTAGTAGATGCGGTGGATGACGGTGAGGGTGGAGACGACGGCGATGACCCAGAGGACGGGGCCCATGCGATTGAAGACGCCGCCGATGATGAGAAGAACGATGCGTTCGGGGCGCTCCATGAAGCCGACTTTGCACAGGGGGATAAGAGATTCGGCGCGGGCGCGGGCATAGCTGACCATGACGGAGCCGGCGGTGGCGACGGCGGCGAGGATGACGTAGGGAGTTCGGCCACTGACGGAATAGTAGACCAAGAGACCCATGTAGAGGGCCATGTCGGCGTAGCGGTCGAGAGTGGAATCGTAGAATGCGCCGAAGGCGGTGACGCGGTTCTGGCGGCGGGCGACTTGGCCGTCAAGCATGTCAAGGAAACCGGCGAAGAAAATAATGAGCGCGCCGGTGAAGAAACTGCCGATGGCAAAAAAGGCGGCGGCGGCAAAATTCACGACCAGACCAAGAAAGGTGAGGAGATTGGGATTAATGCCGGTGGCGGCGATGGCGCCAACAATTTTGTCGAGCAGCCATTTGCTGCCGGATCCAATTGCCCCGGTTAACGTAGCCATAAGCGCCTAATAGTGTCTCAGAATTGCAGCCGATTGGCGAAATCCAGACGTGCTCAGGATTTGCGGGACATCGTACACCGGCAATGCCTGAGGCAACAATCGCAGGCGACTCCGATGATATAGTGATTGTCTTTCGCAAAGGACACGACGCCTACATGACGGTGGATCAGCCCAAGTACAAGACAGCCGAAGAAGTGGATTTCGTGATTATTGGCTCCGGAGCCGCCGGAGGGGTGCTCGCCAAAGAACTCTCTACCAATGGCTTTCGCGTGGTCGTGCTGGAGCAGGGGCCCTACCTCACCGAAGCGGATTTCACGCACAACGAAGTTGAGGTCGTGCAACAGAACCAGCTCACCAATCATCCGGAGCTGCAACCCACCACGTTTCGCAAGACGCCGCAGGACAAAGCGAAGCGCCATCGCGCGTATGTTTACGGGCGAATGGTCGGCGGGTCCAGCGTGCATTTCACGGCAAACTACTGGCGTTTCCATGAGATTGATTTTATCGAGCGGAGCAAAGTTGGAGCGGTTGCAGGGGCGGCACTCGCCGATTGGCCGATTACTTACGCTGACCTGGAGCCCTACTACACGAAAGTAGAATGGGAAATCGGGGTGTCTGGCTTGGCTGGCGCGAGCCCGTTTGATCCGCCGAGGTCGAAACCGTATCCGATGCCGCCGCTCCCGGTGAAATCTGGCGGAGTGATTTTCGAACGCGCCGCACGGAAGCTGGGCTGGCATCCATTTCCGTCGCCGATGGCGATTCTTTCCCGGCCCCGACCAGGGCGCAGCGCGTGCGTACAATGCGGCTTCTGCGAAAGTTTCGGATGCGAAGTTGGCGCCAAGTCCAGCACGCTGGCGACGGTTATTCGAATGGCTGAAAAGACGGGGCGCTGCGAAATCCGTCCCAATTGCTATGTCCACCGAATCGAGATGAGCGCGAACGGCCGGGTGACGGGCGCGACATACTTCGACGAGAAGCGAAACGTTCATGTGCAAAAGGCCAAGGCGGTGGTTGTTTGCGCCAATGGAGCGGAGACTCCTCGCTTACTTTTTCTCGAGCATCCCCTGAATGATTACAAAGGAGTCGTCGTCAGCCGCATCTTGCATGATTTTTACGAACTCGATCCCCAGAAAGTGGGATTCTGCGGAGGCGGCGGGCTTGATGCGCGTTTCGATCTCACGCCGATCGCCTTTGCGCTGAACGGCTATGGCAACGGCGGCTTGCCGCCCGAGATTCCGCTGTGGGGAAAAGAGTTCAAGGCTGCGCTGGCGCACAATTACACGCGCACGGTGGAAATTGTTTCGCACGGAACTTCACTGCCGGTCGAGAACAACAGCTTTTCGCTGGATACGGATCTTAAGGATGCTTGGGGACTGCCGGCTCTGCGGATGACGTACAAGGATCACCCCGACGACCTGAGACTTGGTGTCTTCTTGAAGGCACGCATCATGGAACTACTCGATGCCACGGACGCCAAACAGAAATGGGCTTCGGCTGTCGAAGAGCAAGATTTTGCTTACCACCTGCTGGGCACCTGCCGGATGGGGAAGGACGCGAAATCATCGGTGATCAATGCGGATCATCGCACGCACGACGTGAAGAATCTTTTTCTCTGCGATGGAAGCAGCCTGGTCACTTCCGGCAGAGGACAGCCGACGTTGACCATCAGCGCTCTGGCGTATCGCGCGGCCGACCGCATCACGGCTTTGGCGCGACGAGGCGAGATCTAGGTACGGTCAATTTGGCTTGCCGATTGGCCGGATTGAAAATTTTGATTGCTCAAGAATAGCTTGACGCTCCATGCCGCGGGGCTTAGAGTCCAAAAGTTATATTAAGGAACCGTCGAAATGAATGAAAATGTCAGTCGCCGTCAGTTTTTATCTCGAGGCATCACGGGCCTCTCGGCCGTTTGGGTTTCCACGCACTTGCCTGCGCTGGCGGCGGCTGCGGGTCATGCGCGCCGCGCCGCGAATTCGCCCACGCCGCCGAAATTCGAATTCTTCACGCCGGAGCAGGCTGCGGAGGTCGAGGCGATAACGGCGCGCATCATTCCTACGGACGAAACTCCGGGAGCACGCGAAGCGGGGATCGTTTATTTCATCGATCGGGGTCTGGCAACCTTTTACGCCGATGACCAAAAGGCTTACCGCGAGGGGTTGCCGGAAATGCAGGCGCGCGTTACGGAAATGTTCCCGGGCGCGGCAAAATTTTCCGGCCTTACGGTGGAACAACAAGATGCGGTGCTGCATTCGTTCGATGAAAACACTGCTGCGGGGCAGGGGCCATACCGGGCGCGGCCCAGCGCGCAAGACTTTTTTGGAACGCTACGGCAGCATACGATCGCCGGATTCCTGATCGATCCGGATTACGGCGGGAACCACGATGGTGTCGGGTGGAAGCTCATCGGGCGCGAGCGCGAGCATATGTTTCAACCGCCGTTTGGGTACTACGACAAAGATTATCCGGGCTGGGAAGCAGCGATGAAGGAAGCGGAGAAGAAATGACTGTGGACCAGCCGAAGTATAAGACTTCCGACGAAGTGGATTTCGTGATCATCGGCTCCGGCGCCGCCGGAGGAATCCTGGCCAAGGAACTCTCGACGAACGGGTTTCGCGTGGTGGTGCTGGAGCAGGGCCCCTATCTGACGGAATCGGATTTCACCCACAGCGAAATCGAGATCTTTGCACAGGATAAGCTCACCAATCATCCGAAGCTGCAGCCGAACACGTTTCGCAAGACGCCGGACGAGAAAGGCAGGCCCCAGCGAGCGCTGGCTTATGGCCGATGCGTCGGCGGTACGAGCGTGCACTTTACGGCGAACTTCTGGCGATTTCACGAGATCGATTTCATTGAGCGCAGCAAAATCGGTCCGATAGCGGGCACGGGCTTTGCGGATTGGCCTATTACTTACGCGGACCTCGAACCTTATTACACCAAAGTGGAATGGGAGATCGGAGTGTCCGGGCTTGCGGGCGCCAGCCCGTTTGATCCGCCACGGTCGAAACCTTATCCCATGCCGCCGCTGCCAGTGAAGTCGTCGGGAGTGATTTTCGAGCGAGGGGCGCGCAAGCTGGGCTGGCATCCGTACCCCGCGCCGATGGCGATTCTTTCGCAGGCACGCCCGGGACGCAGCGCTTGCATCAATTGCGGGTTCTGCCTGGGATTCGGGTGCGAAGTTGGCGCGAAGTCCAGTTCGCTGGCGACGGCGATTCGCGTGGCGGAGAAAACCGGGCGTTGCGAGATTCGGCCGAATTCTTACGTGCATCGCATCGAGACGGACGCCAACGGGCGCGCGATTGGCGCTACTTATTTCGACGAAAAGCGCAATACGCATCTGCAGAAGGCCAAGGCGGTGGTCGTTTGCGCGAACGGTGCGGAGACGCCGCGGCTGCTGTTGCTCTCCGCCAACAAGCAATTTCCCAACGGGCTGGCCAACTCCAGCGGTATTGTCGGTAAATACTTGATGTTCAATACCTACACGCCTGTGATGGGCGTGTACGAGCATCCCCTCAACGAGTACAAGGGATTCGCCGTCAGCCGCGTGCTGCACGATTTTTACGAGCTCGATCCGCAAAAGATGGGCTTCTATGGTGGAGGCGGGCTTGACGCGCGAATCGATTTCACACCCATGGGCTTTGCATTTGGAAGCCTGCCGCCCGGAACGGCGAGGTGGGGCAAGGACTTCAAAGCCGCACTGGCGCACGATTTCACGCGCACGATGGAAGTTTCCACGCATGGCACTTCGTTGCCGGTGGAGAACAACAGCTTCTCGTTGGATCCAGAATTGAAAGATGCCTGGGGCCTGCCGGCGCTTCGGGTGACCTACAAAGATCATCCGGATGATTTGAAGTTCACCAACTGGCTGATCGAGCGGGCGCATGAAGTCCATGAGGCCGCAGGCGCACAGAAAAAGTGGAGCTTCCCGGCTCAGGAGCAGCAATTTGGCGTACACCTTCTCGGCACCTGCCGCATGGGGAACGATCCGAAGACGTCAGTGATTAATGCGGACCACCGTACGCACGATGTGAAGAATCTTTTCCTATGTGATGGCAGCAGCCTGGTGACCTCCGGCCGCGGGCAGCCCACTATGACGATTGAAGCGCTGGCGTTCCGTGCCGCCGACCGCATCACGGCACTTGCGAAACGCGGTGAAATTAGCGCGTGAGCTTTGGCACTTTCCCAAAAGATTTCGTGGCGGTTGAAACCACTCCGAGTTTTCTGTCGTCACATCACCCGCGAGGACAACAATCGTGAATAGGAATTTTAAGAATTTCTGTTTTGCCTTGTGCGGGACATCGCTGGGCGTTTTATTTGCGATTGGGACGGCAGGGGCGCAGTCGGCTGCACCGCCAGCGCCTGCGTCGGGCGGTCCTGCGCCTAAACTCGCCGAAGAGCAGTTCAAGAATATTCAGGCACTAAAGGGCGTACCTGCCGAGCAAGTGATTCCTGCGATGCAGTTTATTGCGGCTTCGCTTGGAGTGGAATGCGAATACTGCCACGTCGAGCATGCCAACGAAAAGGACGACAAGAAGACCAAAGTAACCGCGCGCAAGATGATCAACATGATGATGGCAATCAATAAAGAAAACTTCGAGGGGCATCGCGAGGTCACCTGCTATTCCTGCCATCGCGGCTCAGCGCAACCTGTGGGCACCCCCATTATCGCTGCCGAAGAGCCAAGGCCGGCGGCGGATGAAGCGAAAAAGCCCGGCGAGGCAAAAGCCTCATTGCCGGCGGCCGAGCAGCTTCTCGACAAATATCTTGCGGCCATCGGCGGCGCGGAAGCGCTCCAGAAGATTACGAGCAGGGTGCAAGAGGGGACGCTGACCGCGTTCGGCGGACAACATTTCCCCATGGATGTTTACTCGAAAGCGCCGGACAAGCGCTTCTCGGTGATGCATCTGCAGGGCGGGGACAGTGTCACGGGGTTCGATGGGAAGCAGGGATGGCTGAGCGTTCCGGGGCGTGTGCATATGATGTCGGCGGCGGAAAATGCCGCGGCGCGCGTCGATGCTGATCTCTATTTTCCGGCGCATGTAAAGACGCTCTACCAGAAATTCCGTGTGGACGCCGGAGAAAAAATCGATGGTCATGAGACGTACCTGGTGGTGGGGAGCAGCGAAGGCCTGCCGCCTATGCGGTTGTTCCTCGACAGAGAATCGGGCTTGCTGTTGCGCCTGATTCGCTATGCGGAAACTCCTCTTGGACGCAACCCTACGCAGATCGACTATGCGGATTATCGCGACGCGAATGGCGTGAAAATTCCGTTCCGATGGACGCTCGCGCGCCCGGGGAACCGCTTCACCATTCAGGTCGAGCAGGTACAACAAAATGTTCCCGTGGACGACGCCAAATTTGTGGCACCTCCGCCCCCGGCAGCACCGCCGAAGCCCGCCAATCCGTGAAAGTTGGACGAAGGATTCTGTGGAAATTGGAATCGCAGCAAGATGCGCTAAGTTTTTGCGCGGGAATCTTTTAGACAGCTAGGGCTTTGCGGGTTGGGACTCTGCAGGCTTGGACTCCGCAGGCCTTGCATCGGGCCCTTCGGGTCTAGCTTCAGGGCTGGCCAGTTTGGTTTCCGGAGTTTGTCCGGATTTAGGTACCGCCAGCTCCGGCTTCTTTTCAAGGTACTGAACGATGAGGGAGATTCGGCGATTCGAAGGGTCAAGAGGATCTCCAGGATTGCGTAAACGCTGGTCCGCAAAACCGCGGACTTGTGTTATCTGGTCGGCACGAATGCCCTCATGCTGCATCAAACGGCGCGCCGCATTTGCGCGGTCGGAAGAGAGTTCCCAATTTCCGTAATTGCTGCCTTCAGCGTACGGTTTCGAATCGGTATGGCCTTCGAGGGCCAATTTATTCGGCAGTTTTCCGAGTTCTTGCGCCAATAGGACCAACATGGCGCCCCCGTCGGCGCTGATCTTGGGGCTGCCACTGTCAAAGAAGGTCCCCGCTTCCGTTTCTGTCAGCTCGATGCGCAAACCCTCATTGGTGACGGTCATGTCGATCTGATTCTTCAGCTTGTCGAACTTGGGAACTTCCTTGATGGCTTTTTGGAGTTGCTCCTTTAATTGCTCCATGTTGTCTTTGGAGACGACAAAATTTTCACCCTGGCCGACCATGTCGCTGCCGACCTGTTTTGCGGTGCCAGTGGGGTCCTTGAAGTATCCGCCGACGGCTTCCTGAATCTGCTTGCTGCTGTTCATCAGCCAGAGAACGATGAACAATGCCATCATGGCGGTAACAAAATCGGCATAAGCCACTTTCCACGCGCCGCCATGATGTCCTCCGTGGCGGCCTTTCTTCTTGATAACAATGATGGGACGAGCGCCGGCCATAATGGAGTCCCGCCGTTATGCGGCGGCTTCCGCCGGCAGCGTTTCGCCACCGCTAGCGCCACCCTTGATGCTCTTTTCCACTTCCTGGAATGTCGGCCGGACATGGCCCGGAATGGCCCTGCGCGCGAATTCCACCGCGATGGTCGGAGGGGTGCCTTTCATGAAGCTGACCATCACGACGCGAAGGACGTGGTAGTAGGCATGTTCTTCCTCGCTACTCTTGGCCATATTTGCGGCGAGGGGGCCGATAAACCCGTAACAGAGCAAGATGCCCAGAAATGTCCCCACCAGAGCGGCGGCTACCTTGTGGCCGATTTCTTCGGGCGGCCCGCCGAGGGAGCCCATGGTGATGACGACGCCGAGCACGGCGGCGACGATGCCGAGACCGGGGAGGGCATCGGCCATGGTCGAAAGAGCGGCAATCGGTTGTGAAGTATCGTGATGGTGCACGTCCATGTCCAGCTCCATCATTTGATCAACGTCGAAGGGCTCGACCCCGCCGCCGGAGGCCATGCGAATGGTGTCGCAAACGAAGGCGAGAGCGTGGTGGTCTTTCAGGAATTTAGGGTACTTGGAGAAAACGGGGCTTTTCTCCGGGTCGTCGCTATCGGCTTCCAGAGCCATGAGACCTTCTTTACGAGCGCGCGTGAAAAGTTCGTACATCATTTTTAGAGTTTCGAGATATTTTTCTTTGCCGAACTTCGAGCCGCCAAAAGCTCCCGCAACGCCACCGGCAATGGCTTTCAGGATGTGCAGGGGATTGGCGATCAAGACGGTCCCAATCGCAGCGCCGCCGATAATGAGCAGCTCCGCGGGCTGAATAAGCACCCTCAGGTTGCCGTGCTCCATCAGGTAGCCACCGACGATCGCGGCGATCACCAGAACGATCCCAATGATTACGAACATAGTGCCTCAACCCTCGACTGCTTCCCGGTACTCACCGTTGGCGCAGGACCAGGCCGTTCCCGCCCTGCTTGACGCAATCGCGCAAGCCGTCTTCCGCGCGGCGCAACATGAGTTCCGCACTGTCCGCGGTTCTGGCGGATGTCGCGCCCATCGAGACGGTTACCTCGAGGTTGTCGCCCCACCACTCGACCTTGCATTGGTTCACCATTTTGCGCAGCCGCTCGCCCACTCTGGTCACTTCGTCGTCGCTGCATTCTGTCAACACGGCCAGGAACTCGTTTTCCATCCATCGCCCAAGGAAATCCGTCGGGCGCAAGCTGTTCTCAAGAGTTTGCCCGGCCACGCGAATCATGGCAGTGACGGCTCCACCACCGTAGCGTGATTTGATCGCGTCCAGCCGGTCGATGCCAATACAGAGAATGGAGAAGGGAACGCGATGGTCTGCAAAAGAGGCAAGAGCTTCGCGAAGATGCGTTTGCAGCATGCCGTGGTTCAATACGCCGGAATCCTCATCGAGGCATCCGTAGGCTGCAAGTTTATTCTGGCGCTCGGCGAAGGCTGCGGTGGAGACAACCTCCTCGAAGTTTTCCATCGCCCCAATGAGTGTCCCGTGGGCATCCCGGATGGGAGCAGCATGAAGCCGCACGAGGAGCCGGTGGCCGGATTTATGTCTCAGAGAAACCAGTGCATCACTGGCCTTGCCTTCGCGCAGGACGCTAGAAACCGGAAGCGCGTCCTTGGCGATGGCATTGTTTTGGCCGTCCAGGTGGCCGAGAACGTCTTCCAGGGAGGAGTGACCAACGATGTCTTGACGCAAATAACCGGTAATCCGTTCCGCGCCGGCGTTCCAGAACATGATCTTTCCGGAGCGGTCGACGAGGTACACTCCTGCCGTTACGTTTTCCAGCGCCGCGCGGTAGACCTCGGGATCGTCAAGAGGGAGCATCGGATGCTTTATTGAAAACCTCGGCTTTTCTACCGCACCTTTAGTTCCACGCCTCTCCGTGCGGAGGACGTGTAAATCATTCCGCTTAAGAGCTTCGATGCGGCGCCGATGTGTGGTTCTCGGGCAAGTTTGGGAAAGACCCATTCCGTTTTGGGACAAATGCGTATCGAATTCCGAACGACCAGCAAATCCAATTTTTCAGTTGCATGGCCTGCCGATATCCACGAGACTCGGTGCCAATCCACTTGAGCTTGGGAGGCGGAATGAGTCTAGCTTGTAGGATTTTGATTGTCGTAGCAGTGTGCACATCATTTCCCGCGATGGCGCAATCTCCCCGCGCGCACGCTGCCCAGAAGAATGCCTCGAGTGCCCCCGCGGAAAAGCCACAGGCAGTAGCCCCACCTGGGGCATCGCACGCGCTTGAGAAGACCGACCTTGAGGCATTTTTTGATGGCATCGTTCCACTGCAATTGGAGCGTAGCGATGTCGCCGGTGCCACCGTTCTAGTGATGAAAGATGGCAAGGATTTGCTGAGGAAGGGCTACGGCTTTTCGGACGTCGCGAAGAAAAAACCGGTTGATCCCGAAACGACGATGTTTCGTTTGGCTTCGATCTCCAAATTGTTCACTTGGATTTCGATTATGCAATTGGCGGAACAAGGTAAGTTGGACATCGACGCGGATGTAAACAAGTATCTCGATTTTGAAATCGCGCCGGCTTTCGGCAAGCCCATCAGCTTGCGGAACCTGATGACCCACACCGGTGGGTTTGAGGAAGAGATTCGCGACGTTCTTCTTACCGACCCAAAGCAGGCGACGCCACTCCGAGACTTCCTGATCGCGAACCAGCCACGGAGGATCTTTCCGCCGGGCGAAGTGCCGGCCTATTCGAACTATGGGGTAGGACTCGGAGGGTACATCGTACAGCGTGTGGGCGGCGAGCCCTTCGAGCAGTACGTCGCGGAACATATTTTTCAGCCGCTGGGGATGAAACACTCCAGCTTTAAGCAGCCGCTTGCAGAAGACCTATTGCCGTTCCCTTCGGACGGCTACCGGAACAATACGGAAAAACCGGCCGTCGGCTTTGAGATTTTCAATCCTGCTCCGGCAGGAGGTGTTTCCTCGACGGCGTCCGATATGGGGCGATTCGCCCAGGCGCTCCTGAATGGAGGCGAGTGGGAGGGCCACCGAATTCTGAAGCCCGAAACACTGAGCTCGATGTGGACGAAGCAGTTCGGTACGTCTGACGCATTGCCCGCGATGTGCATGGGTTTTTACCAGACTTGGCGGAACGGGCTGCGGTTCGTCGGGCACGGTGGCGACCTCATCGCTTTTCACAGCTTATTTCTCCTTGAGCCCAAGGAAAAACTGGTGATTTTCATCTCCTATAATTCGGCCGGTTCAGCAAACAAGACGCGCACCGAAATATTGACGGCCTTCGCTGACCGCTATTATCCGTACTCGCAAAAGCCCGACTTTCAGAAAGGCGCAAACGATGATCTCAAGGCCATCGCAGGAACTTTCCAAGCAACTCGTCGGTCCGAGAGCAACAAGTTAAAGATTGGGAGCCTCCTCGGGCAGAGCGAAGCCACTGTGGACAAGGATGGCGTACTAAAGGTAGATGATTTCAAGGATTTGCGCGGACACACAAGGCAATGGAAACCCATTGGGAAGGATTTGTGGCAAGAGGCCGAGGATCAGGGGCGGATGGTTGCGATTCGTGATAGCTCGGGAAAGATCATACGGATCGCGGTGAGCTTTCCGAGCGTGCAGTTCGAGCGCGTCCCCTGGTATGAAAACAGCCAGACGATTCTGTCCATTCTGATGGGCAGCCTGGTGGTGTTGGCGGCGGTGGTTGTAGCTTCTTTGCTACGCCTGGGGCGCAGGATTTTTCTTTCGAAGAGGCCTCCGCTTAAGCAGCAGCCTGGGAGCGTGCGGCTCACGCTGGGGTCCAAGCTGTCCGCCGCGACGTGGATGGTCCTGACTATCGGAATCGGCGTACTCATGTCGCGTTTGGAAAATGAGACGATGCTGCCGACTCATGCCCTGGACAAATACTTTGTAATGATGAATATCGTGGCGGGAATAGCGATCTCGCTTAGCCTGTTTGCGATATTCGCAGGATTGCGCGTCTGGAGGCGCTCCGACATCCGCTTCATCTCCAAGCTGAAGTTTTCGCTGGTCGCGGCGGCTTGCGTTTTCCTGACTTGGTTCTCGGTGCATTGGCATCTGATCGGTCCCGCGCACCGCTTCTGAGAGAATAAATGGACGACATCCTCCTGATGCGGAAAAGAGATTCATGCGCGCAGTGATGAATGGAAGAATTTGAAGAGTCTTCCGTGCAAAATGGTGGGCCTGGGTGGACTTGAACCACCGACCTCGCCCTTATCAGGGGCTTTTATGGTGCTATATGCATAGTAGCGTGGCGATGATTACGCTGCTGACGACCTCACTCATGGTCACGTCATGGCATGATTGTTAGTTCCAGGTTGCCCGTTCCGTCCAGAGTGGAGATCGCTTCCTACAAGCCGACTTCAGAGGACTAATCCCGTCGTGGAAACCTGCCGGATAGCGTC
>WNFQ01009519.1_pt1 | contig 13374 bp, 13 predicted proteins | sample 5400171 | NCBI WGS metagenome assembly WNFQ01 (sample SAMN13153356, study PRJNA577476) | soil metagenome | isolation source: 20 cm soil under Madrone tree | place: USA:California | collected 2016-06-14
CCACCACGACCGCCACGACGTAGGAGACCTGCGGCAGCGGCAGTCCTACATGGGTGATGGCTCCAATGATGACCGCGGGGGCAAGGATCTTGCCGACGCCGCTGTAGAGGAACAACAGCGCGATCAGGATACGCGCGGCAACCTGGACGTACTTCCCACCTGCATTACCTTCAGTTCCCATATTGAGACTTGCCTCCGCTTGACTGAAAACCAGACCCAATCAGATCTGGACGCTGAAACAGGCGCGTCGAGTGCACGCGCGAAAGCTCAAAACCGGCACACCGCGGTCGGTGCAATCTCGCGCGGCCTGAATGTCCTGAAGGGTGAGGCCCAGAAGACCTACGTCAACGAGGGCTTGGTGCCGCAGCTCGACCGCAATCGTTTGCAGTCTAGCTCGCACAGAAGTCGGTGTAAAGCTGACTGCGGCGCAGCGAGCAAGGGTTGATGATTCAGGACACTGCGCCGCGGTTCAACCCGATCCACGGCGTAATCCGCGACGCGGCGAATCGGGAGCCGGTCATTCCATTGTGACTAGGTGTTGCGGTTCAAGCGCTCGTACCCCTGAACCAGCGCATCGAGCAGATGGCGGACAGCCGACACCATGCCGCGCCGCGTGGGAAAGATTGCGTGCACGACCCCGGCCTTCGCCGCGAGGTGCGGCAACAGATGCCGCAGCCGGCCGTCCCGTAAATCACCGTCCACGAATTCCCTCGGCAGCATCGTCACACCGACACCCTGAAGCGCCGCAATCCGCAGGCTGACCAAATCGTCCGTCGCCATTCGGGGTCGATGCGTCAACGAGACGGGTTCCCCGTCGGCGTCGAACAAGGTCCAGGTATACCGTTCGCTATTGCTGGCCATGGAAAGGGTTGGCCAACTCTCCAGGGATTCCAGTGAGGCGGGCGCCGGGTGCCGCGCCAGCAAACCGGGGCTTGCCGCCAGAACCAATGTCGACAGCCCCAGCTGTCGAGCTGCGAGATCGGTGTCCTCCAGCGGCGGAAGCCTGACGCGAATAGCGAAGTCCAAGCCTTCCTCGATCACATCCACGCGGCGATTGGTGGCGTCCACCAAGATCTGCACCAGAGGGTTTTCCTCGAGGTAACGCGAGATGATCCCGGCGATGCCCGAGCTCAGCAGGGGAATCGGGCAGCTGATGCGCACGGTGCCCTGGGGCTGCGTCTGGGTCTGATCGACGACTTCCTTTGCAGCCTTGGACTCCGCTACCAGGGCCAGGCAGTGCCGGTGAAACTGGCGTCCGGTTTCCGTCAAAGACAGGCTTCGGCTGGTGCGGTTGAGCAGGCGGATGCCCAGCTCCTCCTCCAGGGCACGAACGCGCCGGCTCAGCTTTGACGTCTGGAGCCCCAGGCTCTTGGCGGCGGCGGTATAGCTGCCATGCTCCACGACTTCGGCAAAAAGCCGCAGGTCATTGAGATCGGAGATCTGCTCCATCGGATGGGCTCCCTTTAAATTCTATCGTTCTATTTTAAGCAATTATTCTTTGCGATGCAGGAGATATGCGCCTTATCTTTGCAGCAATAGCATGTCGTCCACGGCTTGAGGCCCTCATCTGGGCCGCGGAACAAAGGAGACGAAGATGCTTTTACATCGGCGTTGGGAATCACTGGATAGGGCGAATCGCGACTGGCTGCGCGCCCGGTATCACTTCAGCGTGGATCCGACCACCGGCAACCCGGCGCACGGGGCTCTGGGTTCCCTGATCGTCTGGAACGACGATGAGATCGCGGTCGGCGGCGGATTTCCTCTGCACGGGCACCGCGACATTGAGATTGTCAGCTACGTCCGCCAGGGCGTACTCGGGCACCGCGACACGCTGGGCTCCGAAGGCATTATCCGCGCCGGTGACATCCAGGTGATGAGCGCGGGTCGGGGAATCCGCCACTCCGAGTTCAACAAAGGGGACGAACCTCTCAAGCTCTACCAGATCTGGATGCTGCCCCGGGAATCGGGTGGCGAGCCACGCTGGGGCACCAAGTCGTTCCCGAAGAGCAACCGCTCGGGCCAATTCGTGGTCCTCGCCAGCGGCTACGCCGAGGACGAGGATGCGTTGCAAATTCGAGCCGACGCGCGCCTGCTCGGTGCGACACTGAAGGCCGGCGAGCAGGTCCGACAGCCGCTGGGTTCGCTCCCGCACGCATATCTCGTGGTTGCCACCGGCCGCATCGAGATCAACGGCGAGCCCATGGGTCCGCTGGACGGCGTCGCGATTTCCGATGCGACGGCTATCGACATATCCGCCTCTGAAGACTCCGAGCTGATCCTGGTACAGGCCGGCTGAGCTCTTTATCCTGCGCACAACTTATCCTGCACACAACTGAACCCGTTCAAGGAGTTTCATCCCATGTCCCTGTCTCTCTACGAAGTCACCGTTCCGACACTGATCCGCGGCCTGAATGTGCTGTCCGACTATGTCGACGCGGCCGCCAAGTTCGCCGCCGACAAAGGCGTCGAGCCGGCATCCGTCATCACCGCGCGCCTGGCGCCGGACATGATGACGTTCGCCGGCCAGATCCAGCGCGCCAGCGACACGTCGAAGGGCGCAATAGCGCGGCTCACCGCGCTCCAGGTACCGAGCTTCAGCGACACCGAGACCACGTTCCCGGAACTGAAGGAGCGCATCGAGAAGACCGTGGCCTTCCTGAAGACCGTTCGGCCCGAGGACATGGCGGACTCGGTCAAGCGGAACGTGGAGATGAAGTTCCCGGCGATCAGCGGCGTGTTCAGCGGCGCTGCCTTTGTCCTGCAGTTCGTTCTGCCGAACTTCTTTTTCCACGTAGCGACGGCGCACGACATTCTCCGGCACAACGCCGTGCAGGTCGGGAAGAAGGACTATCTGGGGAAAACCGCATAGTCGCCGACTGCAGACCCCCACCCCAACCATTCGATTCGATTTACCTGATGTTCCCCAATCAACTTGAAGGAAGAAAACGACCATGAGCAAGAAACTCGAAGGTAAGGTTGCACTCGTCACCGGCGGCTCGAGCGGCATCGGCCTGGCCACTGCCCAGCGCTTCGTCGCTGAAGGCGCCTACGTCTACATCACCGGGCGTCGCAAGGCTGAGCTCGACGCTGCCGTGAAGAAGATCGGCAGCCACGTGACCGGCGTCCAGGCCGACGTCTCCAAGGCTGCCGACCTGGATCGCGTCATCGAGGTGATCCAGAAGGACAAGGGCCGGATCGACACCATCTTCGCCAACGCCGGCGGCGGCACGTTCCTGCCGCTCGGCGCCATTACCGAGCAGCAGTACCACGACACCTTCGACACCAACGTCAAGGGCGTGATCCTGACCGTGCAGAAGGCGCTGCCGCTGCTGCCCAACGGCGCCACGATCGTTCTGAATGCGTCCACGGCTGCATCGACAGGGATGCCGGCGTTCAGCGTCTACTCGGCCACCAAGGCGGCCGTGCGCAATCTAGCGCGCGGCTGGGCGACCGATCTCAAGGACCGCAAGATCCGCGTCAACGCGGTCAGTCCGGGCGTGGTCGTGACGCCGGGCTACAAGACCATGGGCTTCTCCGACGAGCAGATCGTTGGGTTCGCTACGCAGATGGCAGCTCAAATCCCGCTGGGGCGGACCGGCGAGCCGGATGAGATTGCCAAGGCCGTGGTGTTCCTGGCCTCGGACGACAGCAGTTTCGTCAATGCGGCCGAGCTCATCGTGGATGGAGGCCACATCCAGGTGTAGTGAGGCCATGAGCCATCTTTAGGGGACGGGGACGGTGCCGCTGCTGACTGCGCCGCCCCCTTCGGCGGTCCGCAGCCTGCCGCTCACGCTTTCCATCCTGCTGTCCGTTGCCTTGGCCATCGTCCGCCGATCGCCGCACGCCGCGATTCAAGTTCGATCCGGCGGAACGGCCCGCGCCAACATCCTCTGGGCCTGGAGAACGACAGGGAGATCCACCATCCGGCCATCCATTTGAACGGCCGCGCCGCCCGCCGCTTCGCTGGCGGCCACCACCTTGCGCGCCCACTCCAATTCCTGCCCGGTGGGGCGGATTGCGTCGTGGACCACGCTGACTTGTCGCGGATGGATGCAGAGCTTGCCGCCGAATCCGAAGCGCACGGCCCGGCGGACATCTTCGCGGAGCTTTTCGTCGTCACCGATCTGCGTCGTGACTCCGTCCACCGCCGGTGCCAGCCGATTGAGACGCGTGGCCATGGACACAGCGAAGCGCAGCGGGACAAGTTCGCTCTCGACAGCGTCACATTCGAATCCAACGTCCGCCATGAAGTCGATATGCCCGATCACCAGCCGTACGACACCCGGAGCCCCGCCGAGGCCCGGCAATGCCGAATACCCCGCAGCACTCTCGACGATTGGCAGTAACGCGATATCGCCCAAGCGTTGATGCACACGGCCCAGCACTTGCACGGATTCGGACTTCGGCAGCATTACGGCGTCGGGGAGTTCCAGGCCCACGAGCCAGTCGAGATCCTCCTCACCCAGCGCAATTTCCGGGGAATTCACGCGAACAACCATCGCCACGCCAAGAGCTCGCAGCCCGTCCCACTCACGTTCAATCGCCTCGCGAGCGACTGCCTTGTCCGAGATCGGGACACTGTCCTCCAGGTCGAGAACCACGACGTCCGCCCCGCTTTGGGCGGCCTTCTTGAACCGTTCCGGCCTGTTGCCTGGCACGAAGAGCAGGGTGCGCGCACGCGCGACGGGATTGGCCATGTGTTTCGGACTCAAATGGCGCCCGCGCCGCGCAAGCGATCTATGTCCGCACCGCTCCAGCCGAGCTCTGCCAGGATGGCATCCGTGTGTTGTCCGAGCGAGGGCACGGGATCCATCCGAGGCGTGAAGGCATTGGACATGCCGGGAGGGAACAGAGCCGGAACGGGACCCGCGGAGGTCGCGACCTGCGTCCAGCGTCCCCGAGCCTCGAGTTGCGGATGCTGCCAAACGTCGTGCATGTCGTTCATGCGCGCATTGGCGATCTGCGCATTGTCCAGGCGCTCAATCACTTGCTCCGCGGTCAGCGTAGCGAACGTCTCGACAATGACGGGGCGCAACGTATCGCGCGCAAGGGTGCGCTTTGAATTCGAGTCGAAGCGCGCGTCCGTGGCCAGCTCAGGCCGCATCAATACGTGCTGGCAGAACCCAACCCATTCACGCTCGTTCTGCAAACCCAGCATGATCACTTTCCCATCGCCTGCCGGGAAGGGACCATAAGGGAAGATGGTGGCGTGGGAAGCCCCCGTGCGCGCCTGTGGCTTGGCCCCGTCGAACGAGTAGTAAAGGGCGTGGCTCATCCACTCCGCCATGCTCTCGAGCATCGAGAGGTCGATCCGGCAACCACGCCCGGTTCGGCCGCGTTGTATGAGGGCCGCGAGAACGTTGGAGTAGGCATACATCCCCGCGGAGATGTCGGCGATGGAAGCGCCCGCCTTGGCGGGCTGCTCCGGCGTGCCCGTGATCGAAAGAAACCCCGCCTCACTCTGAATCAGCAGGTCATAGGCTTTCTTGTCGCGGTAAGGTCCGTCACTGCCATAGCCGGAAATGTCACACACGACGAGACCCGGATGCTGCGCCTGCAGCGCCTCATAGGACAGTCCCAGCCGCGCAGCGGCACCGGGCGCGAGGTTCTGCACCAGCACATCCGCCCGCTGCAACAGCTTCGCCAGGATCTGCCCCGCCTCGGGGTGCTTGACATCGAGTGTGAGACTTTCCTTGGAGCGGTTGGCCCAGACAAAATAGGAGGCCAGACCGCGCACCCGCTCGTCGTAGGTGCGGGCGAAATCGCCGATACCAGGCCGCTCGATTTTGATGACACGTGCGCCGAGATCCGCCAGCTGCCGCGTGCAGAAAGGTGCGGCAACGGCGTGCTCCAGGGTGACCACGGTGATTCCATCCAGGGGGCGCGGTTGGCGGACTGCGTCACGGATCTCTTGATGCTCGTCAGGTTCGTTGATCATGGGAGTCAGGGTCGCTGGTGGGGTCAGGCCAGGGTAGCTGTCGCATCCATCGCCAGCGCGCCATCGAGGTGCTCGGCCCAGAGGCGGATGGACCTGCCGTCCTCGCCGCGAGCGCCGGAAACCCTGAACGCTTCCAGATCGAATGTCGGCTTCATGGCGCGGACAGCGAAGCGCGCAACCCGAGCGTCGGGCATGTTTTGCCGCAGCAGATCCAGCAACAGCGTGGCGATCAAGGGACCATGCACGACGAGGCCCGGATAGCCTTCGGCTTCGGTGACATGGCGGCGGTCATAGTGAATCCGATGGCCGTTGAAAGTCAGGGCGGAATAACGAAACAACAGGACCGGGTCCGGGTGGATATCCCGCGTCCAGTCATGGACGGTGGGCGCCCTGGAGACCGGCGGAGCCGCCTCGCCTGGATTGGGCATGTCGCGATACACGATGTCCTCTTCCTCGACGAGGCACCGGCCTGCCGCGTCACCGATCTCGTGTCTGACGCGCACGAATACCAGCGGCCCGGTACGCCCTTCCTTGGCACTGACGTCAACGATTCGACTGGTCTTGGTGATGGCTTGGCCGACGCGCAGCGGTTTGCTCCACTCGAGTCGATTGCTCGCCCACATGCGCCGCGGCAACGGCACCGGGGGAAGGAAGCCGCCCCGGCGTGGGTGACCATCCGGGCCGACTTCCGATTGGCGGTGCAGCTGCAGGAAGTAAAGCCAGTGCCAACACGGTGGAACCGCGTCACCGGGTTCCGGCGCCGGGTCCTCACGGTCCAGAACCGCCGCCAAGGCCCTCACGGGCGTCGGAGTCACCCAATCCGCGAGCGTCTCGCTCCGGCCGATCCACTGCTTCAGCTCATCCAGGTTGATGGTCATTTAGAGATCACGTAGCCCGTAGGCCCCGCAGCTAGGTCTTAACCTTCAAGGAAGCTTGTCAAAAAAGAGATAGACGGCGGCAATCTTGCCGTCCCGGGCGACGATGAAATCGGTTCCGGCGTAAGCCGGCGGCTTGCCAGGGGTGCCCGACACCCAACGGACCCGCCCCCCATCGCCTGCCACCTCAGGCGGAGCGATCGGCTGATATCGGAAGTCAGGATGAGCAGCCTTGATCAGGCCGCGGTAAATGCCTTTGGGATCGTAGAACACGGCGTCTTCGTGGAAGATCTCGTCGATCGCCGCGCGTCGACGCACGGGATCATTCTCTCCGAACGCTTCAAGGTTGCGAAGCAACAAGGCCGATACAGTGTAGGACATGGTGTTTCTCCGCTTGGTATCGAGTGCGGCTTGCGCCGTCTCGACACAGGATGGTCCTTAAGTACAACAACGCATGGTTCCTGAGGTCTTTCGTTCAGGGACGCGTGCAGGCATCGCGTTACTTCGAAGTTGACGATTCGAGTGTCGGGCGGTGCATGAGAGCCTGCGACAGCTTGGCGCTGTCGAGCTCACCCTCCCATTTTGAGATCACGACGGTCGCGACCCCATTGCCGATCATGTTGGTCAGCGCCCGGGCAATGCTCAAGAATCGGTCTACTCCCAGAATCAGCGCCATACCTGCCACGGGAATGCTCGGAATGACGGTCAGCGTGGCGACCAGGGCGATGAAGGCGGCACCAGTCACGCCGCTCGCGCCTTTCGAGGTTACCATCGCCACACCGAGAATCACCAGCTGTTGGGTGAGAGTCAGGTCCGTATTGGTGGCTTGCGCCACGAACAGAGCGGCGAGCGTCATGTAGATTCCGGTGCCGTCGGTGTTGAACGTGTAGCCAGTGGGAACCACCAGTCCCACCACCGGCTTGGAGCACCCAAGGGATTCGAGCTTCGCCATGAGCGACGGCAGCACACTATCGGACGAGCTCGTCGCCGCCACGATCAATATCTCGTCCTTGATGTACGCCAGGAAGCGCAGGACGCTGAACCCGGCAAGCCGCGAAATGCCGCCCAACACGACCAGGATGAACACGATCATCGTCGCATAGCAGGTGAGAACCAGCTTGGCCAGCGGCAGAAGCGCCGCCAATCCGTATTTACCCACCGTGAATGCCATTGCGCCGAAGGCGCCGATGGGCGCGAGCTTGAGCAGGATGCCGATCATGTGAAACACGGCGTCGCTGAGCGAGTTGACGAGCTCGGTCAGCCGCCGGGTGCGCTCGCCCAGCGCGGACAGCGAGACACCGAACAGCACCGCGATCAACAGGACCTGCAGGATGTTGCCGTCGGCGAAGGCGCCCACGGCCGTGTTGGGAATGATGTTGAGCAGGAACTCCGGGATGCTTTCCTGCTTGGCCTTGGACGCATAGCCCATGATCGCGGCCGGATCGAGGTTGGCGGGATTTGCATTGAAGCCCGCGCCGGGCTTGGCCCAGTTGGCGACGACGAGACCGATCACCAGAGCCACAGTAGAGACCACCTCGAAATACAGCAGCGACTTGGCGCCGACGCGGCCCACCTTCTTCAGATCGCTCATGCCGGCGATTCCCGACACCACGGTGCAGAAGATGATCAGCCCGATCATCATCTTGATGAGGCTGATGAAGCCGTCCCCGAACGGTTTCATTGCCGCGGCGTAGTGCGGCGACCAGGCACCCAGGATGATGCCAAGCACTATGCCGATCAGCACCTGGATCCACAAAACTTGGTAGAAGGGCTTGGACGCGCTGCGGACGGAGACCTGCAGTTGGGCTACGGACATTGCGTATGGTTCACGTTATATGCGCCGGGCCGGCCGGCCCGCTCGCCGCTCCTGGACTTGCCTCTGTCATCAGATATGGCAATTGCAGCCCAAGGCGCCCCAGAACATCGCGGCGTCCGAGGCGGGCACGGTGGCGTTTGCCGCGAACGCATGCTCATGACCGTGCACGAGGCAAGCAGACGAGCAAGCGCACGCGGCCGCGTAATGAAAACGGCGCTCGGAAGCCGAAGCATGCGGCGCCGACTTGCTGCGGGACTGATAGCCGCCATACGTTGCCACCGGTGACCAACTGGGCGATACGGGGGGCGGCGCGGGAGCGAGCGACTCGTAGCCCCCGGAGGCATGCACGATCTTGCCGCCGAGCACGGTGAGTACCGACGTAATGTCCTGAATCTCGCCTTCGCCGATCGACATGTAGTCCTTGTCGAGGACGGCGATATCGCCCATGGCGCCGGGCTTGAGCAAGCCCTTCTTGCCGGTCTCGTGCGAGAACCAGGCGCCATCGGCCGTCATCAGCCGCAGAGCCTCGAGCCGATCCAGGCGCTGCTCCTCGGGATACAACACCGTGCCGCCGATCGTCCTGCCGGACACCAGCCAGTAGAGCGCCTGCCACGGGTTGTAACTGTTGACGCGCGTGGCGTCCGTTCCGAGCGATACCGGCAGATCGAGGCTCAGCATGCGCTTCACCGGCGGGGATTCGGCCGCGGCTTTCGTGCCGTAGCGCCGGATGAAATACTCGCCCTGCAGCGACATCCGGTTCTGGATGGCGATACCGCCCCCCAGTTTCTTGATTCGCTCGAGATTCTCCGGGGTGGCGAACTCGCAGTGATCGAAAAACCAGCCCAGCTTGTCGATGGGAATGTCGCGGTGCACGCGCTCGAAAATAGTCAGCGCCCGGCTCACCGTCTCGTTGTAAGTCGCGTGCATTCTCCAGGGCCAGCCATTGCCGGCCAGAAAACGCACCACATTCTCCAGGTCCGCTTCCATCACCGCGGGCTGCTCGGGCCGCGGCATGAGAAAGTCTTCGAAGTCGGACGCCGAGAGCACCAACGCCTCGCCCGCCCCGAGCAGGCGGAAGTAGTCATTGCCCTGGCCGGGTTTGACGCCGCTGGCCACCCAGCGGCGCATGTCTTCCAGCTCGTGCTTCGACCTCTGCGGCAGCAGGTTGTAGGCAAAGCGCAGCGTCAGCCGGTCTTCCTGGGCAAGCTTTTCAATGACCGCGTAATCGTCCGGGTAGCTCTGACCGCCCCCCGCGGCATCGCCCACCGAGGTGACGCCCAATCGATTCAGCTCCCGCATGAAATGCAGCATTGAATTGACCTGATCGTCGTGGTCGAGTACGGGTCCGTGGGTAAGCGCCGCATACAACAGGAACGGATTCGCCTCCGCCAGCAACAATCCCGTGGGCTCGCCGTTGCGGTCCTTTTCCAGCAGCCCACCGGGCGGCGACAGCGAGTCCTTGGTGTAGCCCGCGGCCCTGAGCGCAGCCCGGTTCATCATGAGCAGCGCGTAACGGTTGAGCACGACAACGGGGGTGTCAGAGGAGATGTCGTTGATCTCCTGGAGCGTGGGCGTGCGCTGCTCCTCGAACTGATACTCCGACCATCCGCCCACCACCCGCACCCATTGCGGAGCAGGAGTACGCGCCACTTGCTCGCGCAACATCTGCATGGCCGTCGCGAGGCTGCGCACGCCATCCCAGCGCAGCTCCAGGTTGTACGTGAGGCTGCCCCGAATGACGTGCGTGTGCGAATCGGTCAACCCCGGAATGATGCGCCGCCCCTGCGCGTCGACGATCTTCGTCGAGGAACTCGCCAGCTTGCTGATCTGCGAATTCGACCCCACCGCCAGCACCCGGCCGTCCTGAAAAGCGATCGCCGCCGCGGTGGGCGTTTTCGGATCGAGCGTCGTGATCTTCGCGTTGCGAATGATCAGCTCGGGACCCGCGGATCCAGTGCTCTTCGACAGCACCGGTCCCGCCATGATCCCCAGCCCCAGCGCCGCCGCCGCGCGGATGAAGTCGCGGCGGTCGGTAAGGGCAGTCTGCGCCGAGAGGGGATCGGTTGGCGGGGGAGAAATGATTATGTCGGCCATCAGTGTTCTCTCATTCGGTATTTGCAAAAGCGACGCAAACGATTGCACTCCAGTACGGGAGCGGCAGTCACGTTGTCAACCCGGCTCATCGGTCCAACCGTTACGGGTCCTCGCGGCTCGAAACGGCTGATCCAATTTATGATAGCCGATCCTCATAACCCTTTGACCTCTTTATCGAGCTGCATACAGTAACCTCCTTATTGATCTGCATGCAGGAGCGTACGGCCCCGTGGCCGAAAAGTACCCCTAGCCGTCGAGAAAGCCGATCCATCGTCCGCAGACGACGATGCCTATCCAGATGAACAGCGACAAGAGGCCCGCCACCCTCGCGCCGAGCGGGGTATCCATCTGCTCATCCCACAGATCGATCCGCCGGTACGTGACCAAGTGAAAGTACGCCATGTTGAGGCCTGCGGCCACCAACAGGATCATCTTGAGCACAAACGGCAGCTTCCGGGAGTACGACACCGCGTGTGAGGAGAACAGCAAGGAGCCCGAAATCAAAGCGGCCGCAAAGGAGAACCACGTGATGGGCAGCAGCTCGCGCATCAAGCGCCTGGTGCTCAGGTGGTGCGACGGAAACCCCACCAATCGCAGGTCGACCAGCGAAATCACGCCGACGACGAGGACGATCGCCAGTACATGGACGCTCTCGATCCACGGAAACAGGGTGTCGTTCTCCCTGATGGCGGTCGGAAGAGGCAGCTGCTCTATGAACAACAATGCATCGTGAATCGTCATGATTCTTACCGCGTGCCCGAAGGGCGGCTAGGTGGATGCGCCATAGGCGTACGCGATCCATCGGCCGCAAAAGATGATGGCGATCCAGAAGGTGAACGAGGTGCCGGCGAGAATCCGCGCCGGCAGGCTGGAGCGGGCCTGGCCACCCGCACTGCTCAGGTCCGCCTGCCGCTTGAGCACCAGCACGGCGCCGATCGACACGAGCAGCAACGTCATCTTCGTATAGAAGACGGGGTTATGCAGCGTGCGCTGCGGCTCGCCGGTGATGAGCAGCACGCCGGAGACGAACAGGACGCCCAGTGAGATCCAGAAGCGGGGCAGGTAGCGGTCGAAGAAAACCTTGACCGACTCGACGTAACCGAGCAGGCCAAGGGTCCTGAGATTCATCAGCAGGATGGAGGCCATCACGACAGAGATGGCGAGAATGTGCACGCTCTGTACGATGGGAATGATCCAGCTGACAGTCTTGATCGTCGTGCTCAGGGAGGTCTGATCGATCCAGTTCTGCAGGTCATCCAGCGACATAGGCCTCGTCCACCGCTATTGCTCCGACACTCTCTACCGGGCACGCCTATCCGGGCAGGCTTATTTGTTGTCCTTGTTGCCCTTGAACTGGACATAGCCCTCCTGATTCACAGGATTGCGGTTGTTCTCGCAAAAATATTCTTGCAAACGCGTACCTGCGGGCTCGCGATCAAAAGTTGCGCGGAATATCCACGGCGCCGTGAACGCCTTGGAGTCCTCCATGGTGACGAGGTCTTCCATCTTGTCCTTGCCCGTCAGGCGAATCCGCTCAACCACATGCAACGCATCGGAATGCGGCGTGCCGCCTTTGTCCATGGTGCTCTTGTCCGTCATATCGATGGTGTCGATCACCAGGGTGTCCCCGTCCCAGTGCCCGATCGACTCCCCGTGATAGCTGGGATCGATGTCATCGAGGGAGGAGTGCTTGTCAGTCAGATAGATGAAGCGGACGTTGTGCAAGATCTCGAACAACATCGTCACCTGGCCAGCGGTCTGCACAATCTGAATGGGGTAGCCCGGCCCGAACATCATCCGCGGCATGCCGGGGGTGAAACAGTACGTCTCGCTGTCCGGGAACGGGTGGCCTTGGTCCGCCAGCGCCCGACGCTGAAGGGCGATATCGCGCGCCCATTTCTGCAGCGGCGGCTCCTTGCCGTCGATGGTCTTTCCATACGGGGAGAAGTTCGTCACCACCCAGACGCCGGAAATGTCGGGCTGGTTGGCCGGCGGCACCTTCCCGGGCTTGAAGGCCGTCGCCTCCGGCGCCGCAGCGCTCACCCCCACACAGACCATCCCCGCGGCCAGCACGCCGGTGAGGAAACGGATACCCTGAGGCGATATTGAGATGCTGGCCCGGGGGGAAGCCCAGCATCGTGCCGTCGGGCAGCTTGATGCGGACGAATCCACCGCCCACCTCGCCGCTGCGTAGCGGATTGATGGTCAGCTCCACCTTATCCCCCACATTGATGCTCGTCCGCTTGATGTTGAAGCGGCCGGCCTGACGCGGGCTCAGGCCCTCGATGCCCCACTCCACGGTTTTACCGGATGAGTCAGGCACCACCAGCTGGATCCAGATGTGCGGATTCGTCCACTCAAACTCCTTCACTGTCCCGACGAGGACGACCTCCTTGTTGAGATCGAGCAGCGACTGGGAGTGATGCGCCACGGCCGGCTGCGACAGTTGCGCCACCAGTAATGCCGATACGAATGCGAGTCCAAACCGTGAAATCATCTTGCGTTACCTCGGTACTGAGCGACCTCTGAATGAAGACGAGTTAGTTCTGCTGCATCCTCGGACCAACGGCTACTCGGTGAGGCTCGGCGCGGTTGTGAGTCTAAGAGAGTCTGCAGTTCCGCAAACGGTTGCATGATACTCAAGCGCCTCG
>WNFQ01012785.1_pt1 | contig 13373 bp, 17 predicted proteins | sample 5400171 | NCBI WGS metagenome assembly WNFQ01 (sample SAMN13153356, study PRJNA577476) | soil metagenome | isolation source: 20 cm soil under Madrone tree | place: USA:California | collected 2016-06-14
TAAGGCCGCTAAGGACTCGGATGTGCGCACATTTCTTATAATTTCCATGCAGTAATCTGGGGAACAAACCACTCAAACATTATGACAAGAAACACGAGCAATCAAGACTTTGTAAAACCAATTTGCGGCAGCGTCTGTGCGTCTGGGATACGTTCACCATATGGAATCAAGACGACAAATGAAGTGACAATGCCTTCATAAGAAAAACTGCATGAGTCAACAACCGGACCACATAGAATATCATTATGATCGTAGGTCGATGGGTACGACCTGGTCTGCTGGATTTCGGTGGGTTTCTCCGACGAATCCCGTTCTTGAGATAGCAAATGATTGGCGACTACAACTGAGGGACACGAGTAGTTTGGAGAATGTGTGTCCGAGTTGTAGGGTTTATGTCCTGGCCATTGTCGTCTTTGGAGATCGCTCTCCTAGTAATATTGTGGGCGGAAATTGTGGGCGTCTGAAGATTCTAATGTGAGAGGACATTTGTTAGCGCAGAGGATGAAGATTCCTGTACCTAATGTACACAATCAGATCTGATTACGGGAGAGTCAATATCACAGAACCGACAATTATCTCCTCATCGGGTCGCTGAATATCGTCAGTATTAGAGTGGGACTGAGCAATGGGTTGGAACATAAACGAGATGGGGGTGGTGTCAGCGATGCCCTGTGTTATGACCTTGACCGTATGGGATGGTATTAAGTACACCAGGTGATGACTCGGAGAGGATGGGAGAGGTAATTGTCGTGGCTTTACTGGACCCGCCTGTTGTGACGCCGCCGGCCTCCTGATTGTGGGAGTCGAGTAAAGGTGATGGTCTGGTATCATGCATAAAAGATACGAGGCCGGCTGGCGGAAAAGGTCATCATCCGTAAATGACTTCCGGGCGAGATCCAAGTGATGTGGAAGACTGTGAAATAACTGGCGAGTAATGTGGATCCAGTTGGCGAGCAACACGCTATCGCCGTGTGTGAGGTAGCGCCGAAGGACATCCTCCGATAGGCTCAACCCGTCCATTGCGAGCGTAAACCAACGATCGTTGCGTTCTACGTTTGAAACGACACTTGCGATTATGCCTTGTCCAAGCGAAATTGCACAGGGGTCGCGCAGGAAACGGCCTACTTCATCCGATCATGAGACTTTACTAAGGTTCCCGGAAAAGAGGCAATGATTTGTGGAATCGCGATAGAGAGATCTACGGCCTCTATAACCCTCCCGCAGACGACCGGCCGCCGTATTTTGACAGATTCCAAAACCCGGTCGGACGACAATGTACAGGTCCAGAACCCAATTAACGCTTCCATTAGCCTTCGCCAACCCAGGACTTCGAGATTTGTAGTAGATCGTCAACAATTTTCGAGACACAGAATCCAGGGGTGACTTCAAAGAACTCCTCTAGGTAACCACCCGACCTCGAGATGTCGAGAGTTCGCTTTAAGACATCCCGTCAAATCGCGGCCTTGTTTATAATCCTTTTCTTGAGTGAATGGCGTACCACGGGGAAAGCTTAGTGGTATAAAATCCGTGTTTTGTCTGACATATGGGAAAAGGAAAAAATAATGAACCAGGACGGCGAGATAAAGAAGGTGGCGCGATGATTGACATTGGGGAAATACACCACTAAACCCAAGAAGAAGACGAGGAGAGAAAAAACATCGTAAAGTGACGTTTCCCGAAGTCTTTGTTGGCCTTCTCGATTTTTCCGGCGAAATATACAATTCGCACCAGGACTCACAGAGACAAGTCGAATCAAAATTTGAAGTTATGTTCCTCCGCACGACCGGCTGTGTTTCCAGTTTCGGAACCGAGCGGAGCTTATATTACGCAACTTTTTTTTCGCTCCTTTCTAGCGAGACTTCACTCACAAGACTACACTCACAATCTCAACCTCAACCTGTGCAGCGTCTCACCTCATCATGGACGTTGACATGAAGATCAAAGACGACCTCGACAAGGACAAGGACAAGGACTATGATCGTGACAGAGACCGTGATAGGGATAGAGACTCGCGACGCGAAAGAGACCGCGACAGGGACCGTGACCGCGACAGAGACAAGGACAGAGACAGGGATCGCGACAGACTGGACTCTGGTATGCCATTCCCCAGTTATGGTCATCACTGACAATCACCCTTGCTTCTCGTCACAGCTCGAAGCAGGCGCGGGGGCGGTGGCGGTGGCGATCACTGGGAGCCTGAAGACCGCGAGCGACGCGGCGACGTGTGTTTTCCTGGCCCTTTCTCACTAATGTTGCCTCATATCCTTGCCTCATCCTTAGCGTAGACGGCGCTCGCGCTCGCGCTCACCACGCTCTCGTTCTCGTTCCCCTTCTCGTTCACGGCGTCGCTCGGCTTCGCCCAATCGCCGTCGTTCGCGCCGTTCGCGATCTCGTGGCGGCTCTTCGCGTAGCCGTTCACGCGACCGCGATCGCAAGTCATCAGAAGCATTCCCGCGCTCTCTTGGTGGGCCAATTAATGCACCACACGAAGAAGCGGTCGAATTCGCCAAACATAGCAAGCGCGAGAACCGCGTGTATGTCGGCAACCTTAGCTACGACGTCAAGTACCGCGACTTGATCGAGTTTATGCGGGGAGGTGGGTGGGGGCGTTTTAGTAGCTGGTCTCTTCTTGTTTTTTTGGTTGTGGGTGACTGTGGCAGCGGCAGCAGCGGAGGCGGCTTCTCGGAGGTAAGAGGGTCCGAGGAGGCAGACTCACTGCAACAGGCTCTCCTGTGCAGTCATGCGGGAACGCAAAGGGGCAGGGTCTGGATACGGCCGATGAGTTGTGGGGGTCACTAGTTTCCTCTTCCCAGTTTCGACGGGGCCATAGTGAGACGTAGGATGGTTGAGCTGATTGACGGGGTTATTAGCTGGCGAGGTCCTGTTCGCCGAGGTGCTCGTCACGCCAACTGGTATCTCTAAGGGGTGTGGGTATGTATCCCTTTTCGCTCACCTCCCTTTAGAGGCGTCCTGACCTTGCTTTTAGAATCGTCGAGTTTGCCTCTCAGGAGGATTCTCAGCGTGCCATTCGCGAACTTTCAGAGCAGTCGCTTTTGAGCCGTCCAGTGTTCATTCGAGAGGTTCGCTTTAACTTTTTGTTCCATTTCATACTCGACCTTGATTTATTCACGTATAAATAGGACCGGGAAAATGAGTCGCGCTTTGGTGCTACACCCGTTCCGGGAAAAATAGGTATGGCAATGGCTGGTCAAGGTCTCACCGCTGGACCACCTCCTCGCCCCGCATATCATAACTCCTTTGGTTCAAATCCAGGTAATCAGCTTTATGTTGGAAATGTGAGCGTTCCCGTCATATTGTTATCGATCCGAGCCTCAGTCCTTTGCAGTTGCCCTATCAAGCAGGGTGGCAGGATTTGAAAGATTTATTCAGGTCTGCGGGCAATATTATCCGCGCCGACATCAACATCGGGGCGGATGGTCGGCCTAAAGGCAGTGGTACAGTGATATTCGAAACAGCTAAGGACGCTCAACAAGCTATCAGTGCGTGACGGTTCATCTAATCTTCGCTCTCTGCTATATATATTCATAATGTGACCAGGCATGTACAACGGGTTTGACTGGTATGGTCGTATCCTTGAAGTTCGCGAGGTGAGGTCCACACCCCATTGATGTTTTGATGCTTATAGTCTCTGTTTAGGACCGTTATGCTGGGTTGTCTGGACCGGGAGGTTACCGTGGCGGTTTCCGTGGTGGATTACGTGGCCTCCGGGGTGGACCACGAGGTTCGCCCTACGGAGGACGCGGGGGTCATGGGCGTGGTGGGTACGCTGCCGGCGGTCGCAACTTCTCGGACCAGGATTTGTATAAGGACTACTCGGGTCCGGACCAGCAGGCAGGTGGATACGGCGGAACGTATGATGGTGGCTATGCTGGAGGGTACGGTGGTAGCTATGGTGCAGGGGGTTTCGAGTCAGAACCCAGTCAACAAATCATGGTTCGCAATGTGAGTCAATTTCGAGTCGTTTTGGACCTTATGTCTGATTTGGTGAATCGGCAGTTACCGTGGTCAACAGCAAATGAGGATTTGGTCGAGTTATTTGAGACCACGGGTCAGGTTGAACTTGCGGAGATATTATTCGATGGCACACGGTCCAAGGGTGCGGGCGTGGTTCAGTTTGCCCAAGTCGCAGAAGCAGAGACAGCCATCGGTGCGTTGCTCTTCTGATCGTTTCCTTCGTGTCTGTGCCAATGCAGCCAGACGGCATGTGAATGGATTATTTTTTTCTTCACCTAGGCCTCGTATGGGTTACTACTGTAGTCCTTATATTTGTCACAGTAGGGCTCACCCTTAGTAAAACTAAATGGCACAGATGAGAAGCTTTGCCAATGAATCATAACCCTGACCTTGCTTTTGTCGGCCAGTACTGAAATAAGTGTTGACTAGATGCAAGCCCATGCTAAAGCACAGTGGTCTAGTCTTGTCCCCAGACATTTGACTCAGACCAGTGGAGTTTTTCAGTCAGACTCTGAAAAGCTCATGCATAGGTCTGAGTGCAAACATCTGGTTATTTCAGCAGGGGGTGTAGAAAAGCCGTTATGTGACATACTGCCTATAATTTAGTGCTTCTGTTTACTTACTGTATATACAGTATTGATTCGATTACCCAAGTCGTACTGGACCAAAAAGGTTGATCACTAGGGCAAAATGGTCACAACACCAAACCAAGTCTCAAACACTGTAGTTGCATACATGTAATCGATCACTGTACGACTCAGAGCTGTACAAGAAATGTAGTGCAGCTCGTCCTCAGGAAGCAGATAAGAGAAGGCAATGAACCTCCGGGTGCATTAACAACATAAGTAAATACAGTTTTGGATGGTAAAGATCTGTCAAAGACCGTTCTGATCAGTCATAGTGGTAGCGTGATTTTCAGAGAAACATGTGGCAGTGCCCTGTGATAAATGAATAATATGATATACACGTGTAGCAGTCCTGTAGCACAGCACTAGCGCAGCTTCTTACGTCAAAAGAAGCATCGTGGACCTATACCATTACAGCCAGATCTCCGGCTCTACTTGTCGCTACCCAAAAGGCCTGACCTGTAGCACACTAAGCAGCGGGTCCTAGCCCACCCACCAATACAGGCCACCAAGAGAACACCAGCAAAACGTCGCGCACAATAAAATAAAAGACACATTAGGCACCGTCGCTGTCACTCGCAAACTCGACAGCTGTTACCCTGCGCGCCGCCTTGTTGGGATTGGCAAGCGATGCACCAGGTCGCCTGGTCACGACGGGTACAGCTGCACCTACGAAAAGAAAAAAAAGACAAGTTAACGTTCAACGTTCAAGATCCAAAGTCAAATTTCTCCCTCCCGGCCCACGAGCAGCAGTCAGTATCAAATACGAAAGAATACTCACGCGAACGAAGTCGATCAACGCTCCCGCCAGGTCCGGAAGGCTCGCGTTCCGCCGCCAGTGCGACCGCCGCAGCTGCGTCGGTTCGTGCCTTGGCGAGCTCAGCCCTGAGCTCCCGAAGTTCCGCCGCCGCCGCCTCTGGTGGTGGTGGGTTTTGTTTGCCCGTGGATTTGCCATGCGATTTCTTAGTACTTTTTCCCTGGGATGTACCAAGCAACTCAGCGTCGTCGTAGTCATTGTCGCGGAGAGACGGAGACTTTCGAGGTTTGTGGGAATGTTGTGACGTTGTTGAGATGGCGTGCGACGAGGTGTTCGTTGACTGGATGCGCCTGCGCTTCGAGGGTAAGGGGTCAACATCAACGTCTGTATCACCTGCGTCTTCATTGAGGATGCGGCAGCCATGAGCTCGAGCGTCCTCCACGATCTAGTGCGTGAAGCTGAGAGACGATATATGATAGAGGGGAGACACGCACCCGCGCAAAGTACTCAAATGCAAAGCGTGCGGCGCTTTCCTTATCAAGCTCGCTAAGAGCAATGTGAATGGGCTTTTTGGTCTGAGTTCCAAGCACGAGCTGGAAGGGAAAGAAAAATCGACCGCGGTGTAAAGGCGAAGGGAAAGTATTACCTTCATGTTCTGAAATTTGTCCCCCTCGTGTGCGACTGCGACCTCACGCTGGACGATCATGCGAGCAACGCGTTGAGAAAATGCCCCAACACGTGCGGATGACATGTCGCCGCTCTAGGAGCGCAAGAATATAGAGAACATCAGCGGCAACTCTATTTGACGAGAGGGGGGAAGGGGGTGGATGCGCATACAGCTAGCTTTTCCATGTCTGCTACGCGCCATGCGCCTTTCCACCAACGCCCGTCCGGACGGCCGACATGTACAAGCCATGCATCAGGCTTGAGACTCGTGAGCAGTATATATGCGCCCTCGTCCTCACCCTCGTGCCCAGGCCCAGTTCCTCTTGACGCGGCAGGAACAAGCTGAGCTAGAGAGTGAAGTGGTGCGAGCGCAGCGAGGGGGGAGATGTTTTCGTTGTTGGAAGAAGATGCCATGATAGGATGACGAAAATAAAGGGGGAGGGGGGATATTTACAGGGAGAGAAAGAGAAGTCGTATTCACAAAGAAGAAAGAAAATAAAATATGTGGCAGCGACAGAGTCTTGCTTGCACGCCTAGGCCATATTGCGGCGTGTGCTTTGATCGGATTTAAGCGGATGACGCGATGACGGCCCGGTAGACCAAAGTCGAGGATTGTGCCAGTACAGTACGACAGCCAGTCGGAGGGAGAAACAGCGGAGTTGCACCTCATCCAGGTCAGACAGGCGTGGGAGCGTCGTTGACATGCCTCGCTGAGAAACGCCCAAGAGACAGAGACGAGAATGCAAGCCCATGCGCCCTTTTATCCAGTACAGAAGCCACTCGATCGTGAAGACTTGCAGAGCCTCTAGACGTCAAAGACAAAAGTCGTCGAGTTAAGCGCTCAGGTGGTCTCAATCGGGTCCGGTGTCTTCGAGATTTCAATCTCATACAGTACATGCAACAACTACAGTACGTAAAACAACCCATTCCAATTATCGTACACGCAGAGTAAGAAACGCAACGCACTTCTCGTCATCTGCTCGTCCATCGAGTGCTGGTTGCCCTCAACGCCTCTGAATGGCCTTTGCAATCCGATCCCTGAACTCTTCCTCCGTCTCACCCACACGCTGCTTAATATCTTCACCCTTCGCTGCAGCCTTTCGCTTGGCATCTTCGAATCGGGAAATCCAGACTTCCTGTGTCTCATCCGCGCGACGTTTCAAGTCGTTAATTGAAGCCTGAGTTTCCGACTTTCCCCAGTTCAACCACCCCTTCCCAGTGTTCTTCGCCGCATCCACTTTTTGCTCTACAAACGGAAAAGTAATCAGTATTCCTGGACCTAATGACTGGCTCTATGATTACTTACCGACTGTCGCTTGAGCCTCCGATGCACGTTGGGTAGCTTGATCCAGTCCTCCCTCAAAACGTTGTCTTCCGTGCTCAAGGCCTTGGCCAACTTGATCTCTTGTAGATTGCACCTTTGTCTGAGTTTCTGCCTTGACATCCTGATACTTTGCATCGCCGCCCTTGATCGGCTCCTGCGTGCGCCCCTTATCAGAGCGTTTCGTATCATCAATACCCCGCGTGTGACCTCCCTCAGAAACAGCCCTCACCTTTTGATCCACTGTGCGCCCGTTCTCCCTCATTGCATAGTAGTACCAAATGGCACCTAGGCCAACCAATCCGCCTCCAATGTAGAGCGCGTTCTTATCTTGACCCTTTTTGTGGTCATGTGTCTCCGGGTTGATCGTCGGGCGCGTGGGGTCAGGTGCGGCTGCACGCGGTCCAACCGTGGATACCGCGCGGGCATAGGCGTAGGCGTAGGGCCGCTGCACAGTCGGAACTGTCAGGTGAATAGCGCGAGATATATGCGCAATGCGGCTTCCAGTGTTGTACATGGTAATTGAGGTATTAGAAGATAATCGCTTCCCGTGTGCAGTTTTGCGGTGGTGGGGTCTGGAAAACCGTAGTCCAACTGGCTTGTTTCGACCTTTTATGGTTGGCGCGGATAGACAAAGTGTCCATGACGTTCGTACCCTGACGTCACTCATAGTAGCACGTGAAGTCGGTGAAATTCAAATCATATGACTGGGGGGGCTCACACACACCATGTGTGTTTAACGTGCTCCGGACAGAGGTGGCATACTCGTAACGGTGCGTGGCTCTTACTCAACTACCTTCTCATACCCCTCACAATATGACACAAATATTTAGAGCCGAAGACGGTGAAGTATTCCAGGTATGCCTCTTCTTGGATAACCGATGACATCCCTGACCAGGTGAGAGTAGACGAATGCAACTCTTTGCGACATTGAAAGGTAACCAACCAACCACGACACGTAACCCTAGGGATTGGCAGGGTATACCCCTAAGTTTTCCCTACCTCTACCTGGCAACAAAAACCATACCCTTGCCAGGTCAGCGTCAGAGGGTTATTGGTACCTTCTGACCTAGCATATGTAAGGGCATTTGTTAGGTAGAGGTAGCGGTATTCTAGGGTTATACCCCTGCCAATCCCTACATAACCTGCTCTTTCATGCCGGACTGAGCGTCTTGCAGACTTGGAAGTCTCAAATCGTTTCTACACAAGGAGATTGGGGTTGAGGAGGTCGCTGCCCTGGCGTATCTTTCAGATGGGCGGAGATTGAGAATGGACAATGTGCGGGACCTTGCGGGGGCACAAGAGCAGGTGGGTGTTCTCTGCCTTCGCTATACTTTTTAGAATTCTGCGCTTCCCACCATTCCTTCTGGCGTCTGACCATGCTTCTAGTCCATATTTGTGTTCAACAAGTACTATTTGGATGAGGATTTCGATCAAGTGATCAAGCTGCTCCATCTACAACCTCCATTACAGCCCCCGATAGACGGTACGTTCCTCCTTTCGCGCGCCTGTGACTCGCGTAATTCCCTCCCCAAAAGAAACGGTTGTTGCGACGCCACCATTCACGCCATCCCAATTAGGCGCCTCCTACCATCGGGTTGCGCTAGCACACCAACAATCCATAGCTTGTACACTGGAATCACTGGGACGTCAACAATCGGCCTTACGAATCGCATCAACAGTCCTCGACCTCAATGTTGCTGATGTATTCGATGGCGTTGCGCCTGAAGCACGCCGCGAACTAGAGAAACAGGCGACTCTCATCGCTAGAGTCGATTCAGACTTGGAAATGGCCTCGCGTATCCAGATTCATCGCGAGTTTATGTCATCGGCAGTTCAACAAGCGATGGACGCCGGGAGTCGGGCACGCACGCTGGGAGATTATGTCTCTAATTTGGAGATGCATCAGGTGACAGATACTTGTCGGAGAACGCATGGTATTCCACGATAATCTCCTTCGAACGTGCGCATGTTTATGTCCAGGACAGGGGAGCTACAAGATCGCTTTCGCCAAATTGAGGCGAGCATGAAGAGGCTTTCCGATGGCGCGACCGAAGTGAGGTTGAGTCTTTCAGATACGAGGTATGTCAGGGCCTGCATCATATGTTCGATTTCCTGAAACATTGTCAGGCTCTTGGATGAAGCCACAGCATTAGACCAGCTAACTCGTGATTTAGTTGGCAAAGTGTCGGATGTCGTATCTGGCCTCGATAGTAAACTTTGAATACCTGCCTTGTCCTATCTCGTCTCATCGTAGTGCAGGTCCGGTCGCTAATGTCGAGGTGCTACTGCCAGGTAACATGACCTTCTAATTTTGTCGGGCACTTATCAACGTTTTCGCAGAGCTCCGCCAGTTGGATACATCAACCAGGAAAGCGGTGTCATCCATGACAGGTTTAAAGGTATTTTCGAGCAGGCTTCATGTCGTCCCTTCTCATGCTACCCCAGAACACGTTCACTGTACACTGTCTGCGTGGGCTTCGACAAATCAGTGCTCTAAACAATGACTCGATCTCCCTTCATGCCGATTTGACTGCGCTGCAATCCAGTTTCAGTTTCGGGATCAAGAATGCTTTCCCTTATATTCAACGACTCCACAACCTGGTGTATACTTATGGCGCCACAGTCGTTGAGGTTGTTCATCGGAAAGAATTCGGTCTGTAGCAATAACCTTTCCACCGTTCCTTCGAAGTAGCTCACCTCATGGCATTTCATGTAGCAAGACTTTTCTACAAACGATGCCAGACTAGTTTGGAGGTGATGGCGGAGCTTTCGTATGTGTTTCCAACTTGGCCCCGTACGTATCGCTTATATTCGCCCAAGGGCTGCCGAGTGCAAACGTCGTCAGGTACTTTTCGCCTTCTGGAGGCAAGGATGCCGATAGCTTATATGCCTTGGAGCGGACGGATGTCAGCAGTACGTTCGAAAATATTTTTTCTGGAAGGAGGGTGATTAAGTGAGGTTTCTACCGGCAAACAGGTCTGTTGGGCATCCTGGAAGACTTGGAACAGTATGCTCAGTCACTCAAGGATAACGGTGTGGCACTTGCCAATGTCCGAGAGACGCACACGAGTCTCCAGCGACTAGTGGACAAGACGGATGCGCTCGAGAAGGGCTTCGATAGAGTTGCGGAACGATCACGTACGGCGATCATGTCGTTCCCTTTCATAGCTGGGAGTTGATTTAACCCCTACATGTAGTACTCTCGACATCACGGCTAGCCTTATCACAGAGACGTTGTGGGTAGGCTCTTGGCATTTGGAGCGTCTGTTGAACTGACGTCGATTCTCGCGCAGTTTCCGGTGCAGATGAGCGAGATTTCCAAGAACTCACCGGGAACCTGCGCGAGCTCGAAGAGAAGAAGGCCAACAACGAGGCATTGTTCGACGAGGAACGTCGCGCCCTGACGTCAGAAATTGCCCATCTCAAAGAGCAACTCCGAACATCTAGTAGTGACCATGAACAAGTCGAACAGCTCGAACGAGAGTTACGCCAAGCTCGTGCGCGAATAGAGACTGAAGCCACAACGCGTCGCATCCTCGAAGATCGGCATAAAGATCTTCGGTCAGATGTTGAGCGGCAGCAACAGGAGCTGAGCAATGTCCTCTCAGAGGCAACAAACCAAACTAAAGCAGCGGAAATCCTTCGACAACAGTTAGCTCGAGCTCGGGAAGAAGCGGAAGAGATACGGGCCCTGGAGGCGCGAAACTCTGCGAAAATCACAAAGCTTCTTGGAGACCAAGATGAAACGCTGCGAAGTCTTGAACAGGCGCGCTCTCGAGGGAAAAATCTCGAAGCTCAGATCGACTCGATGTGCAAAGAGCGAACTGAGATGAAACAAGCGTTGGAGGAAGCCAGTGAAGAGAAGGACAGGCTGCTACGTGCGCAGGCGAGCGAGCACGACAGGCAGTCGCGTGACTACGTCGCCAAGGTGGATGGAGATCGAGCAGTGTTGAAACACCAGTTCTTCAAACTCAAAGCGGAGGTCGAGGATCTAGAGCGCCAGCTCAAGAAGGCTACTGCTCAGGCTGAAATCGTTAGCCTTCGGGGGGAACTCCAGCGTGTTCACCGCGAGCTGCAGGACGTACGGCACGTAGAGAGCGTGCTTCGGGAGGACATGCGGGCTGGCCGCGTCTCGCAATCGAAATTCAAGCATAAAGTGGAGGAGGCCGAACGACTCGTCGCACAACTCTTGGAAACGTCCATTGCGTACCGCACGGCTCATTTTAAAGCGTTGAAAGTCGCGCAGGCAGCTATCTCCTCTCACACTTTGTCGGCAAATGTTAAGCATGGATCCAACGTCCCGCTGGATGAACCTTCACCCGTCGACCCCTCCGATCCTGCTGGTGCGGTCGAGATCTTACGTTCTTTCGACCATGATCATTTTTTGGAAGTGATCGTGAAAACCAGCTCTACAATTCGCAAGTGGCAGAAGCAGTGTAAAGAGTACCGTCAACGTGCAAATGGAAAGATATATTTTCGGGACTTTGCCAAGGGTGATCTCGCTCTTTTCCTACCATCACGCAGTTTGATATCGAAGCCTTGGGCCGCATTCAACAGTACGTGAAACACTTCTTTCTTTTCTCTCGGGCGAACCATTGGTTGGTCTGCTTTGTCCAAAATTCGTGTTGACTTGACCTATCAGTCTCGTTTCTGCACTATTACCTCCAAGCAACTGGACACCTTGCCGAGCAACTAAAAACGCGAGAATTTAAAGTTGCGAGGATTGCTTCAATAACCGAACGAGTGGTTCACCCGAAGGTCTGGTAGTCAAAAACAACGGTTCAGAAGGCATAGCTGACCCTCTTATTTACAGGATTCCAGCAGTAATCCATATGGCCTTCGAGATGGTGTGAAGTACTATGTGTTGGAGGTCGAAGACTAACGACAGTCAGTGTAATGCCGTGGAGTGGCGTGAATGAGTTCGGTAAGGATAGAGATAGATAGGCTAATGATGTGTTCCGATGTCTGCAGGCACAACTAAGTCAGTCTGGTAAAGCTTGCTTGGAGCCTGTTTGTGATGTAAGATGGAGAAAAAGTGCAACAAGAAGAGAGAGACAAGGATTGTTTCGAGATGGTGCGTACACAGAGAAAGATTCAGCTGTTCTATTCTAGATGAGAAGAGAGCTGCTTAAATACATGAGGGCTCGACTAATCAACTACTGTAGTCCTATTGTGTTGTAGGACCAGAGGACACAAGTGGGAGTAGAGCGACACTGGTGACAGTACCTGTCTTGAAATTGGTTTTGGAAGAGTTGGAGGGACATTGTCCATAGGGCAGGGACATTCTGGTGGTCGCCTAGCGTGTCTAGGAAGTTGCCCATGGTTTCGGTCCATTCATCTACTTTGTCACCTTGCATGAGGGTTAGAGTGAATGTTATCTTCTTCCTTTGAAGGTGTTAGACTCTGCTTTGGGAGTTGCCTGCTTAGACACCGTGACCTTGTGGATCAAGGTTATCATATTATATCTTTGCCCTCGGTGGATGGGAACGTATATAAGCAGGGTTGTGTCGATTATACGATGAAAAATGCTGTGATTACAAATAGAAAGGCATTCCATACACTACGGGAGCTGCACCGGTAATGTACTTTAGCTTACAGACCTCTCTGGTTTCGGCGACGGCCCTATTCCGTCCGTCTCAGACTCATTTGACGACTTACTCTCGATGTGCTGCTGGAGTGAGGCACATTTTGTGTCCCAAGACGGCTTGTGTGAGTTTTTTTGTCGATATCACGATCTGTGACGTCCCAGAGGTTTGCGATCAAAGTTAGGCTGCGACGGCCAATTCAATTAGTGTCCCGGTGCGGTCAAATTCACCCATATCCCATAGCAAGCCACTGGCAGAAGAACAACCCCAGAGCATGGGTGGCCGCACACCGAGGTAAATGCCGAATATTATGCGATCATAATACCGTATGTACTGCTCGCCACCTCCGTGACCAAAATAACTAAATGAAAAGTTATCAGAGAACATTACACAGTCGGGATAAAGCTAGAACCTACACGACTAACTCATTCTTCAAGAGA
>WNFQ01012677.1_pt1 | contig 13371 bp, 12 predicted proteins | sample 5400171 | NCBI WGS metagenome assembly WNFQ01 (sample SAMN13153356, study PRJNA577476) | soil metagenome | isolation source: 20 cm soil under Madrone tree | place: USA:California | collected 2016-06-14
AACCGGCGCGAACTGGCTACTCAATGGCCGCACCTTCGACGCAAAACATTTCAGCCCACTCGCGCAAATCAACGACAAAAATGTTTCCAGTCTCAGCCTCGCCTGGTATCTCGATATTGACAGCGCCATGGGTGTCGTCTCCGAACCCATCGTCGTGGACGGCGTCGCTTACGTCAGCGCGCCACAATCCAAAATTTACGCCGTGAATGCGGCCTCCGGAAAACTTCTCTGGAAATTCGATCCGCGCGTCCGCCTCGACATGGCCATCAATGGTTCCTATTCCGCGCGCACGAATGGCGGCGTCGCCGTCTGGAACGGAAAAGTTTTTGTCGGCACGGGCGACTGCCGTCTCGTCGCGGTAAACGCAGCAACTGGAAAAGAGACTTGGGAAGCGACGGTTTGCAATCCCACGCAGACGGGAATTACAGGCGCGCCCCACATCGCCAAAGGCCGCGTTTTGATCGGCTACAACGGTTCCGATGACGGCGTGCGCGGCGCGCTCATCGCCTACGACGCGGACACCGGAGATCAAGTCTGGCGTTTTTGGACTGTTCCCGGAAATCCTGAGAAAAAATTTGAAACCAAAGCCCTCGAAATGGCGGCGCAGACCTGGCACGGCAACGAATGGTGGCGCGTCGGTGGCGGCGACGTTTGGAACGCCATCACTTATGACGACGCAACCGGCCTCGTCATTTTCGGCACTGCCGGAACCGGCGTGGATTACGGCGAACTCTCTTCGATCAAAGCCACGGGCGATCGCCTTTTCTCCGGCTGCATCATCGCCGTGGATGCGGAAACGGGAGAATACGTCTGGCATTTTCAGACCAGCGCACCCGGCATGCAGACCGAAAATAATCACATCCTGATGGCGGACCTGAACATCAATGGCGAAAAACGCCACGTCGCGATGACTGCGCCGAAAAACGGGTTCTTTTACGTCCTGGACGCAAAGACCGGAAAACTCATTTCCGCAAAGCCGCTCGTCAACACCACTTGGGCGCACTCCTACGATCTCGCCACCGGCCGCGCCGTCGAAGTTCCCCCGGAACAAGGCGGCGGCAAGCAGTGGACCGTTCACAATTGGTGGCCGATGAGCTACAGCGACGTCACTGGCTTCGTCTACATTCCAACGACTGACCGCATCGCCGGTGCAAAAGCCGAAGTTGAATCCGGCGAAAGCGGCGAAGGGCTCGAAGGCCGCCTGATCGCCTGGGATCCCGTCAAGCAGGAAGCGCGCTGGAGCATCGAAGAGAAAATCTCGGTAAACAGCGGCGTGCTCTCCACCGGGGGCAATATCGTTTTTCAAGGGCAGGGAACCGGCGAGTTTTCCGCCTACGCCGCCGACTCTGGAAAAAAACTATGGTCCATCCAAACTAAATCCGCGATTGATGCAATCCCGGTGACCTATTCAGTTGGCGGCGAACAGTACGTTCTCACTCCCGTCGGCTGGGGCTCCGGCTCGCGCCTCTTTGGTCCGGCGCGCACGATGGCCACTCCGGAATCAAAACGCGGTCCCGTGCGTCTCTACGCTTTCAAACTGAACGGCAAAACTCGATTTCCAACCCCGCAAATCGTAATTCCTCCCGTTCCCAAACCTCCGGAGCAAACCGGCACTCCGGACATGATCAAGAAGGGCGCCGTGCTCTACGGAACTTTTGTCTGCGATGGCTGCCACTCTCCCGGCCTTGACGGCACGGGCGCGTGGATTGAAAACGGCGTTATCCCCGACCTGCGCTACATGCCTTCGCAAGCGCACAAGGATTGGAACACGACTGTTCTCGGCGGCACGCATTGGGAAAAAGGCATACCCGGATTTTCCGATCCGCCGAAATTTGCGTTTCCCAATATGAAGATGACCGTGCAAGACGCCGATGCCATTCACTCTTATGTCATAGACGGAGCCTGGAAACTCTATCGCGGCGAACAAGAAAGCGCTCATACCAAACGCGAGAACTACTGAGCGACTTTCTCTGCTCGGAATGTCTTAGAAAGCCATGTCGATTCTCACTTTCCTTCTCTTGGCGCTTTCTCTTGCTAACCTCGGCCTTGTGGTCGTAGCTCTTGTTCGCCCTGACGGCAAATGGAACGAACTCAGCCCCACAACCTTACAGCGACCAGATTTCTCCGGCGTTGTGGCTCTTTCTTCGGGATCTCTGAGTCAACTCTTGTACCTCTTTCTACTTTTCGCTTGGCAACTGCATTGGATGAGGTTCTATCCGAGTAATCCAATACAGACCTATTTTCTGGCGGGTGGTATTTTGCTGTCTCTCATCGCCTTTCTTGCTGGATGTGCTGCATCGGGACTGACACGTCTGGCAGCCATAATTGTTGCTGTGACGACTGCCTTTCTTTGGCTATTGGCTGCAATTGCATCAGCTTCTATATAGGTGTACCAATCAATGCCGCTAGAAACCGTTTATCTCTCTCTTGGGTCGAATCTTGGAGATCGCGCCGCGAATTTGCGTTCCGCCATTGAAGGCCTTGCCGGAGTGGCTGTGCGCGTGAAAAAGATTTCTTCGTTCTACGAAACGGAGCCGGTCGATTATTTGGATCAGCCATGGTTTTTGAACTGTGTCGTCGAAGCGGAAACTTCACTCGCGCCGATGGATTTGTTGCACGCGCTTCGCAAAATCGAATCGCAACTCGGCAGCAAAAAAGAATTTGCAAAAGGGCCGCGTCTGCTCGATATGGACATTCTTCTGTACGATGACCTGGCCATCGAGCTTCCGGAGTTGCAAATTCCGCATCCGCGGATGCTGCAACGCGATTTTGTGCTCGCACCGCTCGCGGAAATCGCGCCCGGTTTGAAACATCCATCGTGGAGCGGGACCGCGCAACAGATGTTTGCCTGTTCTTCCGGACAGGGTAAAATTCGGAAACTGTAGTTTTCCTTCTTCTTCTCAAACGCACGCGCCGGTGAGACGATGGCGTAATTGACATCTCCCGAGGTGCCTTCATGTCCAGACAGTTGCTCGCCATTTGTGCGGCGTTGTTGTGCGCCGCCTCCACGCAGACACAAACCGCACAGGTTCACGTAAAGCTGCGGGCGGTGCTTGTAGACAAAGATTTGAATCAAAAGCCTGTTCCATTTCTCGTTGTGAAATTCACTAACTCCAAGGGCGGCGCGGCGGCAGAGATGAAAACCGGACTGGATGGAAGCGCGCAAGGCGCTCTTGCCGCCGGCAAATACACCGTTTCGACCGACAAGCCCGCGGAGCTCGGGGGCAAAAAATATACGTGGCACACACAAATCGAAATCAAAGGAACCGAGCAGGAAATTGATCTGACGAATGACAATGCAAAAGTGGAGGAGGGAGCGCCGGAAACGAAGCCCGTAAATGGAGGAAGCGGGGATCTGACGGTGCTTTTCGACAAACTGAAGAATTCCATTTTCACCGTGCATGCGGAAGGGAAAGAAGGCTCCGGATTTTTGGTGGATCCCTCGGGACTCGTGGTGACGAACAATCACGTCGTGCAATCTTCCGGATATCTTGCGCTGCAGTTCGATAAAATGCGGAAAGTTCCGGCAAAACTCCTGGCGTCGAATCCGGACAAAGACGTCGCCATTCTTTGGGTGAATCCAAAAGCATTTCCGGAAGCGCAAACTGCGCCGCTGATTCCGTCGGACGGCAAAGCGCACATTGAAGTGGGACAGCGCGTATTCACGATTGGAAATCCGTTTGGACGTGAAAAAGTTTTGACGACCGGCGTCATCAGTAAAGTGGAGAAGGATACGATCACCAGCGACATCACGATCAATCCAGGAAATTCCGGCGGGCCGCTGTTCACACTGGACGGGCAGGCGGTAGGAATTACGACCGCGGGATTGCGCACGCTGGCTTCGATCGTCCCGATTCAGGAGGCGCGGCCCCTGATCGAACAGGCTAGAAAAAACATGGCTGGCACGACGCCGCCAGACACGAAACTGCTTCCCGTGGAGCCTGTGGATCATTTTCCCGCGGATGCGTTGAAGGTGCTCCTGCAACAACAGAAGATGGACATCAAGCCTTACTTTTTCGATGCAGGCGAATTTCAGATAGGGATTATCACGCCGACGCTGCGCTACTTTTTGCGGCATGAAGAAGAGATGAACGCGGCGCGGAAATCGGCGAAGCGCAACAGCGGGGACGCGTCCCAGGCAAAAGCCCCGGAGAGCGCAATTTCCGAAGCGCAAGAATATGAGCCGACGGCTACGGTGGTCGTGCGACCGAAGTACAGCGCGCTTTTCAAAGTGAAATTCAAAAATGGATTTCAAAAAATGCGGCTGCTTTGCGGCGGGAAAGAGATTGAACCCATCGACCCGGGCCGCTCGGAATATGAATTGATGGACGTGCGCGGGAGAGTGGCGGACACAACGTTCCAGGGCCGGTACACCTATTTGCCGGAAGCGATTTCGCCTTCGTGCGGCGGAATGACTCTGCAGATCTTCTCGGAGAAGGATCCGAACACACCGGTATCGAAGATTCTGGATGCGGAGACGATCCAGCGCGTGTGGAACGATTTTGACCCTTACCGGAAGGCGCAAGCGTCAAAAACTCCTTAAAGAATTTGCGATGCAGCGAGCACAACGCGTTCGCGGCATCGCAGTGTGATTAGCTCGTGCGATGTAGCAGCAAGCGGTGAAGCGTGAGCGGCTTCGGCTCCAGCGCATCCAGTTCGATTTGCGAGAGACGACCTTCGCGGATTTCGCGCCAGCGATAGACGCCGGGCTCGGTTTCCTCCTTGATGACTCCCCTGAGTGAAACGAGAAATTGTTCCGCATCGCCGCGGTCGGCGACTTCGCGATAGCCCGGGCGCGCGAGGGCTTCGACGGCGTAACTGCGAAGCAGTTTTGTCCAGTATTTGTAGAAGAGATCTTCGGAGGCGAAGATGTCGCTCCAGGCGACTTCGCCGCCGTAAGCCACGACGACTCCGACGACGCGTTCATTCTTGAGGCCGCTGGTTTCTTTCGCAAAACGGCGCTGAACTTCCGCGACAAAAGAATCCACGCTGCCGCCGACGCGTGTGGATTTGTTGTAGATGCGGTCGTAGGACTCGGTGCGCGCTTCTCCGTCGACGATTGCGGAGAGTTGCTCCGCGGAAACTTGCGGCGGCGGAGCAGAAGGAGCGGCTTTTGCAGTGGAGCCCGCGCGGACGGCGTTCCAGACGTCAGTTTGTTTCTGATTGACTGCGGCCTGTTCGCGAACGCTGGGGTGAACGATGGTTTTTGCCGCGGAGAAATCTGCTCCGGAAGACCAGCGGCCGTGTTCGACGCAAAAGACGTCGAGAGGAAGAGGTTCCGCGCCGACGGGGATGATGCGGTCCTTGCCGATGATGCGGTCTTGCTTGCCGCCGCTGACAAGTTCGCCGGCGAGGAGAAGAAGCGGGCGCTTGCTACGGTTGATGAGAACGAGCTGATTGACGCTGGCGCTCGTGGAGTGAGTTGGGCGGATGACGCCGTCGCGGCTTCGCGCGAGGCCCGCGGCGCCTTGCTCGCTAACGATGACTTCGCCGGTGGCGAGGCCTTCTTCGAGCGTGAGGAAGCGGCTGGTGTCCGAAGTGTAGCCAGCGACAACGGGGAAGACACTGATGTTTTCGTAAGTGATTGGATTGAGCAGACGCCAGTTGCCATCGCCTTTGGGTGGTTCGGGCGCGGGCGAAGGATTGGCCGAGACAAGGCCGAGAACGCCGAGCGAAGAGATGCCGATGAGACTGCCGAGCAAGGCAGAGAGAACGGAACGATCCATGAGAAGCCTCCAGAGGCGCAGGTCCGTAGACAGAACGGGAGTGCGACTTGGCGGTAGAACGAGGCAGCAGAGAAATCTTGCGTGGGAAACGAGTGACGCCTCGTACAGATATTGGGACGAAGCATGTCTGGTTAACCATAACCGGCCACCCCCACCCCTGAATTTTGTAAGTGTTGAAAACAAAGGAACTTTAGGTGGCTCTGTTGACATCCTCGCCGAGTGGAGCGATGCCTGAGACGGTAGAGGTTGTAGGGGAGTCCGAGAAGGAGGGCTTGTCGGACTTGCCTGACCAGGCGACGACCGGGAGCGCGTGCCGACAGCTTGCGTTTTACCACCGAGAAGACGGTTTCTACCTTCGCCCGTGGTCCGTACGGTTTCTGCGGAAAATTGCGATCCTTGCGGAACACCCCGACGTGGTTGTGCAGGAATAATACTTTGCGCCCGATGCGCGCGAACAATATGGGCACGGCCGACCAGGGATTAAATGATGTGAAAGCTTAGCGGTTGGGGTCGCCGAGGTTGGTGCGGGGGCCGCGGCGCTTGTTCTTGGACAATTCGCCTTCCTGGCGTTCGTATTCGGCGAGTTCTTCTTCGGTATAGGAGGAGTAGGCGTCGCGTGAGGCGAACATGGAGTTGGTTCGGCCGGCTTCCTTTTTCTTTTTGCGGAGGCCGCCAAATTCGTGGCGGACCTGACGAAGCGCGACGTCAATCGCTTTGACCTCGACGAGCAGGTCGCTGACTTTTTCCAGAAAATCGTGAAGGTGATAGGGGCGAACGACGTAAGGCAGGCGGTTGGCTTCCAGCGCGTGGACGTATTGGCTACCGGTCATGGAAGGGACAAGGTAGAGGACGCGGAGGCGGCCGCCGTCTTCGGGAGCGACGGCGGAGAGATCGCGAAGGATGGCGAAAATGGGGCCTTCGATGGGGACTTGGGAAACGTTGGCGATAACGAGGGACCATTCGGCTGTTTTTAGTTCGCTGAGGAGAAGCTTCACATCGGGGATAACGCGGACGCGCCAGCCTTCGGCGTCCAGAATTTGGCGAAGGGCAGAGGAGCCGGCAGGGTCATTGTCGAGCACAAGAATGCTGACTTGCCGCGGGTGTGCCGGTAGGGGAGGGGTCGCCATTTTGAGAGTATAGCCTGCGGGGGAGCGGACAGGGCAGGAAAGGGCCTGGAGGGCCGCGTAAAGGGCACTGTACCTCTCGATAGTACTTTTTGCGATGTCTATTGGCCGACGACGAGGTCGGAGCCGAGACGGATTTTCTTGAGGCCGCTGGCATCCCAGAAGATGCGATAAATGACGGACTTGCCCGCAGAGTCGTGGCTTGTGAAGAAAATTTGGAGGCCATCGCGGGACCATTCGGCGCCGGATGGTAGGAGATTGGAAATGTTGAGCGCGACGCGCCGCTTGGAACGAATTTCGTAAAGGAAAAGGTCTGAGCCAAAGCTCGTTTTTGGATCTCTGGGTGAACCGGCCGGTGGTTTGAGGAGGGCGCCCGAAACGAGTAACAAATCCGCATTGGCCGGGCTGACCCGAATGGAGGATGCGATGCTCGCGTCAAAATCCGGGCCGCATAGATCCCTGGCTGAAATCACCTGAGATGTACCGCCATCCTCGGTAATCCAAAAAAAGGAGTCGGAATTTGCGCCGAGAAGGAAGCGCGCGTCCGACCAACCGTCAAGAATTGTGATGGGCGTAGTGGAAAGTTGAACAGGCTGGGGCGAGGGAGCTGGAGGGGTTGTCCAGATGTGCCAAATAGAAGCGTCGGACTTGAGGAAAGCAATCTTGGAGTCATCGGGCGACCAGAAGGGCTGGTTGATGAGGCCGCTAGCGAGTTCGGTGGTTTTTCCGGTTGTGGAATCGTAGAGCTTAAGGCCGTGGATGGGGCCATTTTCCTCGGTGACGAAGAGCAATCGCTTACCGTCGTGGGAAAGGGAGAGTTGGGAGCCTTTGGGGGCGACAGGTTTAGGAATGTCGTTGCGGGCGAGCATGACTTTGCCGGCGGGATCGAGATAGGCAACGGCGACCGGCGCCTTGAAATTGGTGACGGTGGGCGGAGTGGGCTTCTTTTTTTCGGGATCGTCGTCATCGAGATTTTTCTGTTTGAACTCGGGGAACTGGTCGGGCGCGACTTTGGCGCAACCTTTGAGTAAGCCGATCTGTGCGTGGTCGATGGAGATGCGGAACGTATATTTCGTATCGGACGTGCCGTCGGTGCAGGCTTCGCGGGAAAGGTGGACGGCGACCGCGGCGAAGGTCTGCGAATCTTTGGCGTGGTAGGTCCAGGCTGTGCCGGTAGTTTCCTGTTCGACGTCGCCGGCGGGTTCGAGGGGGATGGGTGGATAGCCGGCGCGTTCGAGGCGTTCCGGACCCTTCATGCCGAGCCGCAGATTCCAGATTGGGTCGGTTCCTTGCGCGATGAGAAGAATCGGATAGTGACGCGACTGGGAAACAGGGGGACCGACGGGAGGTTTCGCCTGCGGAGGCTTGGGTTGCGGAGTCTGCGCGCGCGCGGCGGGAGCGACGGCGAGGAAAAACAGCGAGGCGAAGGGCATTACGAGGGAGGCTGGGAATTTCGGCTTCATTCACGCTCCAGGATTCGGCAGAGAAAAAGCTTAAGCCGGAAGGAGAAGGGAGTAAAGGAAGAGGTTTTTCGTTAGGAGCGAGAAGCCAAACAGACCACGGGAGATAGCCTGGTTGTGAAGGAAAGAGAGAGGGCAAAGGAAAAGCGAAATTGTGCTTGACAGGGCGAATGAAAAGCGAAATACTGCGGGCGATCTTCGAGGTGGGCTATGTCTCCAGCTTTCTCCGCAGTACTCCCCGCTCCAACCCCTGCGCTGTCTCTCTTTCCTGAATGCCCTGAACATAGCCCAAACAATGGGGCCCCAAAGCTTGCCCAGCTTTGCGAAGGCCCGCGTGGTGAATCGGACGAGCGTGGTTCTGCGGATTGCCCTCCGCAGGAACCCAGTGCGCAGGAGCGACCACTCCCTACGCCCGAAGCGGCTCGTGCGAACGCCACGAAGCTGGTCGGCATCGCCCGCCTCGCTGCATCATCTCCGCCGGCGGATTCGCGGCGAGCGTCTCCCCAAAGGCCGGAATATTTTGTGCTGCCGGTGCGGTCCATTTTGAACCGGTGCGATTCGAACCGCGTACCGTTCGAATGGACGATCAATCCGTACCGCGGCTGCGAGTTCGGGTGCAAATACTGCTACGCACGATATACGCACGAGTACATGGAATTGGACGCGACGGCGTTTGAAAAGCGGATTTATGTGAAGCAGGGCGCTGAGGCTTATTTGCCGCTGGAAATTGCGCGGAAGTATTCGTACGAGTCGGCAGCTTCGGGCGGAGTGGCGCCGGAGCACATTGCGATTGGGACGGCGACGGACCCGTACCAGCCGGCCGAGCGGGAATATGGTGTGACGCGGGCGTGCCTGGAAGAGCTGGTGAAGCGCGAGGGGTTGAGCATCTCCATTACGACGAAGTCAAACCAAATTTTGCGGGATTTGGATTTGCTGCGAAGGATTGCGGAGAAGTCGGCGCTATTTGTGAATATGACGGTGACGACGGTGCGGAGCCGGCTGGCGCGATTGCTCGAACCGCGGGCGCCGCTGCCTGCGGTGCGGCTGGCGACGGTAAAGCAGTTGCGCGAGGCGGGAATTTCGGCAGGCGTGTTCGCGTCACCGCTTTTGCCGGGAATTACGGATCGAGAAGGGGATTTGGAAGCAGTTGCGGAAGCGGCACATGAAGCGGGTGCGCAGTGGTTTGTTTCCGGTGTGCTGTTTTTGACGCCGTCCTCTTCGAAAGTGTTTATGCCGTTCTTGCAGGAGAAGTTTCCTCGGCTCGTAGAGAAGTATCGCCAGTGGTACACACGGAATACCTACGCTCCGGAGGACTATCGCAAAAAGATTGCGGAGCGCGTGGCGCGATTGCGGCAGAAATACGGATTCAATGTACGGCCGTGGGATGAGATGAAGAGGCCAGTGCTGCCTGTGGCGCAGTTGAGTTTGGATTTGAGCGGGGGCTAGGGAAGGATGATGCGCGGTTCTTCGCGCTTGAGTTCTTCGGCTTGGGGGAATTGGCGGCGAAGGAATTCGATGAAGCGGCGAGAGCGGGAACGGCCGTTGCTGCGCAAGAGACCCGTGCGAAACAGGAAAATGACGACGTGGAAGATGTCTTGCGTTTTGAGCGTTTCCAGAGTGCCGGCGGCGGCTTGTTTTTGCTTCAGATCGTCGAGAAGCGCTTTGAGTGAATTGTAGATTTCCCGTTGGACGGGAATGTCTGGCACCCTTTCGTAATAGATCCCTGAGATAAGAGTTTTATACGACTCCGCGAGGGCGCGCAAGGCAGCGAGGACGTCGGGGTCAGTCGCGGACGGTTGCGCCATGCAGGACTTTGCGATGGTGAAAGCAAGCGCGGCCATTAAGGGCTGATGCGTGTGCAGCGTACTGGGTGGAAGGCGCACTTCGAGGAATGGAGTATCGCCGGGGATGGCGCGCTTGTGCTGGTCTTCGTAACGATGCGCGGTGGCGAGATAGGCGCAGTCCACGGGACAATCGATGGTGACTTCGCGCTCGGTGCCGCAACACACCGCGCAGATTTTTTCGCCCTTTGCCGGGCAAAAACGGTCGGCCTTTCTTTTTTCACAAATAGGACAAGACAAAAGATTCCCCTGTGCGAGCCGGTGGGAAGAATACCGTGCGCCCGACCAAATACAAAATGAGGATTGGCTATCAGGCCGTAATGACTTTGTTGTGAAAGCGGCGGGCGGCGATGATCAAGAGAACCGCGCCGATGATGCATAGCGCCAAGCCGTCTTTCCAAAGGTGGGTGATATCAGCGCCGCGAAGAATGATGCCGCGGGTGATGTTGATGTAGTAGGTCGCAGGAATTAGATAGCTGAGCGGATACAAAAGAGTGGGAATCGTTTCGCGGGGAAAAATGTACCCAGAGAAGAAAACGCTGGGGAGGATGGGGAGAAACGCCAACTGCATTGCTTCCGCCTGGGAGGCAGCTTTGCTGGAGATGAGGATTCCCAAAGCCGATGAAGAGATAGGGCAAAAGTTTGCCGAGAAGCAAGCCAAAGGGGCGAACGGGAGTTACGAAGAGCTGCTCGAGAGTGCCGCGCTCCTTTTCGCGGACGATGGAAAACGCGGTGAGGAATGTGGTGACGTTGAGCAACATAATGGCGGTGAGACCCGGAAGGAAGAAATTCGGCGAACGGGAATCGGGATTGAAGAGAAGCTTCGGCCGCATGTCGACGGCGAACGAGGAGCGGTCCTGCAGAACTCGACGGAGCGACTCGTCCAGACCGATGGCGTTGCTCACGTTTATCGCCTGCCCGGCGACGGAAGAATCCGAGCCATCGATAAGTATGAGAACTTGGGCGCTCATTTGATGCAGGAGGCGGTCGGAATAGTCGACGGGGATCTTGATGCCGACGCGCGCTTTCCCGGCAATGATCATGTCGTTGAGATCGTGGTCGTTTTCGACGTACTTGATGAGATGAAACGTATCAGAGTTTTTGAAGCGATCGAGGAGTTCGCGGCTTTCGCGTCGGCCGTCGGCATTGTAAACGACGGTGTTGATCTGGCGGATGTTGGTGTCAATTGCGAAGCCGAGGAGAAACATCTGGAGCAGTGGCATGGTCAACGAAAAGAAAAGCGTGCCCGCGTCACGGCGGACGTGAAGGGCTTCCTTGTAGAAAACGGCGCCAACACCGCGAAAGATGTCACGCACGGCTGGCCTCCAGTTCTGCTTGATGCTTATAAGTGAGTTCCACGAAGACGTCTTCCAGGCTTGGTGCCAGCGGGCGAATTTCAGCCACGGCAATGCCGCGCTGCAAGAGCATGTCGCGAAGGTTATCGAGGTTGAGGGCGTCCTCAACGAGTGCGTGGATGGATTGTCCAAAAATGGTGGCGCTGCGGACGCCCGATAGTTCGCGAACGGAACGCAGCGCCCGCGTCACTTCCGGTGTCGTTATTTCCACGCGCAAGGTGCCGGGGGGTTGCACATCGGGCAGTTCGCGGAGCGAATTGGGCGTGCCGTCGGCGATGAGCTTCCCGTAATAAATGTAGGCGACGTGGCTGCAACGTTCGGCTTCATCCATGTAGTGAGTGGTGACGAAGAAAGTGATTCCATGACCGGAGAGCTCGAAGAGAAGATCCCACAACTGGCGGCGAGCAACGGGATCGATGCCGGCCGTGGGCTCATCGAGAAAAAGAAGCTTCGGTTCATGAAGCATGGCGCAGCCGAGGGCTAGGCGCTGCTTCCAACCGCCGGAAAGTTTTCCGGCAAGGCGCGTTGTGTACGGGCCAAGCCCATTGAGCTGAACAATCTCGTCCATGCGGCGTTTTAGTTTGTCTGGCGGCAGACTGTAAATGCGGCCGTAAAACGTAAGATTTTCGAGAACGGTCAAGTCGTTGTAGAGACTGAAGTTTTGCGACATGTAGCCGATACGCTCGCGAACTTCTTCGGCTCCGGTACGGACGTCAATCCCTTCGACGAAGGCGCTTCCGCCGGAGAGCGGAAGGAGGCCCGTCAGCATTTTGATGACGGTGGTCTTGCCGCTCCCGTTTGGGCCGAGGAACCCGAAGATTTCGCCTTTCTCGACGCGGAAACCAACGCCGTTCACGGCAGTGAACGTGCCAAACTTGCGGACGAGGTTGTCTGCAACGATGGCGGCTCCGTCGGGAGATGCGGAAGCGTGGGTCATGGCAGAAGCTTTACGTCGGCCGCCATTCCCGGAAGGACGCGGTGAGAAGGGTCGTCTATGCGGACTTTCACGCCGAAAACCTGGTGAACGCGTTCCTCGCGGGTTTGGACGTTACGCGGAAGAAATTCGGCCTGCTGATTGATTTGCTCGACCACGCCGTTGAAGGTTTCTTTCTGAAATGGGTCGATGCGAATTTGAGCTCTTTGGCCAACCTTGACTTTATATAGCTCAGTCTCCGGGACATAAATGCGAACGTAAATTTGATCGCTTTCAAGAAGCGTCGCGATGGGAGTGTTGGGTGCGATTAAATCGCCCGGACGGACGTCGAGGACTTCCACAACGGCTTCGCTGGGAGCGAGGACCTGGCGTTCGCGGTAGCGCGCTTCTTCGTAAGCAAGTTCGGCGTTTGCCGCCGCCACATCTTCGCGGCGATTGCCGCGTTGAAACTTTTCAAGAGTTGCCTGCGCTTGCCGATATTTCGCTTCGGACATGGCGATTTCTTCCGGACGGAAGCCGCGTTGCAATTCGTCCAGCTTATGCCGGGCATTTTCTTTTCCGGCCAGCGCCATTCTCCAGTTGGCTTCGGCGGTGTCGCGCTGCTGCTTGGAAACTAGATCTTTTTGGGCGAGCGCGTCGTAACGTTGAAAATCGAGATGGGAGCGCGTCTCGTCGGCCGTAGCGCGATCGAGATCGGCTTGCGCGGCAGCGATGTCTTCCTTGCGATAGCCTTTCAGGTGCATCTCGTAATCGGCTTTTGCCTGAGCTGCTGCGGCTTGCGCTTCCTGAATTTCTTCGGGGCGAAAGCCGCGCTGAGACTTCTGCGCGTTGGCACGAGCCTGTTGAAGCGATGCTCCGAGCTCCTTCTCGTCAAAAGTGATCAGGGTTTGTCCAGTCTTGACGCGATCGCCTTCCCGCACGAGAACCTGCA
>WNFQ01018915.1_pt1 | contig 13369 bp, 11 predicted proteins | sample 5400171 | NCBI WGS metagenome assembly WNFQ01 (sample SAMN13153356, study PRJNA577476) | soil metagenome | isolation source: 20 cm soil under Madrone tree | place: USA:California | collected 2016-06-14
CAGGATCTCGAGCGTGCGAGGCGTGCCACGCAACCAGAATGCATTGAAACCTACAGGGCGTGTACCGGTTGCGGTTTCGATTGTTTTGATGCTCGCTTGATACGAGGTGCGCTCCTCCTCGGGTGTCATCGAGAATTGCGGCGTCCACGTCTGCCCATGTCCTGCCGCTTCGTGCCCGCGCTGCACGATCTCCTTTGCAAGTTGAGGATTTCTCTCCACCGCCGCGCCCACCATGTGGGAAGTGACCTTCACCCCGACTCGGTCAAACATATCTAACATCCGCGGGATCCCTTCCTTGAATCCATAGTCGTACCACTTTGCGGCGGGGAGATCCGGATATTTGGTGTCGATGGCCGGGAACGGACTCTCGGCGCCCCGATCGGGCTGTGCACCTGCTTCAAACTGCATCGAGACGGAGATCACCAAGCGCGCTCCATCCGGCCAAAAAGCACTTGAATTCTTCATTTCAAATCCCCTTCAGATCGGTCCAAATTACGCCGCCATCGCTAGCCGCGGAGCGGCGACAGAGTGTAGCCCCGGGGCGCGAGCCCGGGGTCTGGAGATTGGCCATTTTTTCGGATTTGTGAGCAATGGTGTCCGCATGACGTCTCCAATTTTGGCACTTCGTGGTGCGAGCGTTCATACACACGAAACGTGACTCTGAATTCCCCTCCTGGATTAGGAGGGGTGGCTGCGCCGAAGGGCAGTTCGGACGTCCTGATTTCGCAGGACGTCCGAACTTTTCATCCTCGGGGGTGGCCGCAGGTCATGTGCGTTTCTAACGAACTATTAATCGCTCGCGGCACCCCTCCTAATCCAGGAGGGAGTTCTCCAAGCCGCGCACAAATGGCCAATCTCCAGCCGGCGGTCACAGACCGCCGCTACAGTCGAAATAAGAACCTACGGCAGCAGGGCGAGCGGAGGCATCGTCGTGAAATTCACAAACGACAGGTCGAACCTCATCCCCACGGAAACGATCGGATTTGTGCAGTAAAACTGGAGCCGCCCGACCATCTCCGGAATGCCCGGGAACAATTCGTGGACAAATGTCGCGAAATGCTGACTCGGAGGAACGTCTCGCACCGTGGACATGATCATCTGACCCGCGGTATTCATGACCTCAAAATGAATGTGAAGAGCTGCGGTGGTGTTCGGATTCGCGATCGCAACACCGGTCTTGAAACCGTTGGTGGTATCGATGAAGATCGCCTGCTTGCCTATTGGGATAGACATCGAAACGCCGGCCTCGGCAATCAGATTTCCGGCCGAATCGAAATTCGAGAATACTTCGCTTCCAAGCACAGCAAGTGAATTGGACGCTACGGTTGCGAATCCCGTGGTGAGAGGGATATCTGTTACCGACGTAAATCTCCGGCTCTCACTTGGTCCAAGCTGAAATGTAATGGTGTTGCCATTACCTGTCGGATTCCCTGATTCATCAAGCCAGGTCGAATTGAAGGGTGTGCCATCCGATTTGGTGAAGGCGATCGTGCCACTGGCAGTATCGCTCCTCCCGTTGCTGAGAAAGATCGTCGTTCTCCACGATCCGCCGTCATAGGCGCCTACCGCGACCTGAGGAAAATAAAAGTTTTGCGCCGAGCACATCACACTGGCCGCCAGGATGAAAGCGACACACAAAAGGAAGCGCTTCATTCCACAACCTCCTATGAAACTCCGGCGTGGTCTGAGCAATGTGAATACCAGTGGAGGGGTCGGGGTTAACACAAAGACACAAAGGGCACAAAGACACAAAGAAAGCCGGCATCAAGGACCAATTAATGCCGGCTTTCTTTGTGTCTTTGTGCCCTTTGTGTCTTTGTGTTAACCACGACCCCATTTTCAGGGCGGTAAGCGAATGCTGCTTAGTGGAACGGACGTGCCTAATTCTGGCCGGCAAAAACCATGGTTGAGGGAGGGCGCTCCTTCTGAAGACGGGCTGCAACCTGTTCGATCTGCCGCATCACCCGCAAGACATTCTGGCCGAGGATCTTTCTGAGATCATCTTTGCTGTAGCCGCGGCGAAGCAACTCTGCCGTGAGCAACGGAAACTTCGAAACGTCTTCAAGGTTCTGCGGAACAGTCGTTATACCGTCAAAGTCCGAGCCCAGTCCGATGGAATTTATTCCTGCAACCTTCCGAATGTGATCGATGTGATCGGCTACCTGCGCCATCGAGGCCCGTGGAACCGGCTGGTTTTGCCGCTGACTCGCTGGCAGCGCTTCATATTCCCGGACTTCCTTTGAAATGAATCCCGGAACGAAATTCACCATCACCACGCCACCGTTCGCCGGTATTTTTGCCAATATGCTGTCCGGAACATTGCGCGGATGATCGTTCACCGCCCGCGCCGACGAATGTGAAAAGATGACGGGCGCCTGCGTTACCTGGAGCGCATCACTCATCGTCTCCGGGGATACGTGAGAAAGATCTACCATCATGCCCAGCCAATTCATCTCGCGCACAACCCCTTCGCCAAACGGGGTCAAACCACCATTCTTCGGCTGATCCGTTGCCGAATCGGCCCATGCCGTATTGGAGCTGTGAGTCAGCGTCATGTAACGCGCGCCCAGCTTGTAAAACATCCGCAGGGTCGCGAGCGAATTGTCGATGGAGTGCCCGCCTTCCATACCGATCAAAGAGGCGATTTTCCCGGCCTTGAAAATACGCTCGATGTCTGCGGCTGTGCGCGCAAGCTCGAATGTGTCCGGATAGCGATCCATCATCTGGTAGACGAAGTCGATCTGCTCCATCGTCGCCTGAACCGCTTCAGGACCCTGCATCGTGACCGGCACGTATACAGACCAGAACTGCCCGCCGACACCGCCTTGCCGCAATCGTGGAATATCCGTGTGCAGTTGGGGCTGCCGCTGGCGAAGGTCCATCTTTGACAGGTCCCTGTTCGCTTTTTCGCGAAATGTCCAGGGGATGTCGTTGTGGCCATCGATGAGGGGAGTTTCGCGATGAAGCGCAATCGCCTGCTCCAGCACGCCCTGCTGTGCGGAAGACACTGCTGCCCACCCGATTCCAACCACAAGGATGAGACCGGCGAGGACAAGCAGTGTGCTTTTCATCGTTAACCTGGGGGCTGACCGAGAGTTAACCGAGCCTGAACTGAAGCCCGCCCAGAATTCTCGCAAATGATGAGAGCGGCTTCAGCCACGGACGCTGCTCGAGCCACTCGACTGCGGGATTGATGATGGACGCGAGTGAAATGGTCGGCAAGGTTGTGAACTGGCCGGTACTCGCAAATCGCAAAGCGATCGCCGTCACAGGCACCAGACTCGAGATTTGCATCGTACCCGTGAATGCCGGCGCCCCAGGGAATAATTGATTCACGAAGGCTGGGTTGTGCTGAAATCCCGCGAGTGCTTGCCCAGTCGAAGGCATTACGGCAACTCCATCAGAGTTCAGAAGCTGCAGCGTAATCGCTGCGGGACCTGCGTTCGGGTTAGCATATGCCACGGCAGTGGTGAAGCCCGCCGTTGTGTCCACAAATATTGCCTGATTTGTTGACGTTCCGGAAGGAGGAACACCCGCTTCGGCAAATAACTGACCATTAGAGAACTGCGAAAACAGAGCCGTGCCTGTCACGTTCCCGGGGCTGGTGACCCTGGCCCAGCCGACTGCCAAGGCACCCGTACCTCTCGAAACCAACTTTCGAGTCTGACCGCCGGAAATCGTCATAGTCACCGAGTTGCCGTTGACGGTGAATCCCGTCCCATCGAACTGAAGATTGAAGGCGGCGCCCGTTGAAGTCGTGAAGTCAATTTGAAAGTACTCTGCGCGGAACAAATAACTGTTGCGGTGAGAATCCAAAAAAGGGTCCAAACAACGCGCTTCATCGTTTTCACTCCTTGCTTAGATCAAGGTCGATTGGGCGCCAAAATCATCGTGGGGGTGGCCCGTGATTCTGCCGCGGTTACTTCACCGAGTTTCTTCATTTCCTCGTCGGCCGCTCTTCGATTACCCGTACGGGCTATGGAAAGAACCAACAACTGCCGCGCTTCTCGAAAATCCGGGCTCCAGTCCAGCACCGTTCTGAGCCTGGGAACCGCGTCGGCATACCGGCCGCTCATGAAATGAACAATAGCGATGTTATATTGCGCTGGCCAGTAGTCCCGATTCAAGCTTAAAGTTTTCTCGAAATATTGGACTGCACGCTCGCGCTGGCCCATCGCGAACAGGGTGTTTCCCATGTTGTTCCATGCCGGCCAGTATTGGGGATTCTTCTCGACCGTCCGTTCATAGTAAGCCAGGGCTCTGCTCCAATTCTGTTGCCTCTGCTCGATGACTCCGAGGTCATACGTGGCCTCGACAAAATCCGGCTGAAGTTCCACCGCGTGAAGGAACGCCGGACGTGCCTTCGCGAGGTCGGTGTTCAGATACGCTCCCCCAAGGTTGAACCAGACGCGGGCTTTGCCGGGAGCACGTTTGACCGTGTCCTCCCAGAGCGCAATTTCCGACGACCAGACCGTTCCGCGCCGGATGGTCAGCACGCCGAGTATCAGAAGCAAGGCGACTGCTATCCAGGTGCGTCCGGGTGCTCGCGAAAGCAACCAGGCAGCCAGCAGCGAGAATGCAAGCATCGGCAGATATAGCCGGTGCTCGAAAGCGGCGTCCGTACTGGGGATGATGCTGGAGGTAGGTGCAAGTAAGATGAAGAATGCGAGGATCGAAAACCCGGGCACACGCCAGCGCTCGTGCCGGAAGAGCCACCAGGCGGCGCCAAAGATCGCCAGAAGACCCGCGATGTGAAGGACTCCACCCGACGCTGGAAACTCGTATTCGAGCGACTGAGGATATGGGAAGAATAACAGCCGCAGATAGGTATAGATGACGCGTGTTTCGACAAGAAAGTATTTGAGCGGATTGATCTGATCGGCTACCCCGACGCCCACGGTTTCTTCATTCCAATACACAAGGAGTCCCAAAGCTGCCCCTGCCAGCACGATCGTACCGGCGAGGAGCCCAATTCTGTAGCGGCGGTCTATGAATTCGCCGCGTGTATTCCCCTCCTTATGAAGGAGGGGTGGCTGCGCCATCAATAAAATGCTGCGAAGCCACCTTAAAGGCGCAGACGGGGTGGTCGCTCGCGCACCATGTTTCAAAACGCATTCCTTAACGTAACTTGTGACCGACCACCCCGGCCGTGCCATTTCGGAACGAGTCTTTTTTCTTGATGGCACGGCCACCCCTCCTTCGTAAGGAGGGGAATGCCGCCTGACCTGCAAATCATTCACAGTTCCAATGAGCGCCGCTACAGCCAGAGGTATCGCAATTGCGGATTCCTTCCCCCTCGACAAGCGCGATCAATCCCAGCAGCGAAAAGAAACACGCGAGCAATACCGACCGCTGGTATATGTAAAGCACCGGTTCGCTCTGAATCGGGTGAACCAGGAAAACTGCCGCTGCGGCGATCGCGATCCATCTTTCAAAGAACCGGCCAAGAAGAAAGAACAACAACACGGCGTTCGCGATATGCAACGCCACGTTGACAAGGTGATAGCCCCCAGGACTCACGCCGCCGACCAGATGATTCAGGTAAAAACTGAAGAATGTGAGCTGCCTTAGATAAAGCGGATTGAAGAAATGGGACCAACGCGCCGGATTCGTGACATTGCTGTCCCCGGTGATCAGCGTGTCGTCGAAATGAAACGGATCGTTGAAGGATGCACCGAAAAGCAGAATTCCGGCCAGAGCCAATCCAGCCGTCACTTTCATCGCGTTCGGGTCGTTGCTCAGCTTCATGTCGTGTGTGTTATATTTCGGCACGATTATATGAGAGTTGCTCTGGTCCACGACTGGTTAAACGGGATGCGCGGAGGGGAAAAAGTCCTGGAATCGCTCCTGGAAATTTATCCTCAGGCCACCATTTTCACGTTGCTCCACGAGCGAGGAAAGGTATCACCGCGGATTGAGTCGCACGCGATCGTTACCTCCTGGTTGAACCGTGTGCCGGGTATTTACCGCCATTACCGCAATCTCCTGCCGTTGTTTCCGTTGGCCGTCGAATCACTGGACTTGCGAGGATTCGATCTCGTCATCAGCTCGAGCCATGCCGTTGCCAAGGGAATCCGGACCCGGAGTGCAGTGCACATTTGTTATTGTCATACGCCGATGCGGTATGTCTGGGATGCCGAAGACGATTATCCGCTGAGTCCCCTGCGCCGGGCAGTGTTTGGTCTTGTTCGCCGTCGTCTTCAGAAGTGGGACTGCGAGGCGGCCAATCGCGTCGATCACTTCGTTGCCAATTCCCGGTTTGTTCGCGAGCGAATCCGCGAATACTACGGCCGGGATGCTGAAGTGATTCCTCCGCCGGTCGACACGCGATTTTTCACGCCGTCGAATGCAGTTGCCCGCGAGGACTTTTACCTGGCCGTAGGGGCATTGGTTCCGTACAAGCGATTCGACATTGTTGTGAAAGCGTTCAACAAACTGGACCGCCGGCTCGTCATCGCAGGGACCGGCCCGGAGCTCAAGAACCTTCGCAACATGGCCCGAAGCAACATCGACGTGCGCGGCTGGGTAGCCAACGAAGAGTTGCGAAGCCTGTACCGGAGAGCGCAAGGTCTCGTCTTTGCAGCACGTGAAGATTTCGGCATGGTGACCGTCGAGGCCCAGGCATGCGGTTGTCCCGCCATCGCATTTGGCGCTGGCGGATCCTCGGAAATAATTCAGGACGGAATGAATGGAGTCCTTTTTTCGGAGCAGCATCCGGATGACGTGATCCGGGCAGTGCGCCGATTTGAAACGATGGGATGGCCTGCGGAGCAGGTTCGATATCGAGTGGAGACATTTTCACGTGAAGCCTTCCAAACCGGGATCCGGAAAGTCATCGCAGAGCGGACCGGCAAGAAACCGGAACGCCGCGGCCTCGCGGCTCAGCCAGCATAAGTCGGTCTCGGGCTGGCCGGGCGGGGTCAAGAGATCGGCGGATGTTCTCGTTTCCGTCGCGGCTCTGGTCGTGCTCGCACCCCTGCTGATATTGATCGCCGCGGCTGTGAGTCTCGCAGACCGCGGGCCCATTCTCTATCGGCAGAAACGCATCGGCCTTGGAGGCCGGCGTTTCACGATAATCAAATTCAGGACCATGCGGGAAGATGCCGAACGCGACCTGGGCGCGATCTGGTCGGTACCGGATGATCCCCGCTGCACGCGGATCGGTCATTATCTGCGGCGGTTTGGTCTTGATGAACTTCCACAGCTTTGGAATATCCTGCGTGGGGAGATGAGCCTTATCGGGCCGCGGCCCGAACGCCCCGAATTCACCCGCGAATTCCGAAGAGAACATTCCCAATATGACCTGCGCCACACGGTCAGACCCGGCCTGAGCGGCTACGCACAGGCGTATGGCTGGCGCGGGCATACGAGTCTCGAAGAACGCCTTCTTCACGACCTTTACTACGTGAAGAACTGGTCGCTCGGCCTGGACGTTTATATCTTTTTCTTAACGCTGGTCCGCGGATGGAGCGAGAGGACGCGGAACGGCGTTTAAGATCGTCTCTCAAACGCCATCCCGGTGTTCGCTACGCGTTGGACGTGGCAGTTCCGGTTGTTGCTGGAGCTGCATCACTCGGCCGAGGAGACTTCCGCAAACTGGACCGCGTTCCGCCGGCTTTCTCGTACATAGCAGAATCGGGCCCATAGATCGAACGGATGCCGCTCCGGAAACGCGTGACGAGATCAGCCAATTGACGGATTTTTTCATCACGGTTCACCCTCGCGTTCGTCAGTTCGACGTCTTTCTTCGCGTACTCCTTGTCCAGGCCGTCCGCGGCGTCATGTATCGCGGTGAACTCGTTCAGCGAAACGTCTCCCATCGTGAAATTGGGAACCATTTCCCACACCGCTTTGACGTCGACAGCGTCAGCCAGGGTTGGTTTGACCCTTGCGCCTTTAGCCATGTCAATCACCTCCTTTCTTGGTCGTTCTCTAAGGCACCCGGCGGCCCAAAGCGCCAAACTCGATGCGATGTCGACATTTCAATGACTTACGGTGCAATGAGTGTTCACGCCAGGCCGAATCCATCTACGTTGGCGTAGATGCATCTACGCCGGCGTAGATGAGCAAAGGACTTATGGGCGCAGCGAACTTTGCAACGCCGCTGCAAAACTTCGCAACGGCATTGCGAAATTTGCTACGACGTTGCAAAAGATGTCGACGTCTCGACGAAGATTGCGACGCCGCTGCAAACTTCGCAACGCCCTTGCGAAATTTGCTGCGACGTTGCAAGAGATGTCGATGCCTCGACGAAGATTGCTAAGGCTTGACCTGCGATAACCCGGATTTCTCACCGGTTCCGGCACGAAGACGGGGAACCAGCGCCCGTCGGCCGTCAGGCGCGTCTATTGGTGAGAAATGCGGACTAAGATGGCGCGTTTGTGGCTGACCATGTGAAGTTTGAGCCGGCGCGGCTCGAGAACTATACGATCCGAGCACCGTTCGGCTGAACCGCTCCAGCAGTTGGGCGGGACCCCATCGGAGCACACCTTCCAATAGCGCCTTGATCCGCGACGCCGGGATTTCCGGACAACACTGACGGTGCAATGCAGGATTGAAGTTCGGGAAATGCCGCCAGACGAACGGATTCATTTCCGTGAACCGGTCGTAAACCGCTTTGCCGAAAAATGGTTTGAGGGATGCGACCTGCTGCGCGGTGAATGCGTCGTGCTCGAATAGCGGGAGAGCCGCGTCGCTGATGAGGTAGTTCATGCAGAGCAGCTCGCGGAGACCTTTCAGTTTGGCCCAGACCGTGGCGAGCAGAAAGACCCCCCAAAGCTTGCCGTCTTCGACAACCATGAAGAGATCGAGGTCTTCGCCGGTTGTCATGTTACGGTGCGCCGTCGAGCCGGAGAAGGCAACCATCCGGACGAATGGTATCGAGGCCAGTGTTCGAAGATGCGCCTGCGCGTTTTGAATCGCCTCGTCACTGATCCGTTCGCGAGCGGCCCGGAGTTCGAACAAGGCCGGGTCGGACTGAAGTTGGAGTAACTTCAGACCTTCCGTGAATGTCGTCTCGTCCACTTCCACGTCGAAGAGCCGTTCGCGCAGTTCGTCATTCGTGAGCGGATATTGAAACAATTTTGCATAGGCGATTGTTTTGCATATCGCATTCGTCAATTCGTCCGAACGCGGAGCAATTATCTTTTTCTTCAATGTAGTCGCGGGCTTTAGCCCGCGTTCAACAGCTTCGCGATAAGCTTCCAGAGTCAATCGTGCCGTCGTCTCCCACGAGAATTCCGCCGCCCGCCGCACTCCCTTCTGCGACAATTCCACTCTCAACCTGCTGTCCTGCGCCACTCGCTCCATGGCCTCAGTCAACTCGCGTACACTCAACGGATCCACCAGCACTGCTGCCCCGCCCGCCACTTCCTTGAGCGCGGAGCTATTCGAGGTGATTACCGGCGCCCCGCACGCCATCGCCTCGATAATCGGCATTCCAAAGCCCTCCAGCAGCGACGGATATACAAACGCCGTAGCACCGCTGAAAAGTCCCGGCAGTTCGGCTCGCGGTACATACCCCAGGAACTTCACTTCGCCGTTGAGTCCAAGCGATCTCGCCTTCTTTTCAACAGCACCGCCCCGATACCAGCTATCCCCGACGATCACCAACTGATGCTCTTTACGCGGCATCCGGGCAAACGCCTCGATCAACCGCTCCAGGTTCTTTCTCGGCTCGAGATTTCCTACGTAAAGAAAATATGGATTCCGAGGACGCACCGGCACCGGCAAAAACTCCGGCGACGCCGCCAGGGGCGTCACGCGAATCCGATCTTCCGAAAGACCAAGGTGACGAACGATCTCCCACTTGGAATACTCGGAATTTGTGAGGATCAACCTCGCCTTCCGCGCAACTCGCGGTATCAGTGGCCTCGTATAAATGCGCTTGGCCAGAGGATGGGAGTAGCGCAGGACTTCCAACCCCATGTCGTGGATCGTCACCACGTACGGGCGGTCTTCCGATATCGGCGCCAGGAAGTTTGTGTAGTGGCAAAGGTCCGGCTGAACCTTGTCCAGAATCCTCGGCAAGATCGCATGCAGATAAAACGCGCGGATCGGAAAGTGAAATGAATTCGTGAATTTCAGATTTCCGTTCGACGACGCAATATCGAGTTGCACAGGCTGATGCGAAAACACGTAGAACTGATCGGCGTGATTCATTGAGAGCATCGCCTTCAACAATTCTTCGCAGTAATAACCCACGCCGGACTTGCGCCCGTGCAGGACTGTGCCGTCAAAGGCAATCTTCATTGGAATACAACCAGGCCCTTCGCTTCTCAGTGGGGGTGTCGGGAGGCCGCATGTCTCTTACAGGCCGTTTATCAAGCATGCTCATGAGTCAACGGCTTCGGCTGTGTGCGACGGAAAGACGCCGCGTCCATGGCCGCAACGCCGGTTCGGGCAACGGCGATCTTGATCGCCTCCTTGGCGATTCTTCCATACGGCCGATTCTTGGAACGCCACATCTTGGCAACGTTCACTTCCTTAACAAGCCATCGCACAGCGAACCAGTAATACAAGCGCGGATACTTCGTCTTGAAGAGCAGCTTATTTTGATTTCGGGAAGACCAATTCTCATTCGGAATGACGCGATCTTCTACGCGTTTGTAAAACTCCGTGCCTTTCATCGGAAATGCGACGGAGGTTCCAAACACATCGGGTTTCGCCTCTTTCAGCAGATTAATGGTCTTGCGAATGTCGGCTGTGGTCTCATCGGGATATCCGAGCAATATGAAAAAACCCGCCTGAATTCCCACCTCCTGCGTGATGCGCGCCGCAGTGCGCACCTGCTCCACCGTTGTTCCTTTGGCCATGCTATCGAGAACCTTCTGAGATCCCGACTCGGCGCCGTACCAGATCCGGAAGCATCCGGACTCCTTCATACCCCGAAGGAGATCACGGTCAACAAGATCCACGCGGCTCAGGCACTCGTAGGGATGTTGTGCGCCACGGCGCTTCACCTCGTCAAAGAATTGCAGCGACCATCTGCGATTGATCGTCAGGACGTCGTCGGAAATCCACATGATGTCCGGGTTGTACTTTGATTTGAGCATGATCATTTCGTCGACAACGTTCTTCGGTGAGCGCTGCCGATGTGTGTGACCAAACACTTCGCTCGAACACCATGCGCAATGGAAGGGGCAGCCGCGCGCAGTTATCAGCGAAACGGCGCTCTCCCCGTGTTTTGATTTCCAGGCTTTGAAGTAGTCCTCCATTACGAGCACATCGCGATCAGGCCAGGGCAGGCTATCGAGGTTTGTGATGGCGGCCCGGGGCGCAGTCCGATAGGCGCGGCCGTTTCGTTTGAAAATGATGCCCGGACACGCCTCGAGGCCGGACATTCCCCGCTCACTCAGCCAGGGGATCAACTCTTCCAGAGTTCGCTCTCCTTCATTGGTTCCAATGACGTCGATGCCGTTCTCCAGGTACATCTCAGCCCACTCGGGTGCGTCCGGCCCACCGGCAATGACGAATCTCACCCCATTGTCCTTCGCGATCTTCGCCATTCGGAAAACGTTGTCCCGCGTGATGATGTTCGCGTAAATGCCGACGGTCTTCGGACGGATCCGTCGCACCGTCTCTTCGAAGTCTTTCGGATCGCGAAACGTCGAGTCGAATACTTCCACTGAGAAACCCGCACGTTTCAAATAAGCTGACAGATACAAGATTCCAAGAGGGGGATACGGCTTCATCACGCGTCGTTCGATGACGTCGTATTTAAGGAAATAGGCATGAGTGAGCAAGATGTCCGTCATGATTTTCAAAAACCCTCAGTTTCGATTCCTTGCGGAAGACCGAAGTTTGGTCCGTCGGAACAGTCCGAATGGTTCGATACGACGGAAAAACGGTAAGACATCCTTCGTCTACAACGGGGGTGAGATCAGCAGGGTGGGAGTTTACAGCTTCACACCGTCAAGAGCAATCCTTTAAAATCACAAATCCCGTTCGGCCCGCCGGAAGATCAGGAAGATGAATTTTCCAAGATGGCGGAGCGGAAACGAACGACAAAAGCGGGCGTCCAGCCTTTCCGGCAGCGACCGCGGTTCGGTCCAGTCATAGCTGCCCGACTCATAGCGCAAAAATGTTCCCAAGCCCGCCTGCCCGACTTTGACGAAATGGGGCCGGGCAGCGCGGCTGATCGGCCCCATAAAGTGACGGTAGGTGCTGACCTCTTCCCACACACAGGAAATGTATCCTGTCTGAATACCGCGCAGGAGCGGCCTCCACCACCAGGGATGGATAAGGTCCTGCCAGAAGAGAGGATTTAGTACGTTGGCGATCACCTGACCGGGCGGTTCCAGATTGGCGGCAAAAACCGAAAACAGCGGACGGAGTTCCCGAAGGTGGTTCAGGGCAGCAAAGTTGGAAACGATGGCCTGTGGGCGGGGTTCACGCTGCAATACCTGGCGGAAATGATCATAGTCGGCGTAAAGTGGAACAACCTTTCCTAAAGCAATTTCTTGCGCACACTTGCGCTCCAGCTCCGCCATCATGCCGGGGGCATTGTCATAGGCCAGTACGCGATAGCCGCGCTGCGCGTACCAGAGGCTGTCCGTGCCGGTTCCGCAGCCGAAATCCAGGAGTAGACTCCCCGGCGCGACGATCTGCTCAACGACATGTCGAAACGCGCCGCGGACCCACGCATTGCCCGCATGTTTCGCCATACAAGCGTCGTATTCCGGGGCGAGGCGGGTATGACAACAGGCGTTTTTTTCGACGTCCGGTTCCACAGATGAGCTTTTAGCTCACCGGAGAAACCTGTGTCAATGCGCGGCTGTCTCCGTTCTTGCACGAGTTCAAGAATTCTCTGTGTTTTCGCTGGCGCCAACTTATGATCTTCAGCGTGAGCATGTGGACGCCGATTCTGCGGCTCTCGTTGTTTCTGGCGCGACGCGCCCTGCGCTCGTTTGGCGTGGCGCCGCTGCCGGCCGTATTCATCATGGGACACATGCGGTCCGGTTCCACGCTGCTGTTGCATATACTGATGACTCACCCTGAGATCATTGGTTGTGGTGAACGGAATACGCCCTACCGTTCGTCTATAGATCTCGACAAACTGGAAATCGCTTCGCGCGTCGCCCGGCGCGCGCCGTTCCGGCCCGTCCGTTACGCCATCGATCAGATCAATCACGACAAGTTCACGCCGAACGCTGATCTGCTGGGGGATGAGAGGCTGCGCTGCATTTTCTTGATCCGCGAGCCGAAAGCAACGATTGAGAGTATCGTCAATCTGAGCCGCACATACTACGAACCGTGGACTGTCCAGCGAGCCGTTGACTATTACTCGCAGCGGCTCCAAACACTCGCCGAATACGCGACACGTCCGGGGAGCGGGAATGAAGTCCTGGGGCTGACCTACAACGATCTC
>WNFQ01002471.1_pt1 | contig 13367 bp, 14 predicted proteins | sample 5400171 | NCBI WGS metagenome assembly WNFQ01 (sample SAMN13153356, study PRJNA577476) | soil metagenome | isolation source: 20 cm soil under Madrone tree | place: USA:California | collected 2016-06-14
TGTGATCTCCCTGTTCAAAAATTCTTTGCGCCCTTCTGTTTTTCCCTCGCCCGAAACAACGGGGAGTCACTGTTTTTTACCCTAAGTCCATCGGAGTAGCGACCCAGGTGTAACCGTCGGCATCCTTGCGCAGATGCCCGAGCCCTGGGAATGGGAAATGGCAAGCAAGAATGGCGTGCCTCTGCTGCGCGATCTGGTCAAAAACCCGGATCCGGGTCTCAGCCGCCTTTGCAGGGTCATGGTCGAACTTGAACTCCCAGCGAGGCCGCATGAGCAATAGAACTTGGTGATGGCTTAGATCTCCGATGGCGATCAGCGTCTCGTCGCGACTCTCGATCGCGTAGATGTAATGACCTGGGCTATGCCCGGTCGCTGCGTGGGCCGTGATCCCGGGCACGACTTGCTTGCCGTCCTCGACGAAAATCAAGCGGTCACGGTAGGGCAAGAGATTGCAGTGTGCGCCGCCGAAGAAGTCCTTCATGTGCGGAGCTTCAAGGATCGTGATAAATCCGTCCAGTAATCGTAGTCCGTGGCGCTGATTACGATTTTCGCATTGGGGTAAAGCCGATTTCCGTCGTCGTCTACGAATCCCCAACAGTGGTCCGGGTGCGCATGCGTTATGGCCACTAAATCTATATCCTCGGGGTTTATCCCGGCCGCACGCATATTCCAGATTGCTCTGCCGATATCTGGACCGAAACTCGATTTACCGAAGGATTGATTCACACCGCAGCCAGTGTCAAAAAGAACAAGGCTTTCGCCGGTGTTCACGATCAGAAGATTCTGATTCAAAGTCATGCTGTCCGTAGGCAGAAATGCTGTGCTTAACAATTCTGTCATTTCCTTTGGGTCGGCTTTTGGGAAAGCGCTTGCGGGCGGCCCCATCTTTAGCGGGCCGTCTGTAACCACCGTGCACTGGAAATCCCCATGTCGGAAACGTGTCCAGCCGATAAATGAATCTTTCTGAAAAGATGCGGCCATGGGGCTAACTAACCTTTTTGGTCAGGCCGAAGGCTTCTTCGAGCAGGCTCGCCGCTCGAGAAAGTCCGTCGGTCTTGGCAATCGCCTGCTGGAACTTACGCGCGTTATCGCGGTACATAGAATTGTTTAGCACCTCATCAACAAGCGTTGAGAGATGGGGGACGGTTAGTTCTTCTAACGAAGCGACTACACCAGTCTGGTGGGCGGCTATTCTCGCCGCCACACCCGGCTGATCATTAGTTACTGGGATGCCTACTTGGGGAACACCCTGGGTAAGCGCCTCCAGTACGGTATTGAATCCAGCGTGGGTGATACACACCGACGCCTTTTTCAGCAGCTCCAATTGGGGCGCATGGTTAACGACGATCGCATTCGCCGGCACAGGACCGATCTGCTCCGGCCGAAGTACATTGCCAATGGAAAGCACCAGTTGCGCGTCCTTCTTTGCCACCGCCGCCGCCAAAGTACGAAATACATCCGCGTTGCCATTCTGAACTGTTCCCATCGAGGCATAAACGATCGGTTCTCCGGTCAATCGGTTCCACGGAAAACTGAACTCTGGCCGGCCTTCTCCGTCATGGAACGGACCGGCGTAATGGAACTGTTTAGGCCAATGAGAGCTTTCAAAGTCAAATTCGCGAGGACATTGCGTGATCCAGGGACGATCGGCGAACAGAGAGGATGGGTTCTCCCAGTCGGGTTTGATTCCAGCCCGCTCCACTTCTGCTATCATTTCAGTGTTACTGCGAATCAGCATCTGCGTAAATTTCGAGACGCCCTGGCGATTTCTTTCTGTCGCTTCCGGTGTATTCTCATGCGCCCAACCATAAACACAGAGCGGTGTATACCCAGAATAATCGAAGTGAAATGCGTTTGCCAGAATGGCGTAGGGCATTCCGAGATACATGGGCACTACTTCGCTGTAGAAATCGTAATCATCCAATACCAACGCATCAATAGCGTTTGCAGACAGTAATTTCGGCAACTTTCTCCACCTCACTTTCATTACCTGTGCAACCGCATTGACAGTGAATTGCAAGGCTTCCTCTCCTTTCAGTCTGCTTAACGTACCGACAACTTCAGACGAATGATCAAACGGAAACTCCTTTTCACCAAAAGGGATGAACGGCAGATTGGCGGCACGAGCAAATAGCTCCATCACGGGGAGGGAAAGCACTACGACATCATGATGACGCGACTGCAGCTGGCGAGCCACTGCGCTCATTGGATTGAAATGACCAGGAACACTAAGACTGATGAAACCGATTTTCATAAATAACCTTTTGGGTTTGCACGTTTGGCAAACGGTGAGCCAACTAGAGCCCGGGCGTTGCGCTCTGTGAAATATCGCTTTCTGGTTTGAGTAATAGGTTAAAGCGATCACTGATTCACAGTGAAACTCTGTTATCTCCTTCACTTCGCGACCGTCGCCGACGGTTGCAGCTTTTCTCGACGTGCTTCGGCAACAGCTTCCTCGGACTCGGAGTAAATACGCTCGATTCACCTCGCGGAACTGAGCTGCGATTTGTGAATTATTTAGCAGCCTCGTGCGTATAAGGGGTTTGAAGACGCAATCGCTAGACCAAGCTCAACTTAAAAGATCCGCTTCGAGCGTCCAACCCGCGCCTTGTGCGCGTAGGACTTTATCTGAGGAGTCACTATGTCTTCTGAGAATCAATATTACAGCCTCGTTACCCTTAATGATCACTTGTTCGCGGCAGGATTCGCGGGCATGCGTGCGGCCCTGCTAGCAAGAAAATCGCCTGCCGGTCGTGAAATCAAAGTGATCGTTGTGAGTCCGTCGAAGGTCTCGGACAGCACCGTGATTAAATTTGCTAAAACACTGACTAAACACATACGGGTTAGTCGTGGCTGGAGTGCTGTTAGCGCGGCCGTTCGGTCGATGGAAATTGGAGAGTTGCCCCCACTCGGAACAGCGCAGCAGACCAAGGGTAATCTTACTGCCTGGATTGTCGAATAGGGGAGGGCTATCGCGCCAGCTTGAGGTCTGGATTCGATGAATACGTATCGAGTTAATTCGACAACTGGAGTGCCGCTTTGCGAATTCTGGGATCCCACGAGTGCCGTTAAAAAAAGGTTGAACCAGCAGCGCCGCGTACGAGAGTCTTGTAATCGCAAGAAAGGAGTCAGGTGCGATATGCCAAATAACGCGCAAAAGGTTTGGCCCAATAATTCGCGGAGCGAAAAATTGGTCTTCTTGGTGGCGGCGCTGGGCGCATACATAGTCGCAACCCCAATTTGCAGTGGGGCTGCACCCACTCAGGACGCAACAGAACCAGTCTGGCCAACGAAGGAATGGCAGACATCCACCCCTGAAGAGCAGGGCATGGATTCGAAGGAGCTCGCCAAGCTGGTTGACTTCGGGACGCGGCGCATTCTAGCTGCGCCAGGTGTAACACTCAGCAGCATGCTCGACAGCCTGCTGGTGGTGCGGCACGGAAAGATTGTGGTCGAGGCATACTACGCCCCCTACGCCACCGGCATTCCTCACACGATCAACTCCGTCACAAAGGCAGTTATCAGTACTTTAACGGCGATCGCATGGAAGGATCGCTTGCTGGATAGTCCGAACCATCGAGTCCTCGATTTTTTTGACCGTCGCAGCATAGCGACCGTCGACGATAGAAGGGAAGCGATCACAGTTCAGAGCCTGTTGGACATGACCTCGGGAATCGAATGGACGGAACCGCTGAATGGCAGGCCCGATTCACTGGTCGAATGGGAGCGCAGCCCCGACTGGGTCAAATTCATTCTCGATAGACCTATGTCGAGCGCTCCCGGGGACGCCTTCAACTATAACAGCGGCAATACCCATCTCCTTTCCGCGATCATCACAAAACTCACGGGAATGAGCGCCCTGGAGTATGCCAAAGCCAAGCTTTTTGGTCCTCTGGGAATTGACGATGTGTCCTGGCAGCACGATCCTCAAGGCATTTCGAACGGGGGATACGGATTGTACTTGCATCCTCGCGACATGGCGAAGGTTGGCTATCTGTACCTGCACAACGGCGCGTGGGAAGGTAAGCAACTGGTTCCGCCCGCTTGGATCGATAAGGTGAGCCACGCCACGGTGAAAATGACGCCATTGGAGTCGGGACTCCGGTATTCCAACCTTTTCTGGGCTTTTCCGGACAAGCATGTCTACATGGCGGTCGGCTACCATCGCCAGGTGATTATGGTCTTTCCCGATCTGGACATTGTAGCGGTGACGACAGGGCGGGCTTCGTTCCAATTGGGTGAATTGGCTGACTTTATTTCCAGCTCGGTTAAATCAGACACAGCGCTCCCGGCCGACGCAGCGAGCGCGAAATTGCTCGCAAACAAAATACGCGATGTCTCGACCGAGAAGCCGACTGAAGCCGGCACGACCCCGGAGAGGGCGGCTATCATCTCAGGGAAGATTTACAGGTCCCCCCCTAACGCAATAAATGTGAAGTCGCTTTCGCTGATTTTGACCGATCCGCAGCCACACTACGACATGGAGGCATACGCCAGCGATGGAACCAAAGCTGGTTCCAGATTGACCGGCCCGATCGGACTGGATGGACTATATCGAAAGGGAGAGCTAACCCACCATGGTTTGGGTGGTCGACTTGAAGGTGTACCTCGGGTCAACGCGGTCAAAGGGACTTGGCAAGACGACCATACGTTTGTGATCGATCGGCTGGTCCTCGGGCTAGGGCAGGCAGCGGAACGATGGACCCTCACGTTCGACGGAGAGAAGCTCAACGTTCGCGTTAATATTGCAGAAAGGCCCGAAATTTCTATTGATAGCGAGGCGGGCGGATAAGCTTCTTTCTACGGCTTGTCAGATGTGTTGGGAAACTATTGGGACGAATCGTTTTGGTGCGACCCATCGGCAGTACCTTTTCCACCGCCTTGAGTTCGACGATTAGGCAATCATCAACCAAAAGGTCGAGCCAAAGCGAATGACCATCGGAAAGAAAGCTAATGTCAATTCTTTGAGACCTTTGCAGTGCTGACATTCAAGATCGTTCAATTTCGCGGGGATTCTCTAACCACGAATGGACGCGAATGTCTATTCGCGGTTAGTGCAGGACCGATACGGCTTCGCTCTCTGAGGTCTCGGTAAGTTCGATGATGCGTGTTCTGCCTGCGATGAGGACGATCAGGGCGGCCAACGCCGTTCCCGCCATCAATGCGGCGATGGCTGATGCGCCGAGGACGCCGATGCCGGTCGAGATGAGTGAGCCTGCGCCCGCCTGCACAAATCCAAGCAAGGCCGATGCGGTGCCCGCGTTTCTGGAGAAGGGCGCAAGTCCGAGAGCGGCGCCATTCGGGAGGGTGAGTCCGATGGAGAGCAAAAAGAAGAAGAACAGAACGAGCGTCGCGGGCAGGCCGATGAGATGGAGGCGTGTTCCGGTGAAGAAGACGAGTCCGGTGAAGGCCTGAAAGAGTAGGGCGTGAAAGAAGATGCGCTGGCTGCTGAATCGACGCAGCAGAAAGACATTGACCTGGCTGCCGCCGATGAAGCCCATGACCAGCACCGCGAAGATGAGTCCGAAAACTTTGGTGCTCATACGGAAGCCGTCCATGAAAATGATGGGAGAACCAGCGACGAAGGCGAAAAGCCCAGCAAAAGAGAATGCTCCGGCGAGCGCGTAAGTGATGAACTGCGGCTGCCTCAGGATGGTCCAGAAGCTCTGGATCATGCTCTTTGGTTTGAGAGAAACAGATGCGTCCGGCGCGTGGCCTTCCGGCAGCACCGTGAAGGTTAGCGCGAGCATCACAAAGGCATTTGCGCCTAAGAGAATAAAGATCCATCTCCAGCCAAGGGCAGAGACCAGAGCACTGCCGATACTGGGCGCGAGCAGCGGTGAAACTCCGATGATGAGGAAAAGCAGGGAGAGGATTTTGGCGGTCTCTTTTACGGGAAAGAAATCGCGTACCATGGCGATGGCTGCCACCTGCGCGGCGCAGCCTCCCAGCGCCTGGACAAAGCGAAGCGCAACGAGGGCATCGATACTGTGCGCCTGCGCGCATCCGATAGAAGCAAGGATGTAGAGGATGAGTCCGAAATAGAGCGGACGCTTTCGGCCGAAGCGGTCGAGGAGCGGGCCGTAGAGGATTTGTCCGACTGCAAAACCGATGAAATAACTAGACAGCGAGAGCGAGATGACGGAGGTGGTCGTTTTGAAATTACCAGCGATGGGGGAGAACGCGGGGAGATACATGTCGATGGCAAAGGGATTGACGACACTGAGCAGTCCTAAAAGAAAGATGATCCACGCACGTTTGTGGCGAAGGGATGTCATGGTTGATTTGAGTTCTGTAATTTCCGCCAGTCAGTTGTGCGACGTTCTGGTCAGCGGCGTAGGTGAATCCTTCGTGGATTGGTCCGGCTCGTTCGGTCAACGTCTCCAACCCAGCTTTAGCCACGGCGGAATTGAGATTGGTTCTCGACTTTGCATGGGCGAGAGATTTGATTTCGCGAGTCGGTCGTTCAACTTGTCCTTTTGAAATGAGGAACGAGAAGTTCTCGCTTGAATAGACAGCAGGATTTGAGAGACCGGTCCGTCTCTTGTTCCATCTGCCGTAATTGTGGTTCCAACTGGTTGCCTGCCCTGGTAAGAACAGCTCTCTTGGCAGCCTTCGCTGTTGTGTCTCTACCGTCCCAGGGCCTATTGACGCTGATTGGTCGCCGCCTCTTTTCAGCGTTGCGTCTTTAAAACCGCAGCGAGCCCGCGCAAGCGGCTCGGGCTAAAATTGTCCAGCAATCGCCACTGCCCTCCGCTTCGCCTTCGCTCGACTTTCAACATCGATCTCTGCACCGAAGAGCGTCTTCTCAACGATGATTTCGCTGATCGTGGTGATGCCGATAAAGCGGAGCCACATTTCCATGTAAGGCCTCTGAAAATCATAAGTTGTAGCCGGCGTCGAAGATGCGGCGGACAGGTAGTCAAGGCCACGCGCGTAGACGACGGCGGCCTTTCGAGCTTTGAGAAGACCTCGAAAACCAGTGTCGTCGAATGAGAACAGAATGTCTTTCTGAGAGATAAGGTCGATTAGTTGCTTCAACCGGTACGGAATCCCGAAGTTCCACAGTGGCACGGCGAGGAGCAGCTTATCTGCGGTCAGGAAAGGCGCCGCCAAGCGCTGAATTTCATCCCAGACGATTTTCTGCTTGGTGGTCAGCGGCATCCCGCTTAGGCCGGCATATTTCGCTGCCAAGGCTTCACCGTTAAAGCTCGGAAGGTCTGAAGCCCATATATCCAGTGTTTCGACTTGGTCATCGGGATGGGCGACTCTGTAAGCTTCCAGGAACGCTCGGCTGACTTCGATTGAGGCCGAACGATCTTTCCGCGGTGATGCTTCAACATAGAGTAATCGTGGCATGAGCAGTGAAGTTTCCAGGCTGACCGTGGAGCCGGGCGATTGATCATGCAATCAAATATTATCGATAGCATTAAACGATAAATCAGATTAATCTGCGGGGAGTCGCACCGAGAGACTTTGTATGTTCGATACCGATTTGCTCAGGAGCTTCGTGGCTGTGGCAGAGAACCGGGGATTCACCAGAGCGGCCAAGGTTTTGAATTCCACGCAATCGACCGTTAGCGCGCAAATACAACGATTGGAGACTGATGCTGGACGCCCCTTGTTCGTGCGTAGCACCAGATCGGTACGACTGACCTCTGCCGGCGAAATGCTTCTTGGTTTTGCCCAGACGATCCTGCGTTTGAACGAGGATGCACGGCTACGTTTATCTGGCGCACGCCACGCCGGTCGATTGCGAGTTGGTGCAGGTGAAGATCTAGCCGATAGTTGGTTGCCCGGGGTCCTGCGGCGTTTCCGCCGTCAATATCCAGACGTTGCTATCGAACTCGAAATCGGTATCGGAACAAGGCTGTTCAAAAAGCTTGAAACACGGGAACTCGATCTTGTCATAGGGGGGCTCTGTGACGACAACGCTAACGGTCGGAGCCTGTGGAAGGAGCGGCTGGTATGGGCTTTCTCGGTAAACGCCCAAGTTCCGCATCCGTTGCCGCTCGCATTTTTTCCGGAGCCGTGCCCATATCGGGAAACGGCGCTTCGCGCCCTGGCATCGACTCAGCGGCGATGGCACATAGCCTGCACGAGTTCGAGTCTGGCGGGGGTTCGAGCGGTTGCTATGGCCGGACTGGCCGTCACGCCATTGCCGAAGCACTCGATCAGACCGGGTCTGCGAATTCTAGGACAAAAAGATAATCTGCCGGCTCTTCCCGAAGTGGAGTATGTCCTTCAGACGAGTGAAACCGATACTCGCCCGGTCGTCGCGGCGTTTTCGGGATATTGCCAAGCAGGAAACGGAAATTTACCTACGCCTAGGCCTTCCAAGAAAAACCCAACTGGTGGGTTGGAGCGCGAAGCTCACCCGCGAGTCGACGTAATTCGGTGGAATTCTGACTAAAATTTGGAGCCAGGTCTTTTGCTGTTTTTGGAATGGTAAGAGAATCTCGATAATAGTTGATCAATACGCGTACTCTCTTACGTTTCCATCGTGGGCATTACGTCAACGAGCACCATCTCATCCAAAGGCCAAACCGTAATCCCGGCTGAAATTCGCAAGCGGCATGCACTGACCAAGCAGTCTCGGCTCGCGTGGATCGACGACGGGAACAGCATCCGGGTTGTTCCCCTGCCGGAAGGCCCAGGCAGATACGGGCGCGGTATAGCTAAAGGCATGAGGTTGTCCGAGCGACTGCTGGCGGAACGCGCCAAGGATAAAAAGCGTGAACAAGCTCGACGCCGTCCTTGATACATCCGCGATCATTTGTCTGCTCGAGGATGAGGCGGGCGCGGATGTGGTCGAGCAGAAGATCACGGCCGCCGAAGCAGGCAATATCAAGCTGGCAGCAAGCTTCGTTAGTTTGACGGAGGCGTTCTACATCACGCATCTGAGCCAGGGAAAGGCGCGGGCAGAGGAATTTGTCGCCGTCGTCAAATCGTGGCCGATGGAAATAATTTACCCCAACGAGAGCCTTTGCCTCGCTGCGGGCGAGATAAAAGCGACTCAGGCTGTCTCGCTGGCTGACGCTTTCGTGGCGGCCACAGCGCAACTCACTTCAGCGGTCCTGATTCACAAGGACCCGGAGTTTGAGCCGTTGAAGGGGACGATTTCTTTGCAGGCGCTGCCGTACAAACCATCCACAAAGAGGGCATCGCGATAACCGACACCGCACCGAATCGGACTTCTTACCGCTGACTCTTTGTGGCCTCAAGCGGCGAGGTCCAGAGCTAGGCGAATGGCCATCTCCACGGATAGTCAGTTGCGCGAGGATGCCAACGCCCAGCTCTATGGCGGCTGGCCGATGATCCTCTCTGGCATCAAAACCATGCTGAAAACAGGCGACATCCTCACGACACCTGGATCGCTGCGCTGGTCGCAAGGCGGCAAATAAAAACGAGTTTGGTGTTTGCCTCAAAACCGGGCCGCGATGTGGGTGGCACAAACAGGTGCAGAGCGACTCGCGGATTATCGTTCACCGTAACCCGGGCATCGGAGATACTGAGCATCTCGGCTACCGGCGTAAAGATTTTTTGAGCAGAACGACACAGCGCGGCAAGCCGCAACCAAAGTGATTGGTGAGAAGTGAGAAGTGAGAGGTGACTGGAGACTCACGCACGCCGATTTGTCCGACCGAGGCAGAATCCTCTCCAAAAAAAGAATTGGAACCAGCGTAGTTCAAAGGCCTCAAAGGTTTTTTGTTCGGTGCTCACTGGGAGCGCTCTGGGAATCACCGGCTACGACGTGGCGCAACCTCCGAGAACAAGCCGGTGGATTCCGTTTTTGGGCACCGTCTCGTGAAAGTTGATCAACAGCCCTAGCGGTTTGTTATCAAATTTATTGGCTGCGAGCACTTCAGACCAAAGCGAATGGCGATCGGAAGGGAAGCTAATGTCAATTCTTTGAGCTCTTTGAGGCCTTCTGTTCGAAAATTCTTTGCGCCCTTGTGTTTTTCACTCATACAAAAAAGCGGAGAGCCAGTCGGGTTTGGATGTGGTTGGATGGGTTGGCGCTTAACCGGGCGATCGCCGAATGCAGCGCCTGGATTCGATCAGCGCTTTCCAATTGGGTAACGAACCACTCATCAGGTTCATGATCTTGTTCGGTTAAGGTGAAGCGGCGGCTGATGTTCCCTGAGACGCTACACTCGCTATTTGTTTTGCTGCTCAGAAATTCCCTTCAAGCTACTCAACCAGACCTCATGACCTTTGTGCAGAGCGTTGGGATCAGATTGCCGAAAGGCAATAGCTCCTGGTCCTTTCGCTACCTCTTCAGTTATGACCTGACAACCATCAGAAGTCGGGACTAGAAGCCAGGTATGGTAAAAGACGGCATCGACGCCGGTTCCTTTACCGAACCATCCCAGGCGACTGTTGGGAACAAACTCGTGAACCGTGCTGATGATGTGCAGACCAAAGGTGCTCCACTCGAATTTGCTGTCTCCCTTCAACCCACCGCCTTGGTCGTTTGCAATTTGTACCTCATGAGAGTTCGGGTACCACTCCGGCCACTTCTGCGCTGCAACGATATGCTGCCAGACCGTTGAGGATGGCGCTTTGATGAGTATCTCGTTATGAGCAAACAAATCGGCATCATCGGGCGAAAGTCCGGCCGGCCAATGTATCTCCGGGGACCGTTTGGCCGCATCATTATTCACTGAGACAGCCGCGGTCTGTGAGAAAGCAGATCCGAAACCCATGCTCATGGCGATACCGAAAACTGCGATGATCGTCTGCGCCTGCCTGGGTCTTTGATGGTGGTTCGGCGATGGTTCTTGGCCTATCAGCTTCTGTTTTTCAGTCGATTCGTGCGAATCGGCAAAGTCAAAAAAAGCGACACCGACATCGATCAGGCTGTTTTTCCTGAGGAGATATCGCGGTAAATCCGTAAAATTCATGCCTCAATTTTCCGCGAACCAAATAATTCTCCAATATCGCTTCTAAATCGATTGATAGCGGTTAGTTATCGCGTTGAAATGCGGAACGCGGAATCCGCGTCCGCGAGGCCAGCTTTCTGCGGTTCAGCGGTGAAGCATGCATGTTTTCTCACGGCGAGTCAGACAAAGGAGCTCCGGCCGGAATCCCGGACAGATCATCAGGAAAAATACCTCGAACTGCTGCGGCAGTATTAAGGGCCTCTCGCAAGCACTTGATTTTGCCGCTTTCGGAGAAGAGCCGGCCGAAAAATAGTTGGTGGATCCGTCGTCCAGTTTTACTGGAAGTGGCGGTGAACTCATATTCCGCGAATACCCTGATCAGGCGTATCGATCAGTATCTCGCAGATTATCGTTCTCAAAGCCGGGATAGAGGTCTCGGACAAACTGGAAAATGGCGCCGATCTCATCCTAACCTCGATAGATTGGCTGGAGACCGAGATCCTCGAGATACGGCATTTCGAAAGTGCCGTCGGCTGTGAACATGGATGCAGCCTGTTTCGGGTCTCGGAATGATGTAGCGATAAATTCCTCAAGCAATTGCCGTGCGTTCTTCATTTGTGCTCCTTATTCCTTTGGATTTTCATGAGTCCTCAGCTGAATTCGATCTCGCGGATGTCGATTGCGACAAGTAGAGGTTCCGGGATTCCTGGAATGCGGAACGCGGATCGCCGCGCGCTTCCTCCAGAACCCCGGATTCTGATTCGATTGAGACCCGATCTGGCATGAACACTGTGCGGCGGTTCTTGCCGATCAGGTGAGTGGTCAGCTGCTGACGTTTGAGTTGACCGTCGACGACTACGTCCTTGAGTACCTCTGGCCGGGCTTTAAGTTGCCAGAGCTCCCCGGTGATAGAGACGCTGGCTTTCACGACTTTCAACTGGCTCCAGCGCTTCAGGTCACCGTGCGCTTCTACCGCGAGATTTAGCAGGTCATTCATCGGCACTCTCTATTTACAAGCTCGAAGATATAGGCCGAGTCTCGTTGCCACTATACGCGGTTGGGGAACGAATCTCCAAACATCGGGTTTCCGCTTTTAGACTGTTCCTTGGTAGCCTCGTCCTGAATGACATCCCAGTGCTCGACAAGAATTCCATCCTCGATTCGAAGAATGTCCGCCGCAATCCAGTTGGCCGGCAGCCCGAAGCCCGAGAACCGTCCGTGGATGATGACGAAGTCTCCCTCCGCTACGATTACTCCCGGCTCATACCTGAGGGTGGGCGGGATGCTCTTGATCAGGTTGAAGAGACCGTCACGGCCTGGCTCAATGTGCGCACTGTGCTGAATGTAGTTGGGCGACCAGAAGCGCTTCGCTGCCGCATAATCTCTCTTATTAAACAGGGTCTCGAAGGCTTCCAGCACAATCGCCTTATTGTTCTCTGCTTTTGAATCGTTCACTGTTATTTCTGCCTTTCCACGAGGTTGTTGGTCGTTGTTAATTCTAGAGGTGTCTCAGACGAGGACCGCCGTGCAGGCGCCTGTACCATCAATTCATTGAACTCCGTCACAAACGCGCCTTCGTCTGGTCCGGGATTGTTGCGGAGCGGCTTGGCCCGTTCCACCAGGACCTCCTGTGCATCCGTACCTAGCACCTTGATCGTTTCTTCGATAAATTCCGCGAGAGGCATGGCCCGGGGTTCGTTGCTGCTACCGCCCAGATCCGTTTGCACCCACGGTGGCACAATCTCTAGCACGCTCACGAAAGTGTTTTTGAGCTTATACCGCTGCGAGAGCGTATACGAGTGCAGCGCTGCTTTCGTTGAAGAGTAAACGGCGGCGAGCGCCAGAGGAACGTATGCCAGAACAGAAGTGTTGTAGATGATGACTGCCGATTCTTGCTTCTTCAGGTGGTCGATCAGTGCGGAAGTCAATCGAATCGGGCCTAGTAGGTTGGTCGTAACGATTGAGACTAGTAGTCCGTCATCGATTAAATCTGCGGCATCGTCGATCTGCATTATTCCGGCGTTGTTGATCAGCACATTCAGACTTGGAAATTGAGCAATCAGCTTCTTTGTGACGGCCGCGATGCTGGCTGGATCTTCTATATTTAGCTCCAGAGAGGCCATTCCGGGGTTTGCCCCGGTCGTGGCGTCAAGATGGCTCTTGCGCCGCCCGGAGATGATGACCTGATTGCCTAGCTTGTGCAATGCTTCGGCCAAGCCGCGACCAATCCCAGAGCCGCCACCGGTGATGAATATAGTGTTCCCGGTTAGTTTCATTTCTGCTCCTGATGAGTGCTGGTTTTTGTTCAGTTATTTTGGCCTGTCTTTATGAGCCGAAGGCGGTGGAAGAATTTCGAAGGCATCACTCGAGGCCAGACCTAAGCGAGAGAGATGCTCCTTTAGTTTCCGCGTGAAGATTCTTGGCGGTGAGGAACGGATAATCCGTGTATCCGAACGCCGTGGAGCCGTAGTAGCCTTCGGG
>WNFQ01002576.1_pt1 | contig 13365 bp, 13 predicted proteins | sample 5400171 | NCBI WGS metagenome assembly WNFQ01 (sample SAMN13153356, study PRJNA577476) | soil metagenome | isolation source: 20 cm soil under Madrone tree | place: USA:California | collected 2016-06-14
AGATCTCGGTGATTCGTGGTTGGCGATGGACGTGGCGCGGCCGAGTGAAATGCGACCCAAGGGTAGGCGTGCGGCTTGGGCCGACTGCAAGAGTTAGCAACGTTCTGACTGCTCCGGTTGAAGATCCGATGGCGCGAACCGTCCCCTGGTCGAGAAACCGTAATAGTCGAAAAATTCGTATGGCATACGGACTGCTTGCGCTTTAATGTAGGGGGTCACGGCCTTTCGTGACAGCCAAATACCCCCCAAGCAACGTGTCAGAAATAACTCTGCATTTTGACGCCGTTGTTCCGCGACAATGGCAAATGCTCAGTCACCGTTTACGTGATTTAGCCTATGAAAGCTGCGGTACTCCATCAGTATGATACTACTCTCTCCAATCCGGAGTTTGTCGCTCTGGAAGAAGATCCAGAATCAAACGGACGTGGTGGTCCGAATCGGTGGCGCCGGTGTCTGCCGCACCGATCTCCATGTGATCGAAGGCATCTGGCGGCAGAAAGTCGATGTGAAATTGCCGTACATTATGGGGCATGAAAATGCTGGATGGGTCGAAGAAGTGGGAAAGGCGGTCGACGGGTTTAAGCGGGGAGACCCGGTCATTTGCCACCCGCTGATTTCCAACTGTCACTCCCTCGCTGCCCGGCTGGGCCATGACATGCATGTTGAAGGCAGCGAATTTCCGGGAATCAGCACAAACGGAGGATACGCTGAGTTGTTACGCACCGGCGCAAGCTCACTGATAAAGCTACCACAGACGTTGGCTCCCAAAGATGTTGCTCCTCACGCTGACGCTGGTCTGACAGCGTATCACGTGGCTAAGAAAGCGGCGGCCGATCTGCAGCCGGGGGAGCGGGTGGTAGTGATTGGAGTAGGTGGCTTGGGCCATATTGGAATTCAGGTTCTCGCCGCCCTTTGTCCTGCGGATATCATTGCCGTGGATCGTTCGGAGATAGCGCTTTCGCTCGCTAAGGAGTGCGGCGCTCAATACACCGTTATGGCGGACGAACATCAAGTCGAGGCGGTTCAGGTTCTAACCGGCGGAAAAGGCGCAGAAGCGGTAATCGATTTCGTCGGGGAAGGTAACTCAATCGAGAGAGGCTTAGCAATGACCCGGAATAACGGTGCGTACTACATTGTCGGGTACGGCGGCGAGATCCGGATTTCTGCCTTGGATATGATTACTACCGAGAGGAGGATTATCGGGAACCTGGTGGGCAACTATTCGGAGTTAGTCGAGCTAATGGAATTAGCCAATCGAGGGAAGGTTAGGTTGGCAACCAACTATTATAAATTACACGAAGCAAACCAAGCACTGCATGACTTACATCACGGGAAATTAAAAGGACGCGCGGTACTCGTACCTTAATCCAAAATTAGATCACGCTAGCAACACCATGTTTACTACCAAATCCGGCGAAAAGATCTTGGTCGTTGATGGCCATGTCCATTTATGGGATGGCAGCGACGAAAACTGCAAAAATCGGTACGGCGAAGAGTTTATCAAATGCTTTTACGACTACCATAAGCTCAGCCCAAAGGAATACATCTGGCCGTACAAGAAATATCAAAAGTATACCGACGAAGACTTCGAGCAGGACGTATTCGAAAACGGTTATGTTGATATTGCTATCTTCAATCCACAATATCTGGGAGATTTTTATCACCACGGCTTCTCCAGTCCGGATAGAAATGAGGCGTTCAGAAAGAAACATCCGGACCGGGTGATTACGAATGGCTTTTGGGATCCTCGAAATGAAGAGGCCGGGCTGAAGCAGCTCGAGCAAGATGCGCAAAAGTATGGTTGGCGAGGTATCAAACTTTATACGGCAGAGTGGAAAGGAGACTCGAAAGGCTGGAAATTGACGGATCCGTGGTCGTATCGATACTTGGAGAAATCACAGGAACTGGGGCTAAAAAATATTCATGTGCATAAAGGCCCGACGATTCGCCCACTGAATAAGGACGCTTTCGATGTTGCCGACGTCGACGAAGTGGCATCGCTTTTTCCGGATCTGAATTTTATCGTCGAACATTGTGGGTTGCCTCGGTTAAACGATTTTACGTTCATCGCGGCACAGGAACCGAATGTGTACGCGGGGCTTGCCGTGGCGATCGCCCTGATCCATACCCGTCCCCGTTACTTCAGTGAGATTATCAGCGAGTTACTCTTCTGGCTGGGACCTGACCGCATCCTTTTCGGCAGCGACTATGCGCTTTGGCAGCCAAAATGGATAATAGATAAGTTCATGGATCTCGAGCTGCCAGCAGATCTTGTGGCGGAAACCGGTCCGCTCACCCTGGAGATGAAGAAGAAGATTCTGGGCGAGAACGCGGCTCGGCTGTACCACATTGATATCGGCGAGCAGAACAAGAGATTTGGCCAGCCGATCTCCGAAAGGGCAGAGCCGGCAGGGATCACTGCACCAGTCGCATAGGTTTCGCCTGAGGTATCGCTCAGATGGCCGGTCTTGATCGAAGAGAGGAAGTATGGTCAGCGCTTAACGCGGTTACTGATCCGGAAATCGACGAGTCGGTCGTCTCACTGGAGTTCGTGACTGAGGTGAATATCGATTCGAGCAACCGGGTAGAAATCGACTTCCGGTTACCAACCTATTGGTGTGCGCCCAACTTCGCTTTCCTCATGGCAAGCGATATGAGAGATGCGGTGACCGCTCTTGGGTGGGTAAAAGACGTATCGGTGAGACTGTTTGATCATTTTAGCGCTGATCTGATCAATCGAAGTGTCGCTCTCAGGCAGGATTTCCGCGATGCCTTTCCCGGAGAGACAGATGATGATCTGAGCGCCATACGCCAAAAATTTCTAGGGCAAGCCTTCGAGCGAAGACAAGAGTTACTACTGCAGTATCTCATGGCGCGCGGATACGGGCCAGAATGGATCGCGCGTGCTGGTCTCTCGGAACTGATTGGTTTGGAGCTCGATCAGCAAGGAATTGCCCTGCGCAACCTTTACCTCTTCACCCGGCGCAAAATCGATCCCAACGCCGAAGAAAATGCTCTGGCGTTCACCACGCAGGACGGGATGCCATTGAATGGGCCGGAGTTGAAAAGCTACTTGCGAAAAATTGCGGCGACTCGCCGAAACGCTGAATTCAACGGTTTCATCTGTCGAAGCCTGCTTAGCGAGAGGGTAAAAAGGAGTCAGTCAGAAAATCCTGAAGTGAGCGGAGAGATCTCAGTGCCTGGGAAAAAGTCGACACCAGCATCGGCGGTAAAGGAAGGTATCTCTTTCACGAAAGGAGCACCAATCAGGCGTCCTCTAGGCAGCTTCGGTGAGCTTCGTTAGGCTCTCATGCATAGTCGACCATCCTTGCTCTCCCAATCTTCTACGGAGCTTTTGCTGAGCCTGATCCCAGAGCGGAAGAGCCCGGTCCAGGCGATCCGCGCCGCGCTGCGTGAGCACGACATTCCGCGTGCGGCCGTCTACACTCTCCACTCGAATCAAGCCCTCCTTCTCGATTCCAGTCAGACCGCGGGTAAGGGTCGTTCTCTCAAGGCCGAGCATGGTCGCTAACCGGTTTAAGGGAATTCCGCCCGCGACCCTAGCAGCGACCAGAACGGTGAACTGCGTACTGCGCAGTCCGACCGGCTTTAGGGTTTCGTCATAGGCACGGGTTACTGCGCGCGCGGCCATGCGAACCGTCTGACAGGCGCACGTTGTTGCTGCATCCTGGGCAGTTACTGAAGGTTTCTTCGGCATACGTTCAATCTATTTTGGTGGTCGTAAGAGGTTGCAAACGGGGTATCCGCGCCGCGATGCCGGAGGAGATCAGGCAGATGCCACCTGTTTTGTGGCCGAAGGGAGCGTCAGAGACATTTTGGTAAGGGACGCCAGGTGGAGCACAATCGATAGCGGGACCGCGAAAATCGGAATCATCACCAGCGGGAAGGAGCCAATGAGAAAGTCTGGAGCTTCCAGCGAAAACATTTGGAAGCGGCTGGGCGCGCTCAAGAATCCGGTCGCCAGCGCCACGACGAGATCACTGATGCCAAACCAGTTCCATAGCGTGACGAGCTGGTCGTCGCCGGCGTAGCGGGTGCCAATCAGTAAAGCCGCCAAACCAACCAGAACATCGCCGAAACCGGCCGGTAAGGCGAAGATTCCGGGTAACTGACCGACCGCATGAAGAACTAGGAACGTGGCGCCGATTACCCGATAGAATTGAAAAGCGACGAGCTGATTTTGGGGTACGGAGGCGATGATCTCTCGAACCGGTTTCAATCGGATAAAAAGCGCCCCAACGAGGATTGGAATGCCAATGGCGAGGGTTATGTAGGGCACCGGCTGGTTAAGGGCTGAGCGGAAAACGCCTTGCCCGGCGAGGAACAAAGCGAGGGCAAGCCAACCGAAGAGAACGAAACCCAGTGTCGAAACGATGCGAACATTATCGACTTTAGTGTTACCGAGGGCGAGTAACGCGCGTCGTACGCCGAGCAGGAGAAGGAGCACGATAATGATATCAGCTCCGACAATTACGGCGGAAAGGAACCAAAACTGTGGCTGGTCGAGCGAAAGAGTGTGCATACACTGGTGTATACACACGTATGCGCCAATGTCAATACGACTTTGTCGTAATGACGAATACCAGATGACAAATGACAGATTAGCAGGAAAACGCGGCTAGCGTTCGCCCGTCACCGAGTTCCCGCGAAGGAACTGCTCTTTGGACACTCCACCATCCCTCCGGCTTCCAACCACTGTTGCAGTCCTCCCTTCAATGAAAAAGCCTTTCGGTATCCCAACCGTTGCAGATGCTCAGCGGCCAAAGATCCTCGGTTGCCTACCGCGCAGTAGACAACGATCGGAGTGGTTGGATCCGGCGCGATCTCTCGTATTCTTGGTTCCAAGGTAGCTCGACTGATTTGCCTGGCTCCGTCGATGTGACCTCTCATGAACTCCGCTTCCTCCCGAATATCGATGATCACCGGAAGTGGTCTGATACGTGCCAGTTCGCGAGGCGTGATTTCGCGGACTGAAGCTGGTGTCTCGTTACCGGTACCGTCGATGGGCAAATCGTAGTCATTCATGGGAAAGCCTGTCACTTGTTGGGAGAATTGGTCATTGGGAGAAGGGCGGGAAATATTCCTACTCATTAAGTAGACTTTCATCGCGGCGCAACGTTTTTTTACAATTTTTGAATCACAATTCTCGGTTGGAGGCCGATCCGAGCATCGGTTCCAATTCATCCTCGCCTAGCCCCGATACCCAGGCGTTACCTGTGGTAGCATGCAATGCCGAATGCGCTCGAGTGAATATTAAAACATATTTCTTGAAAGTTGTATTAGGTTACGGAATGATGAACTCCTACTGTGAATTCGCCTCATAGCTCCATTCACGCGACGCTGAAAAATGTCTTTGGTTTTGATACTTTTCGCGAAGGCCAAGAGCCGATCATCAGCAAAATCTTGGAAGGGAAATCTGCGCTCGCCGTTTTTCCGACCGGCAGCGGCAAAAGCCTCTGTTACCAGCTCAGTGCTCTTCACCTGGAAAACCTGACTTTGGTCATTTCGCCATTGATTGCGCTGATGAAGGATCAAATCGATTTCTTGCATAAACGCAATATTCCGGCGGCGCGACTGGATTCCACGCTTGAGCTAGCGGAGTTCCGACGGATCGATTTAGATTTGCGCGCACGCCGGCTCAAATTGCTATTCGTCGCGCCTGAACGTTTTTCGAATGAACGATTTATTCAAAAGCTGCGCCAACTCCAAATCTCGCTCATGGTGATTGACGAGGCGCACTGTATTTCGGAATGGGGTCACAATTTCCGTCCTGACTATCTGAAACTGGCGGGCATGGCGCGCAGCCTCAAAGTCGGGCGAGTACTCACGCTCACGGCGACGGCGACTCCGACTGTCGCGGAGGACATCTGCCGCGAGTTCTCCATTAGCGATGACGCCTTTATTCACACGGGTTTTTATCGTCCAAACCTGACGCTGGAAGTAACGCCGTGCCGGCCCAACCAACAGATTGCCCTTTTGCTGAACCGTCTCAAAGATCGGCCACTAGGCCCAACCATTGTTTACGTGACGTTGCAGCGCACGGCGGAAATGGTTGCGGAGGAGTTGAGCAAATCCGGATTTCCGGCTCGCGCTTACCATGCTGGTATGGCCAACGATAAGCGAACTACCGTCCAGGATTGGTTCATGAATTCCTCGGACGCGATCGTGGTGGCGACGATCGCTTTTGGAATGGGGATCGACAAATCTGACATTCGCTATGTCTACCATTACAATCTACCGAAAAGCCTCGAAAACTATTCTCAGGAAATTGGGCGAGCGGGCCGCGACGGGAAAGCCTCCCTGTGCGAGATGCTAGCCTGCGGGAGTGATGTAACCGTCCTGGAGAACTTCACCTTTGGCGATACCCCTGACGCGACTAGCATCAAGGCTATTGCCGACCGCGTACTCGCGAATGCCAGCGAATTTGATGTTTCAGTTTACGAGCTGTCGCGCGCCCACGATGTGCGACCCGTGGTAGTTGAGACCTTCCTTACTTATCTTGAGTTGGCTGATGTTATTGAAGCAACTGAACCGTTTTACAATGAGTACCAGTTCACCTTGCTCAAATCGTCACGAGAAATTCTCGACCGATTCGATACTGTGCGGGCGGAATTTCTGGGCGAACTCTTTGCCGCCGGCGTCAAAGCAGAAAAGTGGTTTTCTCTCGATCTAGATAAGGTCGCAGGCAAACTCAAGACCACGCGGGGCCGGATCATCAAAGCACTCACCTTCCTCGAAGAACAAGGTGATCTGACTCTCAAGGTTGCGGGATTGCGGCAAGGCTATCGAATTAAGACACGCCCGGCTGATCCGCTCATCCTGAAAAATGGATTGATCGAACGGTTCGAGGCCCGAGAGCGCAACGACGTCAATCGTGTCCAACAAGTCGTACACTTGGTTGAGCATTCCGGGTGCATTGTGCGCTACCTGTTGAACCATTTTGGTGAGGAGCTGGGACGTAATTGCGGGCATTGTCGTAATTGTTTGCGCACCTCAAGCGGAGCGATTCGCGTCTGGAGAGAGACGGGGGCGCCGAATTTAGACGAGGGTAAGATTGAGAACTTACGCCGGCGTTATCCCGAAGCATTGGCCTCGCCCAGACAAATTACTCGTTTCTTGTGTGGTCTGAATTCACCGTTGCTCACTCAGACGAAGCTCCACAAACATCCCGATTTTGGCGGTCTCGCGGGATTTCCATTTCAAGCGGTGCTAAAGGCAGTGTCATCTTTTGTATGAATTTCATCATTTTGCCTATCCCAACAAGACACCGGATGAGCTAAATTAGGTGGTATGTCCCCCCGAAAACAGAATCTCAGCGGAATCATTTTTGTCTTTTCATCTCTTGTAGCGCTCCTGGGCATTTCTGCGTTTGGCGCCGAGAGCTCGTACGATGGTGGGCAGCCGACTCATCCAAAGGATCTGAAGGGTAAGAAAATCGTCTTGGCGGATGTGCCCAAACTCATTGGGATTGGCTACTTCGCAGCCACTTCCAAGGGAGAGGCCGAAGCGGCCGCGGAGCTGACGAAGAATGGTCTCCCGACCGAAGTGACCACCGACGCACCGACCGAAGCGGCGATCCAGAAGCAGATCGAATATATCGACAACGATATCTCGCGCGGCATGGATGGCATCCTGTTTGCGGCCAACGATCCGACTGCGATCTCGCCGGTACTTCGCAAAGCCTTGAAGGCCGGAGTTCACGTGATCGGATATGATGCGGAATCGCAGCCAGATGCACGCGAGTGGTTTATCCAGCAGGCGACGCCGGAGGGAATAGGCAAAGCCCTGATCGATTCGCTGGTGGCCGAAGTGGGCAAGGAGGCAGACATCGCGATTGTAACCAGTTCGCTTACGGCGCCCAACCAGAACGCGTGGATGGCAGAAATGAAAAAGTACATTTCAGCTCAAGGTCTGAAGTTGAATATTGTGACAATTCTTCCGTCAGAAGAGGACCAGCAACAGGCCTTCAAGGTAACCGGGCAAATTCTCAAGGCCTATCCCAGCGTCAAAGGCATCATCGGCCTTTCGAGTGTCGCTTTTCCGGGTGCTGCGGACGCAATTACTCAGGCAAACCTGATTGGAAAGATTGCGGTTACTGGCCTTTCCACGCCGAACCAGATGAAACCGTTCGTCAAATCCGGCTGCGTGAAATCTGTCATCTTGTGGAATCCGGTCGATCTGGGCTATGCGGCGATCTACGCGATGCGGGCAGTTGTCGACGGCAAACTCAAACCCGGTGACACCGAGCTTGATGCGGGTCGGTTGGGCAAGCTCAAGCTGATCAACGGCAGCCAATTCCTGCTCGGACCGCCGTTCATCTTTAATAAAGATAACATCGACAAGTTTGACTTCTGACGAACTGCCAGCCTGCCGGGTACCAGTGCATCGTCTCATATGTGCCTGGCATATGGTCCGGCAGACGCCAGGCAGCTGCCCATGCGCGTCGACATAAGGCAGGACCGCCTAGGTTGATCTGCCTCTTCGGGAGCATGGTCCCGTGGGGGGTGGTCGGGCTTTGAAATCGGTTTCGTTGTAGCGGCGACTGTCCCCACGAAGCGTCTGATTTTGGCACAACCTTGAAATTGATCCGGAGCTGCGCGGTTTGCGCTACCACAAACCGCAGTCGCCATCGTTTATCATGGCACCGGACGCGTGGCTCAGAATCAGCCTGAACAAATGTTCGAGAAGACCTCACGTCGTCGAAGACCCCGTACGCCCCCTTCAAAAACAGCCAACTGATCCGGCGTCTGCCGGACGAGGTCGTCATTCTGACGTAATCATTATATGTGAGACGGGTACGCTAGGACCCTGGCCGTGTTAACGCGACGCGAACCCAGGGGACGATTCTCGCCCAAGACATCTGTTTGCCGCGAGAGGTTTTCGGATTACAAGTTTGGACTATGACGCACACTGGTCTTCCGCCGCGCGCCAATCCTTGGCTCAATGATATCGTTAGCTACATTCCGGGTAAGCCGATTGAGGACGTTGCGCGGGAACTGGGTCTCAAGCCCGAACAGATCATCAAACTAGCTTCGAACGAAAACCCCCTTGGTCCCTCTCCCAAGGCGGTAGCAGCGATGCAGGAAGCGCTCCGAAACGCTCATTATTATCCAGACGGCGGAGGCTACCATTTGCGCACCGCTATCGCAGAGAAATTTCAGCTCGCGCTGGAAAATGTCATGCTCGGAAATGGATCGAACGAAATCATCGAGTTCCTGGGACACGCTTTTCTGCAGCCGGGCGACAACATTGTCGTTGCGGATCATGCGTTCGTTATTTACAAGCTCATGGCGCAGCTTTTCGGAGCAAAGGCGATCGAAGTTCCAGATCCGGAATTGATTGCTGACGTCGACGCAATGGCGCGAGCCGTGACTGCGCGGACGAAATTAATCTACCTGGCCAACCCGAACAACCCGACCGGAACCATGGTAAACGATGCGGCGATCGAACGACTGATCGAACAAGTTTCCCGGGAGGTGATTATCGTGTTGGACGAAGCGTATTACGAATTCTTGCCGGATCCTCCGCCGACGTTGCGGTACATTCGTGATCATGAAAATGTGATCGTGCTGCGGACCTTTTCCAAAATACAGGGATTAGCGGCGCTTCGGATTGGATACGGGCTAGCGCATCCTCAGTTAGTTCGAGTTCTGCAAAAATGCCGGCAGCCCTTCAACGCCAACACCATCGGTCAAATTGGAGCGATGGCGGGGTTGCAGGATACCGAACATCAGGAACGTACCCGCCGGGTTACCTTTGAAGGTCGACACTTTTTGGAAGAGGGATTTAGAAAACGAGGCCTGGAGTATGTACCCAGCTCGGCCAATTTTGTTCTGGTCAAAGTCGGAGACGGCCAGGAAGTCTTCCAGAAACTGCTTCGCAAAGGGACCATAGTGCGAGCGACCGGCGAGTACAAGCTGCCGGAATGGGTTCGCGTCAGCGTTGGAACGATGGATCAGAACCGCAGGTTTTTTGCTGATCTGGACGGGGTTCTCGCGGAGTGAAGGGGATCTGTGCTCCGCCGTCGTGCCGCTAACGCACCTCTAAGTGGTCCCCCTTGACCACCCTTAACCAGCGGAGACTATGGCGGGCAAACTGTCGTTTTCGAAGGCAAGTATTCTGCGGCAGGTAGGGCGTGTCGCTCCGCGACCGCTGAATCGAGGGCTCGATTGTTCCTTGTTAGGTCGATAACTGCTATCGAAGATTCAGGAGGTGGCAATATCGTCAGGCCTGACGGGATAGCGGCTTGCCGTTGGTGCTGCGGTCACGGAGCGACACGCCCTACCTGCCGCCTTCCTTCCGAGAGCCAATCTCACCAATTTGTGGTTTACTTACCTAAATGACCCTGGAAGACACAATTGCAGCGATCTCCACGCCGATCGGCGAGGGAGCAATCGCGGTGCTCCGCCTTTCGGGGAGCGAGGCGAAAGCAATTGTGAGCCGTATTTTCCGTGGCGGTACAAGCGTCGTAGACTGGGAACCGCGACGCCTTTACCTGGGTGAAGTTTCTAATCAGGATGGAAAAATTGATCAAGTTTTGGGGACCTATTTCCGTGCGCCGCACAGTTACACCGGCCAAGACTTGATCGAGATTAGTTGTCACGGCGGGATCCTGGTGACCCAGCAGATCCTCGCCTCGCTCTTGCGACATGGCGCCAGATCAGCCGAGCCGGGAGAATTTACTCAGCGCGCTTTCTTAAACGCAAAGATGGATCTGACCCAGGCAGAGGCGGTAATGGACGTCATCCATGCCCAGACCGAATTGGCCTTGCGCGCGGCAAATGAGCAACTGGCTGGCCGCCTTGGGTCGGAGCTTCGCCGGCTGCAAGATGCGCTACTCACGACGCTCGCTCACGTCGAGGCCTACATTGATTTTCCGGACGAACAAATTGACCCTGATACCGGCCTCACACTCAACGAGCGGTTGAAAGATATTGGACGAAGCCTGCAACGCTTGTTGGGGACCGCTGAACAAGGGCGCATCTTGCGGCATGGCTTACGCACGGTAATCTACGGCGAACCGAATGTGGGTAAATCAAGCCTGTTAAATCTGCTGCTTGGCTACGACCGCGCAATAGTCAGCGAAATCGCCGGTACAACCCGTGACACTATCGAGGATACGATCAACTTCCATGGCATTCCGATGCGACTGATTGATACTGCCGGCGCGCGCGAGTCGCGCGATCGCCTGGAACAAGAAGGTATTCGGCGTACCCGCATTGAGTTGGAACAAGCCGATTTGATTCTTCACATGGTTGATTCGAGCAGTTCACGCAAAGAGAATATTCACTCGGATCGGAAACGGCTCTTGATCTTAAACAAGGTTGACCTTGGTCTCCATTCTGATTGGAAGGGTGTGGACGGAATCCGATTTTCTTGCACGACCGACTTCGGCCGCGAGGCGCTGGAGAATGAGATTCGGAACCGAGTGATTGGTGGTGAACTGTCACTAGAGAATTCCCATATTGCGATCAGTGCGCGTCATCAATCTTGCTTGCGCGAAGCTGAGCAAGCGGTGAAAAAAGCGAGCGATGGGATCGGCCAAAACCGGCTACCAGAGCTGATAGCAGTTGATTTGCGCAGTGCCCTCGATGGGATTGGGGATGTCGTCGGTAAGCACGACACCGAAGATTTGCTGGGAAGGATTTTCAGCGAGTTCTGCATTGGGAAGTGACTGAGTTTCCGATGGGCACCATTTACGAACGGTTCGTGCGACCGTTGCTTTTTAGGCTCGATCCGGAGACGGCTCATCATTTGGCCATTCGATGTCTCGAGCTATCATCGCGGACACCATCGGTTTGGCATCTCATTCAGGGCAAGCCGGATCCAAAATTCGCCAAGGACCTGTTCGGTCTTCATTTTCCTAACCCGGTCGGATTGGCAGCTGGTTTTGACAAAAATGCGGTGGCATTACCTGCCTGGGCCGGATTGGGATTTGGTTTTGCGGAAGTCGGAACGATCACTTCCCTTCAACAGGAAGGGAATCCTAAGCCGCGGATTTTCCGAATTCCGGAAAGCGAGGCGCTAATCAACCGGCTCGGGTTCAACAATGAAGGAGCTGAACGCGTTGCGTTGCGCTTGGGGGCGCTCAAGCAATCGGGAGGATGGCCGGAAATTCCGATCGGAATAAATTTGGGAAAGTCGAGGATTATTCCACTCGAGCAAGCGGCGGAAGATTACTGTCGTGCCTTCCGGCCTCTCTCACAGCTGGGTGATTATTTTGTCTTGAACGTGAGTTCGCCCAACACGCCAGGCCTGCGCCAATTGCAGGAGCGCGATGCGATGAAAGAGCTGTTCTCGGCCGTTGGCCGGGAGGCCGGTGGAAAACCGGTGTTGGTCAAGATGGCCCCTGATCTAGACTGGCATGCGGTTGAGAATGTTTTGAGTATGGCAGAGAGCTCCGGATTGGCTGGCGTCATTGCGACCAACACCACGACCGATCACAGCGCCATTCCGGAACGATTCCGGGCGGAGGGCGGACTGAGCGGCTTACCGCTGCGAGACAGAGCAATGGAAATATTGCGGTTCGTCAAACAACGATCCAAACTTCCAGTTATTTCGGTAGGCGGGATCATGAGCGCAGATGAAGCGCTTCGCCGGCTGGATGCAGGAGCTGACTTGGTGCAGATCTATAGCGGCTTCATCTATCGAGGTCCTACTCTGATTAGGGAAATCTTAAAACGAATCCCGGCCGGCTAGCCTGCATTGCTCACAAATCCCTAGAGACTTGTGAGCAATGCAGGCTCTGACAGCGGAATCCTCCGGCTTACGCCGGATAATTCCGCTGCTTTTTTGGAGAGAGAAGAGTTTGAAAACAATTTGTTTCGATTCATTTATTTTAAATAAGCTCTTAAACAGACGTGCAGCGTCTGTTTAAGAGCTTTCTAGCCCGCAATGAGCTCGTCGCTTCGGCTTTTGCGTGATTTTTGCGGGCTAGGCAGAATTGCGTTGAATCTTAACGGCGACGGAAATCGCGATCTCGTCCGCGTCGATTATCTTTGCCCCCTCCGCGAGAAGAGGGTTCGTTCGTGTAAAACCGGTCCTGCCGAGGCTCTGGTGGGCGAGCCTCGTTGACTGTAAGCTGGCGATTATCGAGCGAGTAGCCATTGAATTTGCCAATGGCCTCGGTGGCCTGCTCATTCGATTCCATGGTTACAAAACCAAATCCCCGAGATTTTCCGGTGAATTTGTCCTGGATGATTTTAACATCAACGACCGTTCCAACCTGTCCAAACAGATCCTGTAGATCGAGTTCGGTCGTAGCGAAGGAAAGATTTCCTACGTATAATTTAGCTGACATATTGTGAGTTCTTCAGGGACGCCTCCTCGAGCAAGCCAGTCCAA
>WNFQ01002473.1_pt1 | contig 13359 bp, 14 predicted proteins | sample 5400171 | NCBI WGS metagenome assembly WNFQ01 (sample SAMN13153356, study PRJNA577476) | soil metagenome | isolation source: 20 cm soil under Madrone tree | place: USA:California | collected 2016-06-14
AGTCTGCCAAAAATTCGTGGTGACCAGATGATTGGTGAATGTAGGAAGGACGGGTCCCTGCGGGTTCGAGAACAACTGATAGGCGGTGGGCCAGACAAACATGTAAAGCGCGCCGATGAGCGGGACATATACCAACAGGCGCGATCGAAACGGCTTCGGATGAAGACCCATTTTTTTTAGCAGCCAGCCGCAGAGATCCTGCAGCGCGAGAATGTGACAGCCCCAACCACAGACAAAACGTCCGAAGATCAACGTCGCCAGGATTGCCAGAGTAAAAAAGATGAAGCCCGCGTTGACAAAGCCTTTTTGGAGCGTGTGCATCGTCTCCGAAGGCTCGATGGGCGAAACGGTCTTGCCCATAATTCGCCACTGGATGATGTGCGCGATCATGAACAGATTGAGAAGCATGAGCGCCGCGCCGCGCCACCGGCTGGTTTTCGACTTGCGGATCCCGGTTTTGCTGTAGCCGGGGACCTCGCCTCCGGTAGTGGCTCGCCCGGGAATCCACCCTGCCGCTTTCAGTTCCGGACTGACGCAACCACTTTTCACAAAGTTGGCGAATTTACTCCAAAACGCGGCTTGCGCTAATGATTGGTGATTGCTTCGCAATAAATCGAATTAGCGGCAATTAGCGCATGGCCAATTCCAAATCAATTGTCACCAAATTCGCTTCGGTTTTGCTTTACTTTTCCAATCTGCTCATAGCAAATAGTACGGATGCCTCCGTGTTTCGAACGAACGCGGAGTCGGAGGAGAGAAAATCATGCGGAAAATAATTCTCACTGCTTTGGTGCTCCCATTGCTTTTGCTGTTCGCTCCGGCCGATGTCCAGTCGAGCAGGAGTAATCCAGCTAACCCCGAGGGGGCGAGCGGAACTGTTCAAAAAATGATCGTGGAAAACGGAAGCGTCACGATGCACCTCGATTTGAACGGATTGAATGGAAGCAGTTCTCTGGTGGCAAGGCCAGTCACTTTGCAGTTCGCTGCGGCAGCCAATTCTTTCTTCCCCATTCTGGTCTTTAACGATCGCTTGCGTGGGCTCGAGGCCGGCTCCATGGCTTTAATCGCGTCGACCGGGTCATCCGCTTTTGCTGAACCTGCGGCGGGACAGGCCGTGCCAGGCTACGCCAATCTGCCTGCGGTTTTACGCGCCTCTCTCAAGCGGCTCATAGTCGAAAAGCTTCCTTCGGGTCAAGGGTTCGACCTTGCGGTGCGCGACAGCAGTACAGGATTCACGTTTTTCAATATTCAAGGCCAGCATTACGACTACAATGCCGCTGCGCAGTCGATCGCCATAACCAATGGCAGACTGCTGCTCTCACGAGAGTTCGCTACTACACTTGGCCGGCCCTCAGACGCTGATTCAATGGCAGGAACAATCGCCATCGGGGCCGCGATGCAACCGATCCAGATCACTCAGCTTGCCAACGGACGTCCTACATCGGCGGTCATGCCGCCCATGCAACATGCAGTCGGTCCAGACACGCCAGCTTTGGTGCCAGGCCCAGATGTGATTGTCGGAGATATTGAGGACATCAACCAACTTGACCAGCAGGTTGTTGGAACACAGGTAGGCCTGGCGATAGGAACAGATTCCTGCAACAATGGCGACCAGCCAGTCGATTGGTTTGCTTTACCGAACAATGATCACCCCGTCGTTCCGCAAAATCTTTATCGGATGAGCGGGGGCGCAAATAACAACGACCGCTTTGAACAAATCGGCCAATCCTGGATGAAACATACCTTCGAGGCATTGGAAGAGTCCGTCTGCGGCAATTGTAATACCAATAATTGCGAAACAGGCACCCACCTATGCCCGGGATGCTCCGATCCATACGTATCCTTCTTGAATGGCGACCAAAACCAGATCGGCTCACGCGCCTGGATCAATCCTTTTACGGGAAATTTCCCATCAAACCCGAATCCCAACGACCACAGCGGTCACGTGCACGATGCCGTATCGCACCGGGTCCGGGTCGAAACGAGTGACCTGATCCCAGCGCAAAACCCGGGGGCGACCTATTTTGGCGAAGCCGGCTACATTACTCCGCATGAATACAACTGGTGCCAATCACATCCCGGACAGTGCAACATGTTTAACAATTTCTCCTACCGTCAGTTCTCGGCCAGCGGCGGCCCCACGGTTTTCAATTTTTCACCTGTTGGTAACACGGTTCGAATGCAGCCTGCCATCCAGGCTTGGGCAGCTACGGGCGCAACGGTGACTCAGTACCAGCCTTTCCCGGGAAACGACGGGATTTTCTTTGTCGGCTATAAGGTGACGGGGCCAGATAACGGCGTGTGGCACTATGAGTATGCCGTGTACAACGAAAATCTCGATCGAGCTATTCAATCTTTCAGCGTGCCCGTGGCGACCCCATTTACCATAATAAGCAATATCGGATTTCACGCGCCGCCTCAGGAACCTGGCTGGGCAAACGACGGCACGTTTAATAACCAGGGTTATAGCAGCACGCCGTGGGCTGTAACTCAGGATCCCGGTTGTCAACTATGGAAGGGTGATTGTCTAATGTGGAACAGTGAAACGTTTGCGCAGAACCAGAACGCGAACGCGATCCGCTGGGGCACATTGTATAACTTCCGGTTTGACGCCGATCGATTTCCGTCACTTTGGTATGCGACGATCGGCTTCTTCAAGACAGGGTCACCCATCACTGTTGTAGTCCCGTGTCCCATCCCCCAAATCACGCCGACAGTTACGCCTACTGCTACAGCTACAGCTACGCCTACTGCTACAGCTACGCCTACTGCTACTGCTACAGCTACGCATACGCCGACAGCTACGCCTACTGCGACAGCAACAGCTACCGCAACGGCTACTGCGACTGCAACGTCAACCCCAAGGCCCAGGCCTACACCCAGGACCCAGCCAACACCAAGGACGCGCCCCACCCCGCCGCTGCGACCGTAAGAATGGTGAGTAGTGATCAGTGACTAGTGTATAGTGACTTGCAAACTAGGGAAACTCGAAACAACGATGGCTGATCGAATCATTAAGCATTGCGATCTCACTTGTTCATTATTCTGGCTTCGTGCTTCCGTCGTCATTCGTCATTCGTGCTTCGTCATTTCTTCCGCATTGATTCTTGTCCTAATGAGTAACGTCAGCTCGGCGCAATCTCCGAACCTGATTGGCAGGTGGACGGTGGAGATCACTTTTGCGAATGAGGACCACCGCTCGCTGCGCTTTGAAGCTCAAGGCGAGGGAAAAGGCACTTTCCTGCTACTGGACCCGAAGTTGAATGTTTGGGGCGACGCCAGGCCTTCGGAGGCAAAGTGGAACCGGGCCGAAGGAAACGCGATCACTTTCTCGGGGCCGGTCGAATTCATGCTCGGCAACGTGGGACGTGATGCGGGAACGTTGACGTTCAGAGGAAAATTTGAAACAGCGGATCTGATCACGGGCGAGGTGGAATTCTCCCCGCTTGTGGGAGAGCGACCATCGAAGCACGGCACATTCAAAGCGGTGCGCGTCGGCGGCGGATAAAAAACGCAAGCGCCCAGACCCGAAGGGTCGCTCGGAAATTAGCCGGTGGTGCAAACCACCGGTAATGGCATAAAACACCGTAGCCCCGGCAGGGGCGCCGTAAACCAGTCCCTTATTTCATCAACTCATCTTAGCCTGCATTATCACATCGTTTTCGGAACGAAAGATCACGAGGCGCTGATCCAATCCGCCTGGCGCGGCGATCTGTATGCATACCTTGGTGGAATCATTCGCACGGCGGATGGAAAGCGACGTGAGGACGCGCACGCACTCCGAAAGCTTTCGCGAAGCCGTCGTAACATCTGTCATGCATTTCGCACGAAGTGCCTTTGGAGTGCGATGCGTCTTCGCATCGCTTTTTGGGATACTAAGAGCTTTCAGAGCGTGGCACGCGCACGTTTCGTGAGGAGTATTTGGAATTGCTACGCCGTAGCGGCGTGGAATTCGACGAACGTTACGTTTGATCCCACGCCCCTGCCGGGGCTTGGAACTGTTTTATACCCGATCACCGGTGGTTTGCACCACCGGCTAATATTCAACATCCCTCGGGGATTGGTTTCTGCGCCGCCAAAAAAATGGTAACAGCAATGTTACCACCGCGCGGAAAACCGAGCGACGAATTACACCAATTGTCACGAATCGCGTGAGGGCGAGCTCCTGCGAGCCCGCGCACGTTCCCTGGAGCGTCGCAGAGCTTCGCCCTCTCCGTTAGCATCGGATTCGTGTAGATTCGTGAAATTCGTGTCTCCGTTCCGCAAAAAAAATAAAAAAAAGCTTGCCATGCTGTTTTTGATCGGATAAACCCCGGGGTTCACACTAAAAACAAAAAAGTGTTGACTCGTTTCCGGCATTTTAGCTACAAGCGACGTTTCACACTCAAAATCCATCCACATCATTAGCAAACTCAATGAAAAAGAAATCCACTTCAAAATCTGCCTTCTTTAATCTGCGCGTTCTAATCGGCCTGTGCATAGTCCTGGCCGGCGTCTTTCTGGCCCTGGCGGGCCTTGGCACGTTCTCCGCGCTCACTGCCAACAACGCGCAAGCGCAGCAGAGGCATAAAATTATCAACGTCCCAGGCCTCCCTCCTGGATTCGACTGTTCCACCATTCACGAGAAGGGCATCGACAAGATGGAGAGCTTACGGGCTGGGCTCATCATGATTGCCTGCGGCGAGTCACCGGGAGGTTCAACTTCCCCGGCTGACAGATTCTCTCAGTTTGTCCAAAAATTGCTGCCAGTACCCCTGGCGTATGGCGCCGCGGACGTGGATCTGGTCACCGGGACCGAGACCTCTCCCCATGTTATCCAGTCGGAGACATATACTACGGCTAACCCGGATAATCTCCTGCAGATCGGTGCCGCCTACAACGACTCACGATGCGCAAACAGCAACAACTTCTCCGGAGCATCGTTCTCGACCGATGGCGGCATGACCTTCACCCGCCTCACCAACGGCAGCGGTTGTAGCCCTTTCACCAACACCTTTGGCGACCCGGTTCTTCTGTACAACCACGATACTGCCACCTGGTATACCATCTGGATCGACGGCAACTCCCCTTGCGGCCTCGGCGGCTATAAGTCCACCACCCCGACGGACCCAAATAGCTGGACCCATTTCTGCGCTCACCAGGGCACCTTCGACGACCGCGAGTCTGGCTGGGTTGACAACAATCCGGCCTCTCCATTCCACGGGCGGATGTACGTTTCCTGGAACGACTTCACCACTTCCTGCGGCGCCGGGGGCTGCCTCTACGCGACCCATTCGAGCGACGGAGGCGTTACCTGGAGCACGCCGGTTCGGGTTCAGACCGGGAGCCTCTTCATCCGCAACGTGCAGATCACCGGTGACCTGGCGGGCAGTGGGACTGTGTACGTCGCGGGCATGGACGAAGGCGGCGGTGGCTTCCCCCACAACGACACCAACTACATCTACAAGTCCACCGACGGCGGTGTTACTTGGAGCAACACCTACACTGGCTCTCCTTTCCCGGGTCCTGGCGTGTGTTCTTCGGGTTACTTCGCCGGGATCTTTGCCACTAACGGCTGCTACTGGCGGCACGAGGGCTGGGGTGAGCCTGCTGCGTTCAACAATTTCGTTCACCTGGTCTATGCCCAGCACGGCGCCGGCGCTGACCCCGGCGACGTCTATTATATTCGCTCCACCGATGGCGGTACGACTTTCAGCGCGCCATTCAAGTTGAACACTGATGCTACTACCCGTCCTCAGTGGCAGCCTAACCTTTCGGTGAGTAACGCAGGCACCCTGTTGGCTGTCTGGTATGACGCGCGCGTGAGCGCCAACACCGACTGTGCTTATGGTAGCCCAACCTCTCCGTGCTACCAGATGTTCGCGCGCAAGTCCAACGACAATGGCGCGACGTGGCAGCCTGATGATACGTTCTCGGACGTGGTCAGTCCTCTACCGGCGCAATCTGACCCGAACATCCAAGGGACCTATGTGGGCGACTACGACTACGGCTCCGCGATCCTCACCAGGCACGTCACTTCGTGGGCCGACGGGCGCGTGGCCATCGGCGGCGCATCGCAGCAGGATACCTTCACCGACAGGGAGCTGGTAGGCTTTGCCGTGACCACCACGGATCCGGCCTGCAACAGTGTAATCAACACCCAGCCGGTGAACTTCGTTATCAATCTGAGCGACGCCGTGGATACGACCACTGTCCAGCCCACCGATTTCACAGTGAACGGAATCCCAGCGAATTCCGATACCATTAGCGGAGACCACCTGCAGATCACGTTCCACTACAACAGTACACCGGTGACCATGCAAGGCGCGCAGACCATGCATATCCCGGCTGGCGCATTTAACCGCCAATCGGACAACGCGCCGAACTTTGAGTTCATGTGCTCGTTCTGCTACGCCTTAATGCCGCTACAGGTGACCACGACTGTTCCGCCTGTTGGCGGCACGTTCTCACCGCCAGCGCCTGGCAATTATAACTATGACGTGAACTTCAACCAGGCTGTTGATCCCGCCTCAGTTCAGGACAGCGATCTGACGGTAAGCGGCAACAGTGGCCCAAGTGTGACCGGACACAGCGTCAGCGGGAGCACAGTAACTTTCACGTTGCATATGAATTTCGGGGGTACCTTGACGGCGAGCATTGGGGCCGGGGCGATCACTGCTAATGGGTGCAATGGTAATGCGGCCTTCACAGGAAATTACACAGTAGAGGGATGCCCGCCGGCAGACCATTACCAGATAAGTCAGATTGGCGGCAGTATCGTGCCGGGCACGACAGACACGGGCAACCACGGGGATGACGTGACTACTGTTGTCCCGATCCCCTTCTCATTCAGCCTATATGACCAGAATTACGCCAGCGTGACTATATCCTCTAACGGGAACGCGCAGTTCACGACCTCGGATACGACCTTCACCAACCAATGCCTGCCGTGGACTACGCACAACTACACCATCTTCCCATACTGGGACGATCAGCGAACGGATAATCTCGGTTGGGCTGGTTGCGTCCCGTATCCTGGCGGCCAGTGCGGTGTTTACAGTTCAGTGTCTGGCAGCGCGCCGAATCGTATCTTCAACCTCGAATGGCGTGCCGTGTATTTTGCTAACACTGCGTTGCAGGCCAACCATGAGCTGAGGCTATATGAGGGGCAGAGTCGCTTCGACATAATCTACGGCACGGTGGGCAATGGAAACACCAGCGCCACGGCCGGAGTGCAGAAGAACGATACCGCCTTTGACCAGTACTTCTGTAACGGTACAGGTGGTGCGGCTACTGGCGGGCAAAGCTACATCATAACGCCTTGCGGAACTCCGTCGCCAACGCCGACGATATCTCCGACGCCAACGGCTACAGCCACTGCTACGGCTACGGCGACAGCTACGGCGACAGTAACCCCGCCGGTATCACCTACACCAACGGCAACCGCTACGGCGACGGCCACTGCTACAGCGACTCCTACACCGACTGTTACGCCTCGCGCGACGCCAACACCAAGGCCTCGCCCAACCCCGCCGCATCGTCCGTAAGACTAGTGATTAGTGATCGGTGACTAGTGAATTGTGACGGGAACTCGCGAGGCAACTCGCGAGTTCCCCAGCAGTCGCAGAAAAAATGGCAGCGCGTGAAGCCGCATTTTGCCAACGCGTTGAGGACAACACGTTCCACCTGACCGCCTACGGCTGGATTTCTACCGAATACCGGAGTCGCACTCCCACTGGACTTGCGTCATTTTGCCGGCCACCACATCGACCTCGAACGGACCGAAGCGGCCAATGGTGGATTTTCTTCCCTTCAGGGAAACCTTATAGCGACCGGGCGCCAGCGGCGTCCGAAAATGTCCCTGCTCATCAGTGGTGAATGACGCCGCCACGCCATTTTCGTTTTCGACTACGAAAGCGGTGTTCGCGAGCGGTTTCGAACCGGGAGAATCAGCTCTGATCGGCCCAGGCTGACTCGGGCTAATCGTAATCACTCCTTCGATCCCTGTCTCCGCTCCGGATTGAGGTTCGCCAGCGAAAACGGAAGCAGCCATAACAAGAAGTCCCAAAATGATCAGGAATCTTCGGAACCGCATTAGCGAATTTACTCCCACGGCTGCGTATCCGTCAAAAGATTTGGGGACGTCGACTGGCAGTATTAGCAAAACAAAAAATTGGCTGCCCGCGAATTAACGCGAATGGATTATGTCCACCTGCCTTTATATTCGCGTCTATTCGCGCCTGCCTCGCCGGAGCCCCCGCGAAGGCCGGGTGATTCGCGGGCAAATCTTCTCCTTCTTCGTCTGCATTCGTGTTCATTCGTGGTTAAACCGGGTGCGGACTTGACGATTCACCGGTTGCGCCGAAAATTCTCCGCTCGCCTCGTCCATGAAACGCCGTCTACCTTTTGTAATTGTTGCCGCAGTCGCGTTGGCCACCATCGGGAGCGGAGCGATGCTCTACCGCGCAAAGCGGCCGCAGCTCCAGGCTATTCCCGAAAAACTGTCGGCAAAGAGCGGCCCTGAATCAGCACACGTTCGCGGCAATCCTGACGCCCCCGTGACGCTGGAGGAGTTTGCCGACTTTCAGTGCCCGCCCTGCGGCAGTTTCGCCGGCTTCGGTGAGGAGCTCCTGAAAGAGTACGATTCGCGTCTGCGTATTGTATTTCGAAATTTTCCGCTGGCGCTTCACGAGCATGCACGGGAGGCTGCGCTGGCCGCCGAAGCCGCGGGGCTGCAAGGCCGTTTTTGGGAAATGCACGACGTGCTCTATCGAGAACAAGCGATCTGGAGCAAGGCCCCCAATGCGCGCGAGTTGTTCGAATCCTACGCGGGAACGATTGGACTGAATCTTGATCAGTTCAGAAAAGACATCGACGGCGAAAAAGTCAGGGAACGAGTTGATGCTGATCATGCGCGCGGCGAATCGCTGGGCATAAAGGTTACACCGACATTGTTCATCAATAACCAACCGGTGGACCCAAAAGATAAAAATCCAGGGGGCGTTCGCGCCGCCATCAATGCGGCCCTGGAACAAAAATCGAAAAATGGCGCTTGATCTTACGAGCGCCCGCGAATCACGCGAATTTACGCGAATAGGAGATGACAGAAATCGTTTATAAGAGCGAGAGCTACGGGATCATCGGCGCTTGCTTCGAGGTGTACAACGAGAAGGGTTGCTGGTTTCTGGAGCCGGTTTATCAAGAAAAACAGATGAAGGAAACGCCGAACGCTCAACGCCCAACGCTGAACGCTCAATTCAGAGTGAGTGCAAGATTGAGTGTTGGATGTTGGGCGTTGGACGTTGGGCGTTTGCTTTTTTTGGACACTATCCAAGCCTAGAGTACGAACGCATTGCGAAAACGCACCGAATAAGGGCGAAGACCGACTTTCCCGATGTTTCTCTTTGATTTATTCGCGTCTATTGGCGTAATTCGCGGGCTAATCCAATGACTGTCTCGCGATTTCGCAACATCCTTTATAGCCTCGCAGCGATCGTTTCACTAGCCGGCCTGGCGGACGCAACTTATCTGGCTGTGCAGGCGTTGACGGGCGAGACGCTCAGCTGCGGAGGATCGCCAGATTGTTTCCGGGTACTGGGAAGTTCCTATGCGAAGGTGGGCGGAATTCCAGTGGCCTTGCTTGGCGCGCTGGCGTACTTCAGCGTGTTTGCTTTTGCCACATTCGCCGCGTTCGGCTACGCACGCGCGCGAACACTCCTCATTCCAATCGTCGCGGCGATGTTTTTGTCCACGCTTTGGTTTTTGTATGTACAAGCCTTCGTGCTGCACGCCTACTGTCGATATTGCTTGTTCTCGGCGGCAATCACATTTCTCCTCGCCGGCTTGGTGATTGCCGTGCCTTCCTCGCAACACGAATAGAAGCTGGCGCGGGATAACACGTCCCACTTTCCGCAATGTCGATTCTCGTCATCGAGGACGAAAAGAAAACGGCGGCTTTCCTGGCCAAAGGACTCCGTGAAGCCGGTTTTGCGGTCGATGTTGCATGCGATGGCGAGACTGGTTTGGAGCGGGCGCTCGCAAAAAAATTTGATCTCCTGATCGTCGACGTCATGCTGCCGCACAAGGACGGTTGGGAAGTGGTCGCACAACTCCGCCACGACGGAATCCGTACACCAATTCTTTTTCTTACCGCTCGAGACAGTGTGCGCGACCGTGTTAAAGGACTCGAGCTGGGTGCAGACGATTATCTGATCAAACCGTTCGCATTTGCGGAATTGCTCGCCCGGGTGCGCTCCGTATTGCGCCGTGCTCCGCAGCGACAACCAGAACATTTACGCATCGCCGACTTGGAAATTGACATGCGACGGCATAAGGCGACGCGCTCCGGCGTTTCGCTGAACCTCACGCCGAAGGAATTTCTTCTCCTCGTCCACTTGGTCAGCTCAGCCAGTGAAGTGGTATCGCGCGCTGAGATTGCAGAACATGTGTGGGACATAGGATTCAAAACTGACACGAACGTGGTCGACGTCGTCGTACGCCGGTTACGGGCCAAGGTGGACGATCCGTTCAAGACCAAACTTATCCACACCATTCGCGGAGTCGGTTATATTCTCAAACGGGTTTAGGTCTGCGTTGCCCCACGATACAGTGCCGCGATCGATGTTTCGTCCCCGTCGTCGTCCTCGTGCTTGATTATTCGAGAAGAACAGGACGAGAAAGGGTTCGAGGATGAGGAGTTGGAAATTGATGTGAGAACGTATTTCGATCACGAAAAACTTGATGTTTATCACCTAGAGCTTCGCTTTATCACGTGGGTGACCACGCTGCTGGCGAACATCAAACAGTGTCCGACGAATGCTCGAATCACGGAAGTTTTAGACCAACCTGAACGAGCTAGTCTCTCCGCTTTGCTCAATACGGCGGAAAGAAACGGCCGACGCCAGCGACGAACGCGAGCGAAGTTCCTCGACGACGCGCGTGGTTCGGCAACTGAATGCGCAGCGTGCTTGGATGCGCTGGTCGCGAAGGATGTTCGCACTGCGGACGAGATCGACGAAGGCAAGCAACTGCTGCTTCGGATCGCTTCTATTCTGACTAAACTGATCGAGCGCTTCGATGTTTCGTCTTCGTCGTCGCCCTCGCTTATTCAAGAAAAACCGGACGAGCAGAGGTTCGAGGACGAGAAAGAGAATGAGGACGAGCACTAACCCGCGTTCGATCGCCTCCCAGCTTATCGTGCTTTTCACGGTGGCGACATCGCTTTTGCTCGCCTGCGGACTTGGCGTTTTTTATGCGATCGTTGTCCGACACGCGTTCGCCGAAGACAACGCTGTCCTGGGCGACAAAGTCGCGTCTTTACGCGCGGATCTCCACGAGAGTGGCCCCGCACGCTTTGCCGAAGAGTTGAAAGGCCGCCGCGCAGGCGAGCACACCGCTTATTGGATCAGGATGCTCGATTCGCAAGGCCGCACCTACGCGGAAACGCCGGGAATGGATGGCTTGCTGCCGCCAGAGATTTTTCCGCCGCCCCAAAAATCGGCGTCGACTGTTGGCGGCCGAAAGGATTATCGCACAGGGTCGAAACTGTTCTCCCTCATCGCCCTGAACGAAGAGTCTGGCAGCCAGCCTTACACGCTCCAGGTGGCACAGGACCGGTCAAGCGACGAGCGAGTCGAAAGGAACTTCGCTGTCTTGTTCATCATAGTCCTCTCGGGCAGTGTTCTGGCCTCGGCTTTCATCGCCGTCATCGTCACCAAACGAGGCTTGCGGCCGCTGCAAGAAATGACACAATCGGTTGCGCGCGTCGGACCGACTCATCTGAAAGAGCGAGTAATCCCGGCAGACTGGCCCCCCGAGCTTAAACCGCTCGCCATAGCTTTCGACGACATGCTCAAGCGGCTTGACGATTCGTTTACGCGGCTCTCTCACTTTTCTGCCGACCTCGCGCACGAGCTGCGAACGCCCATTGCCAATATGATCGGCGAAGCACAGGTCACTCTGACGCGGGATCGCACGGCTGCCGAATATCGTGAGACGATCGAGTCCACCGTTGGCGAATGTGAACGGCTCTCCAGAATCGTGGATAATTTGCTTTTTGTCGCGCGGGTGGATGCAGCGCGCGAACCGATTGCGCGGAAGCGATTCGATGCGCGCTCGGCCATCGAGAAAATTGCGGAATTTTATCAAACGATTGCAGAAGAGCGTCACGTCACAATCAGTTGCAGTGGCGAAGCACCCATTTACGCCGACCCCGATCTATTCGAACGCGCACTGGGAAATCTGCTCGACAACGCGCTGCGTTTCACTCCCGAAAACGGTTCAATTCAAATCATGCTTTCCGAACACGACGACAATGTGGAAGTCACAGTTAGCGACAACGGCTACGGAATAGCTCCCGAACATCTGCCGCGCCTGTTTGACCGTTTTTACCGTGCCCAGTCATCGCGCGGCTCCGACGGAGCAGGTCTGGGTCTGGCTCTGGTAAAATCGATTGTCGATCTCCACGGCGGCTCGGCCACTATCGAGAGCAAGATTGGCCAAGGCACGACCGTCAAACTGACATTTCCGCTTGAGTAGGCGGCGTCCCACCTCGCGCTTGGAATGCGCACCTGGAGCCACGCGCGGAATGCTTATCTCGTGGCCCAAAGGACAAAGCGACAACGCACTTGCGGCAGCCGAAGGGTCGCGGACGGATGTGGCGCGCGCGGGGGCAACTCCACCAGAGCCAGCGGGCGGATCGCGAAACTTAGCTGCGTTCTTGCAAGTAGTCGGCGCGGGATGTCTGGTGATTGTCGTCCTTACTCATATCTGCGAAACACTTGGCCTGTTTGCCTGGATGCACTGGGGGCTCAAATCCAGCGCTGGCCATTACCTCGATTTCTGGAGTGCTGCCATCGGTCTCACATTGTTTTCCGGAGGGTATTTGTTTCATTCGCTGACGCACCGGCACGCCTAGCGATAAAAGCGATTTTACCGGCAAGCTGATCTCGCCGAAACTTCCTTCGGTAACGTCGGTCAGTTGAAGCGCTGGTTTCTTCCGACGGAGCGCAGTCGACAGCGCTCCAAAGGCGGCGGGCACGCTTTTTCATCAAAAATTTGTCTTGCCATTCATTACAATTTTGTAATGATCTCCCTGCACGCTGCGAAATATCGATCAAATCTTAACCTGAATCTCCTATGCGCAGCGCTCATTTTTTCCGGCCAAGTTTTTCGCACCTTATCCTCTTGATGGGCATCTCGTTTGTTAGTCCTGCCATTAACCATTCCACGCACGCGCAGGTTTCTTCCGAGGAAGAGATTGTCATCACGGGCGAGGAATTACCCAGTGCTTACGGTGCACCTCCCGGATTTTCACGCAGCCGGTTCTCCAACACAACGCAGGCCTATGTATTGGCGCCATGGGCATTTTTCTTCGGCGAA
>WNFQ01004850.1_pt1 | contig 13357 bp, 18 predicted proteins | sample 5400171 | NCBI WGS metagenome assembly WNFQ01 (sample SAMN13153356, study PRJNA577476) | soil metagenome | isolation source: 20 cm soil under Madrone tree | place: USA:California | collected 2016-06-14
GGCAAGACCACTCGGCCCGCTCTCTTTCCTCGCTCCGACTCATCCTACCACAATACAACTTGCCGTCTCCTCTCCGTCCCCCCCGTCGCACCTGCTCCCCATGCTTCGACTAACCCAAAATCGGGGTGGCATGGACAGTCGAAGCCCGACAAGGACACAGCATGCAAATTAGCGAAGGCACAGCCGGCTTGCTTCTCTAGTCTGCGGTTCTCTCCAAATGCTATAATTGTCGTCTTCCACGTGGTTGGAACACGTCCCTTCATTTGTACAGATGAGGAGTGTGTATACCAGATAGTGATGCGAATTTTGCCCTCTAAATCAGGCATAGCATGCATTGGGCATGCAGTATTTTGCGACAAGGTTTTCATAGTATTATTGAGCACCACATCTTAAGATGTTCCATACATTTTGTCTCAAAGTGGTGATATGTAAGAAAACGCAAAACGCAGCACGTCCTCGATGGTCCCAACGCCTGGCTCACACAAGGCAAATAAATGAATCTCCGCTTATATTATCGGACCGATGAGGATACCTTGCCTTGCCCTATACCTGGTGTTGAGCCTCGGTGTTTCACAGGATGGTAAGAATAGGAGGCGTGGAAAGAACGAGAATGAAATCATGTGTCTTTCAATATACACCCCGGTTCATCAACGATGTCTCCTGGTCATGAACTAGATCACGGCTCAACCTCGTACGTCATTATATCCTCAGACAGACAATGTTTTAAGGGGGCTGAGTGAAACAATTTCATTTTTGACAGAGAGCTGTGCGTCGGGTATGAAGACGCCCACAAAGCTGATTCCAGCCGACCTTTTGTGGAGCACGATTTCCCCAAACGGTAAGCCCACTGAGTGTTTTTTTTGACTTGGCATCTTGTTCATTGATGGCAGGCTCTTGCTTCCGAAATGGAAGGAAACTCTCTCTATTGGCGTTTTACTCATTTGGAATGGGCCAGGTGACAAATCGCACGACGGGGTCGGTCCCTTCGGCAGCCTACGACCCGTACACGTATTTTTCGTCGTTTTGCAGAAACTCCCAAAGTCTGATAACGAAGCAAATACACAATGGGACAGTCAATTTACTTAAGTTGGCATCCCAGCAGCGGTCTGGATGGAAAGTATCATGCTAAGTAATTTCGTCTTAGACTCGGACTGCTAAAGACTTTGCCTATTATCATCGAAGAGCAGACAGAACGGAAGCTCTCTCTACCTACCAATACATACACTACTAAAGCCGACATCTTTGCAGCGACGAATTTGCCCAGGAACTGGGGTACATATTTGACCTCGTTCGGTAACTCGTAGATTTTTGCTTCTGGGTTATTAATAAAACTCGGCGAAGTGGTGATGTTTGTATGCGAGGCCACTCGATTCAAGTTCGGCTCAACTTTAATGTCAACGACGGGCGTTGTGGTTCAACGATGAATCGATATTTGGCACAACAAACGGTGGTTTGAAATGTTTTGTCTCGGTTCTAAACGGTAAGAAGGTCGTATATCCAGTAATGCCACAGTTCAACGTGGACACCTTTCCGCCGTTTGTTCAGTGCTACATACTTCTCTGCCTCTGCAAGGTTGCAGACTATGTGAGCGATGAAGTCGAGAAGGCCTTCAAAGAATAGAAGACCGAGGATGATAGCCTGAGATCGATTCAGGAGAGGGGTAAGTAAAACACGCGAGGAAATTTCATGCGACATGAATTACCCACGGTTCATCACGCCTGGGCGGCGGCTGCAATAGTTTTCGAGACGCGATGGAACCTATAGACCGAAAATTGGGAGCCTGAGTCCACTGGAAATAGTCTTGGAGATCGTTTTTATGACTGAGATGCAGCCTGAGTATCATGCCAGTGAATATGAGCCGGTGAATGGAGGTGAACAGTTGCTCTACGGGAGAATTGAACTTCGACTCCTTGTCCTTTGACGCACATCCCTCGCCGCTGAAGACATCACGGCATGGGTTCACGCGCTGGCTGAGACCAGAGTAACGGTTCAGCATCACGGTCGTCTAGTTCGATGGATCCGAGTCGTGTCCGTGTCCGTTTGTGGCTCCAGATGATAAGACTTTGGAGTCATACACGAACTCAACCTACGATTTAGACCATCTAAATCGTGTGTTGAAAACTCCACCTGTGTCCGCTTCAGCGTGCCATGATGTTTTGAAAGCACTTGCCCTCAGCTGTCCAACAGCATGCCAATGATCCCTTTCAGCCAGTGTCATTTATATTTAGTGTCATATCAGCTGATCAGGTCTTCTCAACCACGTTTATTTCGTCGGGCCTCTTGGTCCCCCAGCACAAGCCGTTCAAATGGACTCGACTCCCACGACCTTGGTCCCCACCATGTGTGCTAAAGATACAATCTCGCCATGAAGTAAAACAAAGCATCTCCCAAAATCTGATGGCTATAATAATTCTGTCTATGCGAGGAAATAAAAGTGGAAATCACCCAACGCGTGCCCCGCCGCCGCCAGGTCCCCATGGCGTCGGACTCTCCTCGATACGGCCTGCCCGAGCCAATAGAGTCCCAATGTTCATTGTATCTTGCAACAATTCCTCCCCGTGCATGCGCAGCTGGGTTTCCAGCCGGGCAGCCTCGTTGCGTTCAGCAGGCCGCAACCCAAACACGGTTTCCTCGGGCATTTCTTCTACCTCCTCACCGTCAAGTGAGTCGAACGAGTCATCCTCGTATTCCCCCTGTGCAGATCCGCGCGCGCGCGCAAACGGATGTACAGGCGCAACGTCAGCATCGAGCGAGTCATCGAAACCGTCGTCGTGATCCAATTCGTCATCTTCATCATCATCATCATATTCGTGCCGCCCGCGCTGGCGCGAGGCTAGAAGGAACGCGGCACTCGGATGTGCTGTGTTGTGCACCGAGTCTTCGCCTGAGGAAGAAAATGTCGACGTGGACGCGGACGCGTCGTCACTTTCGGGCGTCGCGTCTATCGTAGTCTCTGTGTCGCCTGGTACCGGTAAAGCTACACCGTAGGGATGAGGAAGAGGCGTCTCGGGTAATATGGGTACCGTCTCGTGCGGGTGGGCATGTGTAGATGGTGCAGTCGTCGTGTAATACGACGGAGTTGAAAGGGACTGATCTGGAATCGATGTGGAGGAAGCGGAGGAAGCGGCCGAGGACCGCCACCACTGGGGCTGACTCGGGTCCTGAACGCGACGTATCATGCTCTCAAGTTCTAGATCTGGCCTAAGGCTCGAACTGCTGTTCTGGCTCGCGCTCGTACCACGCGTATATCTAGCGAGCGAAGGCGGTGTCGGTACTGTACTGCCACTGCCACTCGCGCTAGCGCTGACGTTGGAGTCGCCACCGTCAGCGCGCAAGACATCGCGCACGAGCGCACGGCGAATATTTTCTGCGGCCGTTTTGACTGGTGAACGGCCCAGGGAGGGGAGCGTGGCAAACGGTACCATCACGGGCGGAGACATACCCGCCGGGAGCGTGGGCTCGTCATTTTCGGTGTCTGTTGCTGATACTACTAAGGACAGGGCCGGCGGCTGTGGGGACCGCAGGTCGACTATACCCGACCAATTACGTGGGTCGGTGTGTGCGGGGATGTAGGGGTTACGCGCGGGCGTTGCAGGATTGCGTCGGAAGGAGAGGGGTGGAACATCACGGGTCTTATTATCCGTGTATCGGAGGGAGCTGGTGCAGACGCAGGTGTTGGGGCAGTGTGCACCGTCTCATCTGCCGCAGTTATGGCAACGTTGCCAACCGTAAGTTCCGCCTCGGAGAATAGATCCGAGGAAGCAGAGGTCGACGCTGGCTGTGGATCTGCGCGGCCAAACTCACGTAACTCACGGTCAAGACGCGTGAGAGGAGACTCAAGTGACATGCCCCAAGACGGATCAGTGCCTGGCGGCAGTGGCGTGAAAGATGGATCATTCGCACCCCATGTCCGCGCAACCGTTGCCGCTGGCGTGGAGGAGACTGCGGCCTGTGCGGGGACGAAGGAAGTTTCAGACGGTGTGCGATCTGGGTTGAACGTATCGGCATTGAACCGCGATGTGGCTGACAAATCTTCAGGGCGAGAAGACGGGTGGGGTTCCTCCATGGCCACACCGGATGAAGTCTCTTGCAGGGAGGATAGGTCATCGGAGGTCGGTACGCGAACCTGGGAAGCTTGCTCATAAAAGGATGTCCAGAACTGGGACGAAAAATTGTCAAACGTGGAATATCTCGGATGTACATACGCATATATACCTTGGCTGCTTCGCGCACTGGCTCAGTACCGATCGAGAATCGTTTGAAAGCAGGCAAGATTCGGTTCGAGAGAACTTGTTGCATCTTAGCAAAGTCAGCGTCGATGTCCTGCAGTGCGGAAACTAAAAATCAAGACGGAAACATTCGAGAGCCACTGCCGCGCGTAAACTGACCTGGAGCTTCAGGGTGATGAGCTGGTCGATTTGGTCGATTTGATCAGTAACAGAGGCAGTGGTATCAAGCCCTGGGACAGTGATGGATGCTGGGTCTGAGCTTGGTTTCCATCGAGAAAGATTCTCAGGAATAGGTTTTAGTTCCTTGATGGTAGTAGACATCATATGTGCGTCGACAAAGCGACTCGAGGCGGTGCACGTGGTATACTTCGCGATCACGTGGTCGATACCGCTCACTGTTCCTGGAATGGAATTCGGATTGAAGGTTTCAGTTACGGGCTGTCTACCGCCTCACGTCCCTTTGTTGCAGTGTCACTTACGGGCTGACTACTGACTGCTATCGGGCACAGTGCGGCATCTTCTCACAATAGTGCCTAACGTTTGGGAGCTAGAGGGGAGTACTCGCTGGGAAGATGATTCAAACGTTAGGACAGATTGGTTACCGGGCGCGATATGTACTCCTCGTCGCTTAAGTTACTGACCCTGCCGGCATATCGTGTAAGTACCATTCCATATCAGTTAGGAAACTCCGAAAGTTTGATCTGTCAGTTTCTCAGAAATAGAATTGGGTTACATGCAATCTACCCATGCAGGAGGCATGATTCGACCAACGCGGACATAGCGGTTGTTTCCTAACTTCCATGACCCTCCGCGGGTCCTCATTGTGTAGGTGGGGGGCTCTTCTCTCTTCTAGGTGTTACCTATTACTGCCCTAATGGTGTCGAATCTTCTTTCAGGACGTCCTTTTATTAACCCTTTTCGTTTCCTTCGGCCTTGATGGTCCCTTCACCTCAGAAAGCGTCCTGGAGGCGCGTCGACACCGCCCTTACTCCTTCTGGTGACAGTGGAGCAGGTGGTGAGAGCCCTGGTGCTGTCATATAATCTTTTGCATGTGCAAGGCGGCTCTACTTATCTCCGCCCCTGCCTTAAAATTACATAGCTTCTGGACAGCAGAGCAGCCTGCTAGCAGGTCAGGACGTTAGCTCAAACTCGGATTATTCCCCATCACCCTTGACTACTTTCCGGACATCCTCGTCGCCCTCTATCGCTAGTGCGTATCGATGACCGTTCAGGCTTTCAGGCTTTGTGACCATAATGCCTTGTTCCACATCACCATATTACCCAGTCTCACCCTCATCTTTATTCCCTTCTCCAGGTGCGTCGGCGAATGTTTTCCTACGAAACAATGTTGTAACGAAGAGTCTGGAATACAGCATTGTCTCCTACCAATACCCAGTCGATCTTTTCCTCTTTTAGCACGCCAAATTTCACTGCCTCTAGTCCAGATACTTCATCATTTGTTGTCTCCAGGTGCGTTTCCTCTGTTGCAGACACTTCCTTTGAGGCATGCCAGTGCGCACCCACTGACATGCCTTGATCACAGTTCTCTAGCGCCACCCAGGTCACTGCCAGCGGTTACAACCCAGCCCTTGGCAGCCCCGGTTGCCCTTGATGCCATAGCCCCACCATCCCAGGGCGTTCAGAGCACTCTTCAAACGCCTACGCTCACAGACAACATCCCTTCATCCAGCCCCTTTGGCACAAGCGCAACCGCCAGTACGACGTCTCCGTTACAGCCCACAACCGTGATATCTGATGAGCTACTAGGACCAACACGAAAAGCTTCTTCCTTGAAAAAGTTGCCATTACCCGGCAGCGCAAGTATCCCGGCTTTGACGAGGATAGTCACTGATGCACCCCTGCCTGCGTCCACCCCTTTTCCTGTTCCAGCGAGTACTAGCCCTGGAATCGACGATGGTCTGTCGTCCACTTCGACCCCTCCAATTGGTCAGAGGCCCCCTGTCTCGTTTGGAGGTGATGCACCTGCGAATGACGCGGGTTTGGTATCTTCAGAAGTGCCGGATGTTCTTAACCTTGCGATTCCGACACTGACCGGTGGGCAGCCTGAGGCGACACCCGCCGCGACGATCGGAGGGCTTAATGATCCGTCGATTCCCAATGGCGAGATCAATGACCCTGCGCCACTGACCTCAGCTCTTCCGCCTGGAGAAACAGGGACTGCTACTCCCGCTACTACCGCCATTGTCCCCAGTATCGCTTCCGTTCATCCATCGTTTATCTCTGGGTGCGGCGTACCTTTTGTTTCGTCTGCCCATACGTCTAACGACTACATGTCCAGCGCCAGCCAGATCGACCTCTTTGATCACCATGGCCCGTTTGAACACGGTCATGGTGACGATGGTGATGGCGATAGATTCAAAAAAACATCGTCGATCACGATCACCACTGAGACTACTTTTTACTCTCTTACTGAAATATCGGGCACGCCGACTTCTATACCCATAAAGGAGACAATCACAACGGTTCTGCCGACCGTCGTGCCAGCTCATTCCCACAAATCCCCAAACAGGTCAGCTACTCCCAATTCCGGTCTGACCCAGCTTGATGATGACATGCCTCTCACTGTTTTTTTTAAAGTCCTGTTCCCGTAGCAGTGATTGCCACCCCCATCTTGTCAGTGGTTGTCATCATCGCTCTCGCTCTCGCTGTCTTGCGTCGTCGCTGGTGGCTTCAGCATCAGCGCATCCAAGCTCGTCTTCGTTGGCCCACGTTTGTTGGCTTTTCGCAGGTGCAGGAAATGCACCAGGAGCCTGTGCTACGCTCTACAGAACAAGGACCGCCCTCCCTCCCGCCCCTCCAGAGTACCGTTGGCTGGAATGACCCGCCCCCCGGTGCATTCGCCTTTGGGGAGCCGGCACAAGATCCCTTTGCGCCTACGCCTCCGATGATTTTTAGACCACTGCCTGATTATTCCCCACCCTCGGATAGGCCGCTCAGTACCCGGATGATACGTCGCGTTCCGGTGCCTGACCCATTCCTGGGCTCTCCCGGACGCGTGTCGATCTTGGTGAGCTCGCCGGAAGGATCAAACAGACTTAGCCAGACAAGCTCTCATGGCGAGCATGCTCCGATGAATGTCGATAAAGTGTGTCCCTTCTTCTATTCATGGTTGAGGTGACACCCATTTGTCATTTATTCTTTCAACTCTTTGACAGGTCGGATGTGCTGTATGAGATGATACACTTTGCGGCGAACTGTGTAGTCGGACTAGATCAGTTAGAGATCTGTGCGCCAGTTGAAGCTTTCCGACTGCTTGTGTACCAGTTGCTAGTTGCTCTATTACCGGACGTTTTGATAATGTGATCATGCTGCGAGTTGTTCTGCATTGCAATTGAACACAACAGCTTCAAACAAGCCTCGCTCGATTCATAACCTCATCATGGCCATGGCCAATGGGGAACAGACAGACTACTACACTCTTCTTCGTATCTCACGTTCAGCTTCTCCAAATGCAATAAAGGATGCATACCACCGCGCACTACTCCGTGCACACCCCGACAAAATCAGGCAGCGAGCCGATGATCCAGCACAATTGGCGGATGTTGGACTGCTCCACGATGCTTTTGTGACGTTGTCCTCGACAACACTACGCTCTGCATATGATGCACAGGGCATACGGAGTGGTCGCACCGATCCGCGTCCAGCCCAAGTCGTTTCATTAGAACTATTCGAGTGTTCTGATCTGGAGGGTCCAGACGGTGGTGCGAGGTCGACGTGTTGGACTTTTACTTGTCGTTGTGGCGGTAAATACGAGGTAACTGAGGATCACCTCGAACGCGGGCTGCATTTGGTTGGGTGTGGAAGCTGCTCGGAGGTCATTTGGGTGGGTTATGAGGTGGTCAACGAGGTCGACGTAGGAGACACCGGTCATCTGGAGACGAAGTAAGTCACAACTTGACGACCTGATAGTCGAATTCTAATCAGTGTCCACAGAGCGTACAGTGCTCAACATCGTTACAGTCACTGAGTCCAAGACAGCTCTGGCAACTTTTCTGGCCGGTCCTTTCAATCACATTCCTATCAACGTCTGGCACAGTGGTAACTCTTCATCTCGAGATGGTGTTGCCAACTCGCTGGCCGAGTAGAAGATATTCGGGCTAAAGAGCTTTCACAAATCGACTTCACCCCTTCGCCGTCCTGACGCATGCCAGCCCCACTTGCTTTCGTCGTGAACAAGGTGGGCTCGCCCCACCTCCAACTACTGTCGTGGCCAGGTCCGGATCCGCGTTTGCGAGCCGGAGTCATGTTGGTTATATGCCTCCCCAGTCTCACCACGGCTCGCCGTACGAAAAATTTGTACAATTGGGAGGAGTGAAAAGTGTAAGGGAACGGAAAGGATAATATTCGACCCGCCAGAGTTTCGCATTGTGATTTCGGCATATTTCGTGGGTTGCGGGTCCAATTTGGATGTAAAAGTTCTGTTCAAACAGGTAGATTTTCCGTTCAGTTCCTGTGTATGATACAAATACTAGAATAAAGCGAAGAATGGGCGCGAGAGGTCTCCCAAATTGCCAATGGCCGAGGGAGGCGTAACGCCGGGAGTCGGACGCAGCGACTTAAATAGATTATCATCGACCCATCAGAGCTCCCGTCATCCCTCCCCCCTCTCCCACACAGCATGGTTCAAGTGAAGAACAAGATCTGTCTCCTGTAATTACTTCGCCCACGAACTCGACCACCCGATCCTGACTTGATTTTGCGTTGGGATAGCGTGCACGACGGTTGGGGTGTCGCTCACGAGGAAGGCCTGAAGGGTAATGCTATCGAGGCGGGCACGACGACGAATATGGACACCATCGCGAAGGAAAATTCGTACCGCACGCTTGCTGCTCACGGGCTCGCAGTCGGACTTTCCGATGGGCTCATGGGAAATTCGGAAGTCGGGTCTGTCCTTTCTTTGTCCGGAGGGTTCCGCTGACTGACGGGGGAAAACAGACATCTGAATATTGGTGCGGGGCGCATCGTATGGCAAGATATCGTCCGGATCGACGTTGCCATCAAGAAGCGCCAATTCCACAAAAACGAGGCCATCCTCACGAGCTTCAAGCGCGCCAAAGACACAAACGGACGGCTGCACCTTCTCGGTCTCGTATGATATTACCTTCTCTGCGCCATCCACTGATATCTCACTGTAATACCCTGCTACAACCTGATCTCCAAACGGGGACGGTATAGGTATCGGATGGTGGCGTCCACTCCCATAATACACACCTTTATGCGCTGCTCGAGACCGCCAAGGAGGTCGGGGTGCCGCATGTGTATATCCATTTCTTGGGTGACGGGCGCGACACCGCACCTCGCTCTGCGGCCGGCTATGCGCGCGAACTGCGTGATTTCATCCAGAAAATCGGCATTGGTCAAGTCGCGACCATCGTAGGACGTTACTACGCCATGGATCGGGACAAGCGTTGGGACCGCATAAAAATTGCCGTCGATGGACTCGTCCACGGGCAAGGCGAAGCTGTCGCCGAGGACGGCGATTATGTCAAGGTGATCGAGGCAAAATACGAGAAGGACGAGACGGACGAATTCTTGAAGCCCATCATTGTGAATGGTGACTCGGGTCGGATTAAAGGTGGGTTTTTCCACTCTACCCCTTCTGTTTTGCGTTTACCTCATGGTTGTGGCAATAGATGACGATACCCTGTTCCTGTTCAATTATCGCTCTGATCGCATGCGCGAGATCAGCACTGTACTTGGCAAACTGACTAAACCGATCGAGGTAGACATACCAAAAGACCTTGTGAGCTCCACCCTCATCCTTCATTTCTGTTATAGTCTGAGAAAGTTGACAGCACATAACTACCATGTCCCGCTACAATGCCGAGTTCCCATATCCAGTTGCCTACCCGCCTCAAGCGATGACTAATGTGCTCGCCGAGTGGCTCTCCAAGCATGACATCAAGCAGGCGCACATAGCAGGTCAGTCATACGCAAATTGGGTTCTTTGCCGTGTCTTCTTTCGTGCATTTAAAACGACATTAACACTTTTCTCACGTGTTGCACATAGAGACGGAAAAGTACGCGCATGTCACGTTCTTCTTCAATGGAGGCGTGGAGAAGCAATTCGAGGGGGAAGAACGACACATGATCGATTCTCCAAAAGTCGCGACGTACGACAAGTTACCAAAGATGAGTGTGCAGGGCGTAGCGGATAAGGTCGCCCAAGTCGTCCGGGCGAATCAGCATGAGTTTGTCATGTGCAACTTTGCTCCGCCAGATATGGTGCGTCTACTACTTTGTCTTCCCTTCTTTCACGGACTGTGTTTCAACCCATTCCCTTTACTTTCTTAATGTTCGGTGCCCGGTTTTTGGATGATGTGTATCACCACATCATAAATAGGTCGGGCATACCGGCATCTTTGACGCAGCCGTCGAAGCCATTACCCACACCGACGCGGCAGTCGGCACGATCTACGAAGCATGCCAAGACGCGGGCTACACTTTCGTCATAACGGCCGACCATGGCAACGCGGAGCAGATGATCAACTTGGACACCGGAGCCCCACACACGGCTCATACGACTAACAAGGTCCCGTTCATTATCGCGGGACCAAAGAACGCTAAGCACACGTTCACGGACGACAAGGACAAGAAGGAACGAGAAGAGGAAGGCGCTCTGTGTGATGTTGCGCCGACGGTGTTGGCAATGTTTGGAATCGAGCAACCTGAGGGTGCGTCCCGATTATTCCTTTTTTGCTGGCTGCCAGCCGAAATGAACTAAACACCTTCCGCTTTTTCTCGTCGGATACAGAAATGACTGGACGATCGCTACTCGCTTCATAAACGGTTTGTCTCGGGCATGGATATCATAGACGGATGTATGTATAGACTAAAAAGAGGAAAAAGGGGTGTATTGGTATCATGTAGTTTAGTACTGCAGACCTACTGAATCAAGTACAAAATGTACGCACGTCGGCCAAAATGAATGAGCCTACCTACAATCCTTGTGTGCCCGTGTGTCGTTCCCGTTGCCTGTAGTGATTAGGAACTTGTAATTCAACACGTAGGGAATCGTCGTTCGAAGAGAGGGCGCAATCGAGCATGTGGCAGGCTAACTTTTGAACAGGCACAGCGCGAGTTGAGAGTTTACCACACCTACATGGTACCCAGTATCTTTCGTTGCTATGCTCCAAGCATCCGTTGTGTCGAATGCTTACAAGGTACTGCAGTGTCGCATGTCGCATGTTTGATCTAATCAAATGATCTAATTTTACAAAAAAAAATAGCACAAATTAGATTTTGGCCAAGCATCAAGCTTGCCAAGTGTCGTTTTCAAAACAAATACCCGTGACAACGTGTAACTGTTCAAAGGAGTGGATGTGATAGGATGGTATACATGTGAAAGCAAATGAAAGTGAGAAGAAGCGAGGTCGCGGAGGCAGTCAGACAAGCCTGCATTCGTTATGGAGCATGTTGGGGTGTATCTTCAAATGGTGATGAATGCACCTGGGCGCCGGAGGCGTAAGGTCCAGCGGGAACCGCATGAAGGTTCACATTTGAGCGTGAGCGAGCAAGGACTTCGCTGGCCACGTCTTCGCCGTACTGTTCAGCCAATTGACTGGAAAATGTTAGTTGACCGAAACAATTCGCGAGAGGATAGAGTAGGTATGTACCTAGCGTAATTGTCCATGATAACTGCCATCGAGTTCATGCTAAGCCTGTAGGCCTTGGGCATCAAGCCCTTACCAAAGCGGTATGTGATATGATTCGAACATAGCAGCCCGACGACGATAACCGCAATCTGGAACGGTACAAGGCCAAAGACAACCGTGTACCAGCGTTTGAGGACGAAACGCTCGAAATCCATGTAGGGACCCTTGCAGCCGGGAAGTACGGAGCGTGAGTAGCACACTTGGGAAATTGCTGCCTCGACAAACGGGGAGAAAAAGCCGCAACAGTTGAGCTGATTTTGGATCCGAAGCCATTCATTGAGGCCGAAATCATGACCCCATTGGAAGTTGACCTTGCCATCGAGATTAAAATTACGCCGCTTGAAAACGAAGTAACCTGGGGTTACGAGAAGGGCAAAGCATATCCAAAGGAAGAAGGTGTACAAGGCAAGGAATGACCGGTTGTTAAGGAGGATTCCGGCCCAGCCCATGAGGGAGGTGATGACACCGAAGCCAGCAGCGATAGTGGACATGATGAGCTCGGTGCGGTTACCTACCCGGACGACGTCGGCATGTTTCCAGACGTCAAACCAAGTAAGAAGGACAAATATGATGCCAGCGAGGGAATATCCAGTGAACTATGGAGAGCCAAAAAAGGAAATCAGCATGTGGGTGGCGTTCACGACTGACAACAGAGCGAATGGTGGAAAACATAGGAACGGCGGGATCCAAAAAGAAAGAAGGAACACTGACGAGAAAATTGGAGATAAAAAGTGACCACTTGAATCGATTCCATCGTAGGCGGGGCTTAGTGCGCCCACCCTCCTTGGTGAAAAGGCTTCCCTGGATTCCATCGTAGTCCTCGTCTCCCTCTCCTGGCATACGAGCCTCGCCGCTGCGAAATGCCTCGCGCCCTCCGCCACGCTTGGGGCCTAGGGGAAAGGCTTTGCCACGATTCTTGAGGCCGTTGTAAAGGACTGCATCTGAGAATTTGGTAGGGAGATAGTTGACGGATAAAGAGAGACTGGACTGTGCGCCGAGGTAGGGAGAATTTGTATGTAGTGAACCGGAGGCTAGAGACACGTTGGAGGCAAAGGGAAGATTTGGGGGCACCAGCTTTGAGTTGGCCTGGGGGAGCATGTGCTGTGCGGAGGTAGCAGCGGAATAGGCCGAGTCGATGGAGAGGCGACGAGAACGGCTATTGATATAGGGATTAGCAAAGATCTGTGACTGAGAAGGAGGTCACGTACGACGTGCCGTCCATCTTGAAAAGCGAAGAGAAGGTCGAAAAAACGAAGGAAACGTAAGTGCGGTCAAACGGCGGATCAGACGTGATTTGGCTCACAGACGCTCGGCCCGACTCGCGGGAGGCACCCACGCCCCCTTCGCTTGAATTGAGGTATGTCGACCACACTCGCTGCATCTCTGTACATCACACTTGGGAGAATAAAGGAGGGCAAAGGACAAGAATGAAACGGATCCAACCAGACATGA
>WNFQ01005722.1_pt1 | contig 13349 bp, 10 predicted proteins | sample 5400171 | NCBI WGS metagenome assembly WNFQ01 (sample SAMN13153356, study PRJNA577476) | soil metagenome | isolation source: 20 cm soil under Madrone tree | place: USA:California | collected 2016-06-14
CCGTCTTGTGAATTTACAGCGGTAGAATGCTAGAGAGAGCTGCGAGAGGCGGTCGCCGGTGCAGGACCATCTCCGCCCCAGAACACCATATTCCTGACTGGCACTCGGTTTGGCTACCAACTTCCGTAAGGGCATGCCGTATTTTGCCTAGCTTCGCGCCAGAACTTCCGTTGCGGGCGTCGCCGGTGTGGGGAATAGAACGGAATCCACGATAGCCAGCCCTTCCTCGACAATGTCCAGGCCGTTCCGAAGGTCTTCCTCGTTGATGATGAGCGGCGGGCAGACCCACAACATATTGAAACGGCTGAATGCGTACAGATGCCTGCTCTTCAAATGCCCGGCGAGCTTGCTCATCTCCGGACTGCTTCCGTTGAACGGAGCCAGCGGTTCGCGCGTCCCTTTGTCTCGCACCAGCTCAATGACGCTGAAAAGTCCTTTGTAGCGAACGTCGCCGACGCAGCGATACTTCTCTTTTATGGATTCAAGGCGCGCAGCGAGATAGCGTCCCTGGCGCTCGACGTTAGAAAAGATTTTTTCTTCTTCGTAGATTTCCAGATTGGCAACCGCCGCCGCGCAACAAACCGGATGACCGCTGTAGGTAAGTCCGCCCCAAAGCATGTTGGTTTCAAAATATTTTGCGATGGGATCGGAAACGATCACGGCGCCGAGCGGCAGGTAGCCGCTCGTCAAACCCTTGGCGCAGGTCACGATATCCGGTTGTACGCCGTAGTGTTGCGTGGCCAGCCATTTGCCGGTGCGGCCAAACCCGCACATCACTTCGTCGTCGATCATCAGGATTCCGTATTTATCGCAAAGCGCGCGAAGCTTCGGGTAGTAATCGTCGGGAGGAACCAGCAATCCGTTCGAACCGGTGATGCCTTCCACGAGAATCGCCGCAATCGTGTTCGGCCCTTCCATCTGAATGACTTCTTCGATATGGGAAACGCATTCACGATGGCAGGTTTCCACTTTTTGTCCGAACGGGCAGCGATAGCAGTAGGGATCGAAGACGCGAACAATTCCCGGAAGGCTAGGCTCGACCGGCCAGCGCCGCGGATCTCCGGAAGCGCTCATCGAACCCATGGTGGCGCCGTGATAAGAACGATAACGGGTGATAATTTTTTCCCGGCCGGTAACCAGCTTGGCCATTTTCATGGCGTTCTCATTGGCTTCGGAGCCGCCCAGAGTGAAAAATGTTTTCGCGAGACCGGTGACCTCGGCAAGCTTCTTGCCGAGCTGGCCGCGTGGCTCCGTTGCAAAGCCTGGTCCAGCAAAACACAACTCATCCACCTGTTTCTTGATTGCTGCCAACATTTTGGGATGTTGATGACCCACATTCAGGTTAATAAGCTGCGAACTGAAATCCAGCCAGCGATTGTCATCGCCGTCCCAGAACCAGACGCCCTGGGCCCGCTTCATATGAATGGGATTCGAGGTCGCTTGAACGGACCACGAAAACATCGTGTAATCGCGGTTCTCTTGCACCACCTTGCGAGAATGAGAGTCCATAATTGGCGAATCCTTCCTTCGACCTTTCAAATCTTACAAAATTTCAGCGCTGCTTGAGAATCCAGTCCATGGTTTTGGACGCCAGGCGGTCGAGCGCCACGACCGACATTTCCAGGTGCTCTTCTCTGGTGTCTTCAATCTTGTTATGGCTGATACCGCCGAGCGATTGCACAAACATCATCACCGTCGGAATTCCCGCGCGGGCAACTTCGGCGGCATCATGAAGCGGCCCTGACGGCATGCGATGCGCAGCTTGCGAAGTTTCCCGAATGGCTTGGTCGCACAGATCCAGCAATTGCGGATGAAACGGCACCGGTTCGATGTTCCACAAGCGCGACCAGTCGACCGTGCACCTTTCTTCCCCGGCAAATCGCTGGCTCGCGTTCTGGGCCTCGCGATACATCTCGGCGAGCACACCGGCGTCCAGGTCGCGCTGGTCCAGCGTGACCTCGCAGCGGCCGACTACCGCGGTAACGATGCCCGGAAAGGTTTTCACGCTGCCCATGGTGCAGACGGCGTCCTGGTGTTTTTTGGCAATGGTGCGAATCTCCAGCGCCAGCTTGGCAGCGGCGGCGAGCGCGTCGCGCCTCACGTTCATAGGCGTCGAACCTGAATGCGCCTCCTGTCCGTGAAAAGTAATGTTGTGCCGCTCGACGCCTTTGGTGCCCAGAACAACGCCGAGGGGCAAGCCCATCCGCTCCAAGACCGGTCCTTGCTCGATATGCAACTCAAGATAGGCAGCCGCGTTTTTTTGTTCGCTCTCGGCGTCAGGGAATTTGTCGATCTCGACGCCACAACGCCGCAAGGCCTCTTCCAGTTTAACGCCGTCGCGGTCGGCGCGATTGCGGTCTGCTGCAATCGAATGGGTCCCGGCAAATGCCGAGGAGCCCAGCAACCTGCGGCCAAATCGCGCGCCTTCCTCATCGGCCCAGTCCACAAGACGCACCGTGACCGGCGGGCGAGAGCGAAACTCCGCGGCAATGCGGCGCAGCACTTCAAGACCAGCAAGCTCATCGAGAGAGCCATCGAGCCAACCGCCATTCGGCACCGAATCGAGATGTCCGCCGATGAGCAGCGCTTTTTCAGATTCTCCCGGCAAGGTGACCCAGCTGTTTCCCGCCGCATCGCAGTGCTGCTCGACGGGCAGCTCCTGCACTTTTGCCGCAAACCATTTGCGCGCTTTCAACCAAACGTCGGTCCACGCGACGCGCTGCGCGCCGTTTTCGTCAGCCGTCAGCTCACGAAGTTCCTTCAGTTCGGCAACCGTCCGTTTTGGATCGAGGCTCATAAATAGATGTGAACTCAGAAATGAGTCGGCTCGCGCTTGAGCAGCCTGCCGCGCCCGCGTTCCCCAACAAATTCTCCGTCGCGCACTTGTACTTTGCCGCGCACCGTTACCGCCGATGGGCGGCCTTCGCTGGGCATTCCTTCGAAGCCATTGTAGTCGTTGTTGGTGTGCTGCGCCTGGGCTGAGACTACACCGCGATAATTGGTGTCGTAAACCACCAGGTCGGCGTCGCTGCCGACCGCAATCGTTCCTTTGCGCGGGAAAAGTCCAAACAGTCTCGCGGCACGGGTGCTGGCTGCGTCCACGAAGCGGTCCAGATCGAGCCGCCCGCGTTTCACTCCGTGCGTGTACAGCAGGTTGACGCGCTCTTCGATTCCCGGAATGCCGTTGGGAATATTGACGAACGAATCCTTGCCGAGCAGCTTTTGCTCGGTGTCAAACGGGCAATGATCCGTTCCGACGGTGTCGATCGAGCTGGCGGCCAGAGCCTTCCATAACGCCTGCTGGTTTTGCTTTGCGCGTAGCGGTGGCGACATCACATGCTTCATGCCTTCCACCCCAGGCCTCTCCGCATACGATTTGTCGAGCAGCAAATGCGGCAGCACCGATTCCACGGAAATTTTCACGCCGCGCGATTTCGCATCGAGCGCGGCGCGCAGCGCTTTCTCGCACGAGAGATGCACCACATAGCCAGTGGCCCCGGTGTTTTCAAGGAAGGTAGCAAATCGCCCGGTGCCTTCGGCTTCGACCGACTCGGGCCGGCTGGGTTCATGCCATTCGGAACCGGTCTTGCCGTCCGCAAGCAGCTTCTGCTGCAAGCGCGCCACCAGTTCCGCGTTTTCGCAGTGCGCCGTGACGATCACTCCCAGGCGCTTGGCAAGTTCCAGCGTCTGGTACATCTCGCCGTCGTCCACGCCGAAAAAATTCTTGTAGGCCAGAAAGATTTTGAACGATGCCGTTCCATCGGCGACAATTTGCCGTAGTTGCGATTCGGTTTCCTTCACAAACTTAGTGACCGACATGTGAAAAGCGTAGTCACACGCGCTCTTGCCTTCGGCTTTCGACTTCCAGAGACGGTAGCCTTCGAGCGCATCATCGTTGCGGTTGGGGCAGCACATTTCGATAAATGTGGTTGTGCCGCCGACCAGCGCCGCAATGCTGCCCGTTTCATGCGTATCCTTGGCAAACGTGGCCATGAAGGGAAGATAAATGTGCACATGCGGATCGATGAAGCCCGGAAAAACCAGCTTGCCGGTGGCATCGATGATTTCCGCGCCCGGCGGGGCCTCAAGATTCTTGCCGATTCGCGTGATGGTCTCGTTCTCGACGTAAATGTCGCCGTGTGCGCGCACTCCCACGGTTACGATTTGGCCGTTGCGAATCAGCAAAGCCATCGCTTACTCCCGCAAAACCAGATCATCATTCTCAATGGATCTCGATTCCCATCTTCTCGCGATATTTTTTCATCTTCTCCCAGTCTTCGGTCACCTCGCGTTGTGATTCAGAGAGCTGCCCCCAGGTAACCGGCGGCCGGCCCGACGGCTCCTCGATCATGCGGATGCAGTCTTCCACCGGACAAACGTTAAAGCAGAGCCGGCAGCCGACACAATCCACTTCGCGCACCTGCACGCTGGGGCGCGAATCGACAGCTTCATCCTTGCCATTCGACCGGATGTCGTAAGACTGCGGCTGAACTACGCTGCCATCCTTCGCGATCAGATCTATGCATTGGTGCGCGGTGTCGTTGCATGCCACGTAGCAAAGATTGCAGCGAATGCATTTCTGCTGGTCGATGCGCGCCACCGCGCGAAACGATAAATCAAAATGATTGAAGTCCGACACGCGGTCGAGGCTGCCGCCCACAACCTGGGAAATGTTCGGGAAACCCTTTTCGTCCATCCAGTTGGACAAGCCGTCGCAAAGATCCTCCACGATTCGGAAGCCGTAATGCATGACCGCAGTGCACACTTGCAGGCTTCCCGCACCGAGCAGCAAAAATTCCGCAGCGTCGCGCCAGGTGGAAATTCCTCCCATTCCGGAAATCGGCATTTTCGATCCGCCGACGACCGAATCCCGCCCGAGCGCCGCCAGCATATTCAGCGCGATCGGTTTTACTGCCGGACCGGCGTAGCCGCCATGTCCGCCCTTGCCGCCAATATTGGGCGTGATCTCGAGCGTATCTAGATCCACACCGATGATGGAATTCAGCGTGTTGATCAGCGAAACGGCGTTGGCGCCGGCCGCTACCGCCGCGCGCGCGGGCATCACGATGTCGGAAATATTTGGCGTCAGCTTCACGATCACCGGAATCTTGGCGACCTCCATCACCCAGCGCGTGATCTGCTCGCAATATTCCGGCACCTGTCCGACAGCACTGCCCATGCCGCGTTCACTCATGCCGTGCGGACAGCCGTAGTTCAACTCGATTCCGTCGGCGCCGGTATCCTGAATGCGGCGAATAATGTCGTGCCAGATTTCCGGCTTTGACTCCACCATCGCGGAAACAACCACGGCGCGGTCCGGCCAGGCGCGCTTCACTTCCGCGATTTCGCGCAGATTTATTTCCAGCGGGCGGTCGGAAATCAGCTCGACGTTATTGATCGCCAGCATTTTCTGGCCGCCATAGTGCCACGCGCCGTAGCGGTTCGAAACGTTCAGCACCGGAGCGCCGATTGTTTTCCACACCGCGCCGCCCCAGCCTGCTTCGAACGCGCGATGCACTTGCATCCCGGAATTGCTGGGCGGCGCAGAAGCCAGCCAGAACGGATTCGGCGAACGAATCCCGGCAAAATTGATGCTCAGGTCAGCCACGCGCCACCAGCCTTTCGTGAATCGCTCGCGCCGCCAGTTTGCCGTCCTGTACCGCCATCACGGTAGAAGCAGCGCCTCGCGCACGGATGCAGTCGCCTCCGGCATAAACTCCCGGCAGACTTGTTTCGAAATTCGCGTTCACCTGGATAAATCCCTTTTCCCTTTTGAGTTCTAGCTGCGCAGCCAGCGACGGTTTCTCCTGCCCGATGGCTTTCACGATTTGATCTGCAGCGAGAAAGAATTCTGAACCGGCAACAGGTTGCGGCGATGGACGTCCCGAGGCGTCGGCCGCTCCCAAACTCATTCGCACGCACTCCAGTGATTTCACCGTGCCATTTTCCGAATGCACACGGATGGGCTGCGTTAGGAATGAGAAGTTCACGCCTTCGCGTTTGATGAAGTCATACTCGTGCGGATAAGCCGTCATTTCGTTTTCCGTGCGCCGGTAAACCATGGTCACGCGGCTGGCGCCCAGGCGTTTGGCAATCGTGGCGCAATCAATCGCCGTGTTCCCCGCGCCGACCACCACCACATTGTCGCCAACCAAGAGGTTGCGCGCGTCCACCTTGCTTTGTTCGATGTACTCGAGTCCGTCAATGATGTGATCTTCGCCGGGAATCCCCAGCCCCGGAGTCGCGCCCAGCCCCACGGCAAGAAACAGCGCGGCAAAATCAGTATCGAGATCCGTCAATCTGAAATTGGCGCCAAATTCCTTACCGGTTTCCACTTGCACGCCAAGTTTTTCGATCATTTTGACTTCGGCCATCGCCACCTCGACCGGTTCGCGCAACCCGATAATGCCGTAGGTTGACAACCCACCACCCAGATCGCGCTTTTCGAAAAGCGTCACACTGTGCCCGCGTTTCGCCAGTTCTCCGGAGCAAGAAAGTCCCGCAGGCCCCGCGCCAATGACGGCCACTTTCTTGCCGGTGGCCTGGCCTGCAGGGAACAGGTCGATTCCCTTTCCATAAACGAAGTCCATGGCATGCCGCTGCAACCGTCCAATGGCGATCGGCTTGTGCTCCGCGCCAAGCACGCAAGCGCCTTCGCACAATTCCTGCACCGGGCATACGCGCGCGCAGGTGGCGCCGAGCAGATTGGATTCCAGAATGGTGCGCGCCGAGCCGCGCAGATTCTCCGTGGAGATTTTCTTGATGAACTTCGGTATATCGATGTGCGTCGGGCAGGCATGCGTGCACGGCGCGTCATAGCACATCAGGCAGCGCGCCGCTTCTACCGCAGCTTCGTTTTGCGTCAAAGGCGGCAGAAGTTCGCCGAGCGCATCGGCGCGCGCGCTTTGCAGAAATTCCGTCAACCCATCCTCCTGCTCATCAATCGAAAATATGGCTGCATGATCGTAGAACGAAGGCCAGAAGCCAAGCCGGCTTCCTCTAACAGACATTCTGAGGGCAAAAACTCACTTCAACAAGGGGACGCGCTCTTCGACGAACGGCCTTTGCATCAGCAGGAAATACAAGCCGCCCGAGGCCGCAAAACCGATAAACCACGCATAGTCGTATAGCCAACGCACGGCCGGCACGGCAAGACCGACTAACGCGACTCCTACACCGCAGGCCAAAGCCATGAGCGCTTTTGGGTTGAAGCCGCGCCGGTATTCATAAGCGCCGCCGCGGCGATACAAGTCCTCCAGCACCAGCTCGCGCCCCCGCACCAGGTAATAATCGCAAATCATGATCCCCGCAATCGGTCCCAGCAGCGCCGAGCAACCCACCAGCCAGCCAAAAATGTAAGCGCTGAAATCGCTGATCAATTTCCACGGCATCATCAATATTCCAACCACGCCTGTAATCAGTCCGCCGGTTCGAAAGGAAATCAGGCTCGGACGCAAATTGGAAAAATCGTTCGAAGGAGACACGACGTTGGCGGCGACATTGGTATTCAGCGTGGCCAGAAGCAACGCCACCAGCGCGATAAGCGCCACGACCGGCTGATTGAACTTTCCCAGCAGCACCACCGGATCCCAGATCGCTTGGCCGAAGATAACCGCTGACGCCGAGGTAACCGCGACCCCGATAAACGCATACAGCGTCATGGCCGTAGGCAATCCAAGCGCTTGCCCAACCATCTGCGCGCGCTGCGATTTGGCGTAGCGGGTGAAATCGGGAATGTTCAATGCCACCGTGGACCAAAAGCCGACCATCCCGGTCAGCGCCGGAATGAAGAAACGCACAAACTCAGATGTGCTGTGGAACTTGCTCTGTGCGTGCAGCACCGGGCCGAATCCGCCTGCTTTGCGCGTAATCCAGAAAAGAAGCAGTAATCCCACCACCAGCATGAACGGCGCGCCAATGCCTTCCAGGAATTTTATGGTTTCCAGGCCCCGCCAGATGACGATCATGTTGATCGCCCAGAAGAGAAAGAAACAGATCCAACTGCAGCCGGGCACGCTGCCCGCGCCGGGCCATACGATGCGTAGCATCGAGTAGATCGCCTGCCCGCCAATCCACGCCTGAATGCCAAACCAGCCGCAAGCCACCAGCGCCCGCAAAACTGCAGGCACATTCGCTCCGCGCACTCCAAACGACGCGCGCACAAAAACCGGAAAGGGAATGCCGTAGCGTGTCCCGGCATGCGCGTTCAGCAGCATAGGAATCAATACGATCAGATTTCCCAGAAAAATGGTGAGCACAGCCTGCATTGAGGTCATGCCGCCGGCAATCAGGCCCGATGCCAGCATGTACGTGGGAATGCATACGCTCATCGCCACCCACAGCGACGCGTAGTTGTAGGTGCCCCAGGAGCGCTTCTCTGCTGGAATCGGCGCCAGGTCAGAGTTGTATAGAGACGGATCGATCCGTGACGGTTCCATCCTTATGTCCCTGGAAAATCTGCATGTGGCGTCACACTATAGCAAGTATTTCGGGAATATTAATGATTGCCGAAGCGCTGCTGGCCTTCGGTCGTGTCTCAGTTTGAATTTTCAGATATGCCAAACGAGTCGAATCGCCAAAATCATTAACTTGCCACACGCTGACGCAAGCGCCATCGCAAACACTGCAATTTTTCGTCCGTGCGTTGCAAGGTGTCCCTATAGGAAAACACAAACCAGACGGCGAAGCATAGGAAAGCAATGCTAATTGCGTATGGGTAAGGCGTAGTACCCCTTCCGGAGTAGCGCTGTCTGCGTTGGTCTCCTGTCATGCTGGGCAAAATCGCAAACTGAAGCGCGGCCCAATTGAGAAGCCCCAAGACTGGAACTCCTACCGCAACCTGGCGCAAGGCTACGTTTTCCAATCTCAGGTTATGCTCGGCTTCCTTTACTGTGCCAGAAGCGCGATTTCTTCGAGCGACCAAACATGATCTGCAAGGCCAGCGGCCATCGCTGGCGTAACCCTCAGGGTTTTGTGGATTCTGGCGAAGTTGTAATACATGAAGTGAATTGCCACCATCGCTGCGTGATTCTCTGCCTTCTTGCTGAGACAAAGCTGGTGCTAACGTGTTTCGGGTCGGGGTCGCCGCTGACCACTTTCATATCACAGCCGATGCAGACGGCGGGAGAATAGCGCGTCTCGTTCTCGACTACCGCACCATAGATTTTCTGGAGTTGAGCGTAGTCTAGGTTTGCGCCGAACGCTTCCTCAACCGCGTCCAAATAGACCCTGTGGCCGTCCGTTGTGATCTGTACGCGACCCCTGACCCGGTTGGCGCAATCGTTCATAAACTCCCGCGCCCACCGACCGTCACGTCCGCCAACCAGATAGCTAGCGCAGAGCTTGGAATCAGCATCGAGCGCTACCCATGTCCAAGTATCGCCCCATCCTTGCGCCTTCTTTTCTGGCCTAACGTTTTTAGCCTTGGCTGCGACGAAGCTCCAAATTTCGTCACATTGCAGGCGTCGCGCGCGCACGTTGTGAACGTTCTTGAAATGGTATTCAGCACAGGCATGGCCGAGATCAACTAGGAGCTTCGTTACGGTGTTAATGGAGACATCGGCGAGGCGACTCGTTGCTCTAAGGCTGTTCCCTTCGACTAACATCCTAAGAATTGCGGCGCGGCGTTCAAGTGTTAGGCGGTTCATGGTATGCAGATACTAGGGTATGCGTTCCATAATGTCAAGCATATAGGTCAGTTTAACAACTAATGTTAAGTAGTTCTTGACAACGTGCTTTCAGTAACTTAGACTCCCATCGCGACTCGGAAATGCTGCATGGACATAGAGTTTCGGGACAAGTCACTGGCACTCGTGGAGACGGAACGTGCGGCAGAAACACGTTTGCCAATATCGGTAATCAATTCATTACGACACAAATTGCATGTGATTCGGCAAGCGCCAGACGAACGGACTTTAAGAAATTGGAAGAGTTTACATTACGAAAAGATGGAGGGCGACGAACGGTCTATTCGGATCAACAAGCAGTTTCGATTGATATTTACACTCAACACCGAAGCCAAGCCCAACAAGATGACGGTTATAAGAGTTTGGAACCATGACTAGAGGAGAGGGGGAAGCCATGGCCGCAAGCGCAAGTTGGATAATGCATCCCGGTTATTACATCAAGGAAGAAATGGAAGAACGCGAGTGGAGTCAGCGCGATCTTGCTTTCATTCTTGGCTGCTCGGAACAAGCGATTAATCCAATCCTGAACGGTAAGCGCGGTATTAGTCCAGAGATGGCAAAAGCTCTCGGAGATGCGTTCGATGTACCTGCGGAGTTTTTTGCAAATCTTCAACAGGCTTACGATCTGGCGCACGCCCGGAGGCCGGACCCGAGCGTAGCAGCCAGACGACAAATGCAAACAGCATATCCAATCCGCGAAATGATTAAACGCGGATGGATTGAACAAACCGACGCAGCAATGCTTACAACTCAACTCGTGAGGTTTTTTGAGGTTCCCAACCAGGATGCAATTCCGTATTTTGCTCACGCTGCAAAAAAGTCGAGTTACGAAGAGCGAGATATTCCGCCCACTCAACTCGCATGGCTCTATCGAGTACGCCAGATTGCCAAATCAATAAGCGTTCCCAAGTATTCCGAGAAAGCCTTGCGTGATGCGGTTCGGGACGATTTTCCAGCGTTGCTGCAAGCTCCTGACGAAGTCAGGATGGTTCCCAAAATCCTTATGGATTGTGGGGTGCGATTTATCCTTGTTGAAAAACTTCCGAACACAAAAATAGATGGAGTCTGTTTCTGGCTTGAAGGCTCGCCTGTAATCGGAATGTCTGTGCAGCATGACAGGATTGACAATTTCTGGTTCGTGGTACGCCACGAAATTGAGCACGTGTTGCATGGGCACGGTCAGAAAGAAGAAATTATTGATGGCGATCTCGAAAGCGTCAGTACGTCAATTTCAGAGGAAGAGCGTATTGCAAATGATGCTGCCGCCAACTTTTGCGCGCCAAAGGACAGGCTTGATTCTTTTATTTTGAGAAAAAAGCCTTTCTATTACGAAAAGGATGTCGTTGCCTTTGCACGTGTTTTGGAGAGGCATCCCGGCATTGTAATCGGACAGATGCGCCGCCGCCTCAACAGATACGACTACCTTTCGCGATATTTGGTAAAGATTCGGCAGTACTTGCTGCCGGGTTCAATCGCGGACGGATGGGGTCAAACGGTCCAAGTCTCACTGTAGTAGAGAGGAAAACCATGGCCAGTAGAAAAGAACAGATGCAAAGAATTTGGCATCAATACGATTCAAGACGTAACCATAAACCATCTAGCATGAGACAAGCGGCTGCGTGGGCGGTCGCGGACGGTTTCCTTATGCTGCCAGAAGTTGACCCGATCGATATTCTGGCAGAACAAATGGCTCAGGCTGTCCGAGAGGAATATAGGACTGCTTCACTGGGCCGACGGTATCGCGTTAACCATGCCGTCCGTGCCACCAAAAGTGGCGTGCAATATACGTTCTGGGGAGTAATGGGTTACGCGCTCACGATCATATGGAGAAGGCTTTTGCTCAGCGTCGTGAATTGATCGTTGGCGAGAATTTTCAATTGAAAATAGACATTGATGTATACAACGAATTGAACGTTGGAAAGCATCCGGCAATCCAATTAGTGCTCGATTACAGAGATGACGTTGCCGAGCGCGAACAACTGATGTTGGTTCACTTCCGTAGGCGTGTAGCTTAGTCTTTTTTCTTCCAGCGAGCACGAGCGGCCAGCTTGGCGATCTCATGTCTTTCGTTTGGGCCTAAAGACTTGGCTCGCGCTTTTCCGCCTCGTATGCCGCCAGCACGCCTCCTAGAAGGATGGCGTTTTGAATCGCTAACCCCATCCGGTGATTCGCCAATCGCAATATCAACAATGACCTTGGCGAGCTGGTTCGGGTCGCGTGGACGCTTTGCCATGAGCCAAGTATGCCACAATCGCGATGCCCTATTTTGTGTCAAAACCAAACTGAGACACTACCTGGCCTTCTCGTCTTAGCGCTCTTTCCGAAACCTAACTTGCGTGGGACAAGACTTTGCAACGGGCCTGAAAAGCTGGATGGTGGGCCGCTGTTGCAATGATGCATCGATTCCACTGCAGCGGATTAAAAGAGCAGCAAGATTTCTGCTGTGCGTCTTCCAAAGATTAGGCCAGCCACGCGAACGCCAGCCGCGGCATGCAAGCTGATTCGCTAGGCACGCCGAGCGTCGCCGCGGTTGTGAGCGTCAGTGATGGCCGCCAAATGTGTTGCGCTATTCGCAGACGTTCTGCAAATAAGGCGCACCTACAATCACCTTGCCCGGATTGCAGGGGATCGCGCTCAAGTACTCGTAGATTGCGCGGAGCTCATGGTCGGTCATGTTCCTAAAAAACGGCCATCGCATGACCTGTAGCAGATCGCCGTTGAAGGGTGGCGCGAGACAATTGGCAGGAGTGCCGGGGCCGGTGCAACTTGGATGTACGTGATCGAAATCGGTGCCTTGCCTCATAATCTCGACAAACTCCTCGTAGGTGTGGCCTCCTGCAGGCAGCCCCGTTTTGTCCGGTGTCAAATTGCGCGAGTACAGGTGCGGAATTTGAGGAGGTGCGCCAAATGGGCCAAAATCCCGCCCTCCGCCCAAATAGTTCGCGGTATTTATCTCTGTCTTGCCGCTAAACGGAGGGGAAAGCTGATATGGGTTGCCGCCGTTGGCAAATTCTGTAGGCGGGCCTGCCGAGTGACAGCCGTTGCAATCGCCCACAGCATTCACCAGATAGCTGCCCAATCCTACCAAAGCCCGGTTTTTGCCCTGCAGGTTCAGAAGCACCGGGGCGATGTCGAAGCCGCGTCGAATCCTGGATTCCTCTCTCTGATCAGATGGGTCCTGGTCACGCGCTCCGACGCGCCTCGAGCTATTCACCATCCCCGCGAGAATAATGGCAGCGAATGCCGTGAGGACTCCCGCGGTCTTCAGGAGTCTGGTTTGTGTCATGGCGAGTCTCCTTAAACTTAGCCTTCTTCATGTTTCTTGAATTGAGAAAATCGGGGACCTGTGAGCGTGGACGATATATCTATTAGAATGCTGTGTAAATAGCTTTTTCGTTTCGTACCACATCATGTCACTGGGGTTCGAGGTACTCGGAAGTGGATGGAGCAGGGTGCGAGTTGCAACGAGTACAGCCAGACAGTTGGGTTCTCTAGGAGAAAGTACTGTCGGATCAGCTGATTAGAAGTAAGCGAGCCGCGATGCGCGGGTCAAGCAGGGAAGGAACTGAATCGCAGATCGTGGCTGCGATAGAGTGGTTGGGTCCATGGGTGCCGGCAAGTAGGCCGAAGAAAACACAATGGTGCATCCTTCGGGAGCCCGTT
>WNFQ01002479.1_pt1 | contig 13348 bp, 14 predicted proteins | sample 5400171 | NCBI WGS metagenome assembly WNFQ01 (sample SAMN13153356, study PRJNA577476) | soil metagenome | isolation source: 20 cm soil under Madrone tree | place: USA:California | collected 2016-06-14
TTTACCGCCCGATACGGCCCTGGCACTGTCGCTCGCGAAACGCGCCCGGGAAGTGCTCTTGGGCATCCCCGGCTTGCTCTACTTGCATTTTTTCAGGCGCGCCCACGCTTCGCTGCCGCCGTAAGATGCGATATATTTCGGCGCTTGAGCAACCGTCGCACGCGTGGGCAGGCATCGGCAAAGCCAGCATTGAGTTCGGCTGCGTCTCCTGAAGTGTCCCAACCTTCCAGATATCGCGAGGAGTGAAAGATGGCGACGATGTTGAGTGACTTACCGCCGGACACTTTGTAGCAGACGAGGTGATGTCGCGGTCCCACCCAGACCTCCACGTTATCACTCAGCAGGTCAGGCGAGATTTCCGGGACCGACAACACCGCTCGATAGGCGATATGGCCGGATACTCGGGGTGGCCCATCGCGCAGGATTGCCTGTCGTACCACGGACCAAAGGCCATCTGCGCCGATGAGGGCCGACACGACCGCCGTTGCGCCGCTCTCCAGTGTCACCGTCACCTCGCCCTCGCCTTGCACGAACGAGCGAACTGACTCTCCCAGATGAAGTTCTATAAGATCGGGATAGCTGCGCGCAGCCTGCAGCAGCACTTTTTGCACATCTCCTCGGTGTCCAACCCGATAGGAGTAACCGAACCGACTTTGAAACGATCCTTCCAGCCGCTGACGGCAGATCTCGGACCCCGAGAGGCTATCCATCAGCACAATAGCGCGAGGCTCAAAGGCGATGTCTTGCATCGGGTGCTGAACGCCTAAACGCTCGAACATGCGAAAAGCATTGGGACCCAGTTGGATGCCGGCACCGGCCTCCCGTAACTGTGTGACGCGCTCGTAAACCCTTACTGCGAGCCCGTGACGAGCCAGCGCGATGGCGGCGCTCAGGCCGCCAATACCGGCACCGGCGATGCCTATGGGTTCCATGACTGCATTGTCTGTGTGAGAAACCAGGCTACTGTCTATTGGGCCTGCGTGACGATCGTATCCTGCCGACCCAAATCCAGGTTGGCATGACCGTCACGTAGAGTGAGCGTCATTCTGTCGCCCGGCTTGAGGAAGCTTGCACCGGCGAGCAATTCCGCACGCATCGCATCACGCCGCGGGATATCGGCGTGTAGTTGGTTCTTCAGGATCTCGAATAGCTTGGGGGAACCCTGCGCGATGACTCCTCCCGGCGTCCCGGTCAGAATCACGTCGCCGCGGCTCAATGACATGAAGCTCGCGACGTGCGTCAGCGTCTCGGCCGGCTTGTAAATCAGATTGGACGACACCGCCGACTGCCGGGCATCGCCGTTCAGCCATAGCTTCAATTCCAAGTGCTCAAGCGTTGCGGCGACCTCGCCGCGGTCCAATAGATACAGCACGGGCCCCGCAGGGCAAAAGGTCCATGCACTTTTGCCCTCAAACCACTGAAAGAATGACGCACCGAACATCGTGTCGCGAGCCGAGACGTCATTACACAAGACGACGCCGGCCACCACCTCGCCGATGGTGTCGTTCCCGATGATCTGCGCCGGACGCAGATCGCTTCGCAGCACGACGCCGATTTCTGCCTCGTAGTCGAGGAGCTGAGTGTTTGCAGGACGACGGACGGAATCATAGGGACCGGACAGTGACGAACTCGCCTTCGTGAAAAGAAGATTTTGCTTTCGTTCGTGATGCCCCGCCTCGGCCGCATGATCGCGATAGTTAAGACCCTGGCAGAGCAAGCGGGCATCGGTGGTGATGGGCGAGCGCAGGGCGCTACCTAAAATGTGACGGGACACTCCAGCGTCCAACAGCGAACGGTTGCCTTCAACCGCCGCGATCAGATCGCCCGTGGTCTCGGCGCGCGTATCCAGCGGGACAACGTCGATCGATGCTTCCGCTGCTGTGGGCGCATCCCCGACAATTCGGCCCCATCGACTACCATCACCTTCGCCGAAGCGAACTATCATGACTCCCATACAGTTTCCTTGGTTGCAGTCTGCAAAGTGGGTGAATTTATTTCAGCCATCGCCGGGGTGGCGCGCTGAGCGCCTGCTTGACGCCCGCCATTCGGCTCATATCGATCTTGCCTTGACGACTGAGCGTCAACATCGACCACAGGAGGCGAAGGGAGAACTTCGGGCGCAGCGCGTCCGGCAGATCGTCGCCCCACGTCCAAAGACTTCCTCGCTCCAATGGGTGGCTTGCGCGAGCCGATCTAGGTCGGACGCGTCCCGGGCTTCAAATGCGATGCTTGCGAGGCGATCCACGTTTGAGGGCACGATGGCCACGCAGTAGGACCGATCGTCGCAACCGCGAAAATAGCGAACATTGTCACGAGTCCCGCCGGCGATGAGACCGAAGTCCACCAGGAATCGCGACATAGAATCCACGTCACGTCTTTCAAAAACCACATGCGCGACCGAGTCGGCACGGACGATGGGCTCGGGACGCTCGATACGAACATAGGATTGGGTAGCGTCACTCATCAGGCACCCCGTATGCGATCAATCACGGCGAGCGGATCCGATGGCGGGGTCTGGCCTCGCCACGCGACATGATGGTCGGGTCGCACCAGGACCAGATCTCGTTCGTAGATTTGCCGCACGTGCGGATCGCGAATGCGGACCACTGACAGTGGCACGCCGCGCTCGGAGGCGGCCTCAACAAAATCCGTCACGTCAATGTCGGAAAACGCTAACAGGGTGAAATCCGGACCCAACAGGTCGAATATCGCTTCTCCAGTCGACAGAAATACGTGCGGAGCGCGCACTCCCGGCCAAGTGCTCGGTATGTAATCCTCAATCCGCCACTCCGGCTCGTCTGGCTCTGCACACACAATCGGAGAATTGCGATAGCGGGAGCCGAGCTCGATTCCGAGGGCCTCGTTCTCGAGATTGCCCAGCTCCTGAATCAGGTGCCCCAGGGTGGCGCGTGCGGCCGCGCCCTCAGCGGTGTCTGCATGAATGGCCGGGGAGTAGGCCTCGGCAATCTTGAGCCGAACACCCATGTTCTTTTCCGCCGCATCGCAGTTGGTCAGTGCCACCGCTCGCCGCTCGGACTCGATGGTCGCGAGAAGCGTCGGCCCGCCCCAGCCTTGCAAGATGGCGGCAAACTTCCAAGCGACGTCCACGGCGTCGCCAATCCCGGTGTTCATGCCATAACCGCCCGTCGGGATGAATTGGTGGGTGGAATCTCCGGCGAGCCAGACACGTCCGGAACCGAAATGGTCGGCGACGACAAGATGGGGGCACCAGGGATTGGCTTGTATCACTTCGCATGGGAAATCCACACCCAGTGAGTCGAACAGAAATCGCTTGGGCTCGATGCTCTTCGGGTCAACGCCGGGCGGAATCAGATTGTGCAGCGTATAAATCTCCTCGTCGTCCTGTGCGATGAGGGTTCCCCCGACAGGAGACTGGTAATGCCACGCCTGGCCATGTCGCTGCATCAGGTCCTTGGACGGCGTGCGAAAGTGAACCATGTAGAAGGGCAATACGTTCCACTTACCCGTACACGAGAAGCCCAAAGAGTCGCGAACTTGGCTCGAACCGCCGTCACATCCGGCCAGCAGTGCGCAGCGTACGGTTTCAGTCGTTCCGGTGGCGGTATTGCGAATCGTCGCGGTCACCCCCTCTGCATCTTGCGTCAGGCTCACGAAAGCCCATCCAAACCGAAGATCGACCAGTGGGCAGGTTTCGAGGATCTCACGCAGCGCCGGTTCGAGAACGACCTGACTCAGGCGCATGTTGGGTTCGAGAGCTTGAGAGCCATCGTTTCGCGCGCGGATGTCATCGCGCCACTCATGAACGTTGGCGTATTCGAAGCGCGCGAGCTCCCACTCCGACAGCCGCGTAACCCAGGCCACATCCATGCAATGGTCCCGAGGAACTGCAATGTCGCGAATCCTGTCCGCGATCCCTAAGCGACGGAAGTGTTCCATGCTGCGGCCGTTGGTCACGTCCATCTTCGGGTGTCGCGTCGTCGTTGGATTGCGCTCCACGACAACTACGCGAATGTTCCGCTTTTGTAACGCAAACGCCGTCGTGAGCCCGACAGGCCCTCCTCCGACAACGAGCACCGGTACATCGATCATGCGCCGCCCCCTCCCCTCTTGCCGGTCCAGCCACACTCTGCCTTGTGCCTAATTGATGCCACAAATCTCGGCGCTTGTCCATAGTAAATTTTCCGTGTGTAAAGTTTATGTTGACAGCGGGAATGACCGCGCCTAGCCTTTGGATCACAGTGAAGGCGGGGGACAAATGAGCACAAGTCGAGTGTCAATCTTGACGCTGAGCTTCACGCCGCCTGCCCGAATGGAGTCGATATCTACTACGACAATACCTCGGGTCCTATTAGTGACGCGGTGATGCGACAGCGTCGAATCGGCGCCCGTGCCGTGATTTGTGGAACCGCGGCGTATGCGAGCTGGAATCCCTGGAATACAGGTCCCCGTCCGGAACGGCACCTCATTGTCAAGCGGGCTAGCATGCGCGGGTTTTTTAGCGGCCGATTACGCGCCACGGTTCCCGGAAGCGGTCCGTACCCTTGCCGAATGGGTGAGGCAGGGCCAGGTTCGGTACGCGGAGGACATTTTGGATGGCATCGAGAAGGCCCCCGAGTCCGTTAAAAGGCTCTATAGCGGCGAACATACGGGAAAACTTCTCATGCGCCCGCGAGCCGCTGGGTCCTCGGCCTGACTCGGCTCGCTCGTCGTCGCTCCTGCTAGACGGGCTCAGTACCGGCCGTTTCGGGAGCCGGATCACGCCGCGTCGGTCGCCGCGATCCTGGGCCCTCCTTCCCGTCAATTTTCGGCGATAATCCCATGACCATGAACGACAAACAGATCCCTGAAAATCCAAAGCCCGCTCGCAAGCGAACGACGCCCACGAGTAGCCGTGCTCGACCGAAGAGAAAACGTCGTGAGCAGCAGCGTGCGATCGACACTCGGAAGATCATTCTCGAAACCGCGCTCACAGAGTTTGCGCAGCGTGGCTTTGACGGGACGAGCACCCGAACCATCGCCGAGCGAGCGGGGATGCAGCATCCTTTGATCACCTACCACTACCGAACGAAGGACATCTTATGGCGCGCCGTGGCGGAGGATGCATTCGCCGAAATCCGCGAGAGCTGGGATATTCGTATCCCGCCCGATTCATCCCTTAGCGCCGTCGATCGGGTGCGAGAGGAGTTCCGTGCATTTCTCCAGTTCACCATACAGCACGTCGATTTCCACCAGTTCATGATGCGAGAGAACATACCAGGAAGCCCGCGCTTGAAATGGCTCGTCAAGAATATGCTGCAACCGACAATGAATCGGCTGGTGCCGCAAATCGCGGAGGCCCAGAAGGACGGCGGCCTGCCCGCGGGCGATCCAATCTTGTTCTACTACATGCTCATCGGTTGCATGTCCGTGCTCTCGTCTTTACGTAGTGAAATGCGCGCCACCTCGGGCCTCAACGTGACGGACCCGGCTGTGACGGAGTCCTACTGGCGGCTCGTGGACGCCACCATTTTCGGACGCTGAAGCCGAAGCAGACTCGCACGCGCACGGTCTTAAGTTCAATTGTTGGGCGGGTGTATGGCGGCCCGCTCGCTGATCCCTTCAGAACGCCGCCTAGTTACCTGCTCAGTATCCAATAAATTCATTACCCATCAGGTACCTGCATAGGCTCTACGGCCGCATTGCGGTAGTCGAAAAGCGCCGACTGCGGACCCCATCAAGCGCGCCAATCCGGCGCGGACTGGAGCCATAAAGCACGGCCCGAGAGCTCGCATCTCAACTCTGTTCGCGAACAATTAAAACTTCACCAATGGAAAGTTTAGTATTGACATCGTGCCAAAGCTCAAGGATTATCGGGGCCGCGAGAGCAGACATGGCGATACAGCCATCACGTAACGGGGGAAGTCGAATATGCGAAGCCACTACTGGGCGGGCGCAAGCCTCATAGCAATTCAACTGCTGGCCAGCGCTTCAATACGCGCCGCAGACTCAGGCGCCGGTGCCGAGGAGGAAAGCACTCAACTTGAGGAAGTCGTCGTCACCGCGGAGAAGCGCTCCGAGAGGGCCCGCGACGTACCGATGTCGATCACCGCGGTCACTGCCGAGCAACTCGAGAAGCAGGGCGTTGTGGCGGTGTCTGACCTGACCAAACTCGTCCCCGGCTTTACCTACCAGCCGAGCGACTACGGCACGCCGATCTATACCATTCGCGGCATCGGCTTCAAGGATGTCGCCGTGGCAGTAGCACCGACCGTCAGCGTTTATGTGGACCAAGTCCCCCTGCCCTATTCCGCGATGACAGCAGGCGCCGCCTTCGACCTGGACCGACTTGAGGTCCTGAAAGGTCCGCAGGGCACGTTGTTTGGTCAGAACTCGACCGGTGGAGCAATGAACTTCATTGCCGCCAAACCAACCGAACACCTCGAAGCGGGAGCCGATGCCACGTACGGTCGATTCAATGAAGCGGACGCGCAGGGATTTCTCAGCGGTCCTCTCTCGGATACCGTGTCGGCCCGAGTGGCGGTGCGAACCGAGCAGCGAGATGCCTGGCAGATGAGTGAAACCCGCAACGCCAAGCTTGGGGTGCGCGACTTCTCGACCGGCCGACTGCTTCTCGATTGGAAGCCGAGGCAAGACCTTCGCTTCGAATTCAATGCGAATGGTTGGCTCGACAAGAGCGATACGCAAGCCGCACAGTTTGTCCAATTTGCGCCCACGGTGCCGGGTGGCTATCAGGACTTGGCTCCGGCGCTATCGAAGTATGTCCCCGCCCGAAACGATGCGCGCATCGCAGACTGGGACCCGCACACGAACTTCAGGCGCAATGACAGCTTCCATCAATTTTCGCTGCGCGGTGACTGGGATGTGTCTGACGCCATCACGCTGACCTCCATCACGGCGTGGTCTGACTTCAAGCAGCACGCGCCCGTCGACTCCGACGGCACCGACCTTGATAATTTTCTCCTGACCATCCGTGCTGCGATTCAATCATTCTCTCAGGAACTGCGGCTCGCAGGAGCGACACCCGAGAAGAGAATGCGGTGGATGATCGGGGCCAGCTATCAGGATGACAAGACGCGTGACGACCAGGAGGGCACCTACACGGCGTCCAACTCCGGCATCGGCCCTTTGCGCTACCACGACTTCATCAATGCCAATCACCAGAAAATCGATACCAAAGCGGCCTTTGGCAGTCTCGACTTCAAGCTTTCGGACACTTGGTCGGCGCAATCCTCGGTGCGGTACACCAAATACGACAATCACTTTCTCGGGTGTTTGTTCGATCCCGGCGATGGAGAGCTCGCGGCGGCGTTCTCCCAAATCGCCTCGGCACCCATCGCACCAGGAGCGTGCGTCACACTCGACCCCACCACCTTCGCGGCCGTCCCTATCGTCTCGAAGAATCTAGACGAATCCAATGTGTCCTGGCGGGCGGGTTTGAATTGGAAACCTTCAGAAGAGCGCCTGTACTACGTCAATGCCACCAAAGGCTTTAAGGCGGGCAGCTTCCCCACCGTTCCCGGTCTCTTTCCGAACCAGTTTGACCCGATCAAGCAGGAGTCGGTTCTGGCCTACGAACTAGGAACGAAGCAGACTCTGCTGTCGCACTCACTGCAAGTCGATGCCGCCGCCTTTTACTATGACTATAAGGACAAGCAGCTCATCGGCTACATCACGACGGCATTCGGCAATCTTCCAGGTCTCGTCAGCATCCCGAAATCGCGCGTCGTGGGCGGGGAATTGAATGTGACCTGGAAGCCCGTTTCAAGCCTGACCGTAACCGCTGGCGGCACCTATGTTGATTCTAGGGTCACCGATAATTTCACGACTAACGACCCTCTAAACAATCAGGTGGACATCGAGGGCGAGGCTTTTCCGAACACCCCCCGGTGGCTGTTCACCGGAGATGTCGAATATGACTTCCATTTGCGCAACGGCATTGCGGCGTATGTCGGCGCCAGCGACTCCTACAAGGGCGCGAGCTTCGCCGCCTTTGGTGAGGTGCCTCTGTACACCTTGCACTCCTACTCGCTGGTGGACCTGCGAGCCGGAATCAATTCGGGGAACTGGCGCGTCGAGCTGTGGGGTCACAATGTGACTGACAAGTTCTATGCGCAAACGGTGACGCATGTAGTTGATACGGTCGCACGCATTGCCGGCATGCCTGCAACCTATGGGATAACGGTCGGCTACCGCTTGAAGTAAGAATACACCGTCAAACACGGTGCATGATGACAGGCCTGGCAACACGGAGAAGACGATCATGGGCGAGACAGCCACCACAAGCGCTCTGATACAGCTCGCCGAGGAATACTATCGGCGTGCGGACGCGGGCCAACCCGATGTCCTGGATTTATTCACCGAAGACGTCGAGCTCTTCTTCCCGAAGTTCGGCGTGCGGCGCGGCAAGGCGGCGTTCGGGGAGCTGGCGACAGGACTCTTGGGGTCCCTAAAGTCGATTGTCCACGACAAGCCGGGTCTTAAGTGCATAGGGGTGGGCCGCACGGTTTTTGTGGAAGGCACTACCCGCGGTGAGACGCGCGACGGAACCCAATGGGAAGGCGGTAAAACACCGGGCGGCAGATTCTGCAGCATATTCGAGTTTCGCGACCGCTTGATATCTCGCATGTACATCTATTTGGATCCCGACTACGGCAGTGCCGATCGCGGTCGTTTCCTGTGGCCGGACACTGCCGCGCGACATTGGTAGTGGAGAGAGCAAGAGGTCTCGATATGGAATCCTTGGAAGGAAAGACTGCCATCATTACCGGTGCGGCGCGAGGCCAGGGAGCCGCCGAGGCGCGACTCTTCGTCGCCGAAGGAGCGAACGTCGTACTCACCGACGTCAGTGCCGAGGGAGCCGCACTAGCCGCAGAGCTTGGCGAGCACGCGCACTTCATGGTGCACGATGTCGCAGACGCGGCGGCTTGGAAAGCGGTGGTAGCGGCAACGGTCGGAAGATTCTCGCGGCTGGATATTCTCGTCAACAATGCCGGTGTCTACCGGCCGGCGCCGTTGCGAGACACCGATCAGGCACTCTGGGACCTGCACTATCGTGTCAATCAACTCGGCGTGTTTTTGGGGATGCGCTCGGTGCTCGATGCCATGGTCGCCTCGGGCGGCGGCTCCATCATCAATGTCTCATCCAATGCCGGCATGAAGAACGTGGGCGGCATGTTTGCCTACGCCACCAGCAAATGGGCGGTACGCGGGATGAGCAAGCTCGCGGCGACGGAACTGGCCGCCTCCAAGATCCGCGTCAACTCAATTCACCCGGGACTGATTGATACGCCGATGCTGGGTGCCAATGATGCGGAGCGAATGAAGATGTTCGAAGCGATGATCCCACTTGGCCGCGTAGGTTCTGTCGATGAGGTATCGCGGCTGGTGGCGTTCTTGGCCTCGGACAGTGCCAGCTACATCACCGGCGCGGAAATCACCATCGACGGTGGCATTGGCTGACATCTGTCCCGTGCATTAGCTATAGGAGGCTTTCATGGCAAGGTTGGCAGGTCGAATCGCGTTGATAACGGGCGGAGCGCGCGGGATAGGCCGGGCCACCGCCGAGCTATTTGCGGCAGAAGGCGCTCGTGTGATTGCAACGGACGTTGGCGACCCCTCGCCCGCGTTCACGGACCCAAACATCACCTTTTCTCACTTGGAAGTGGCAAGCGAAAGCGATTGGAAGTCGGTCGTCGCGGGCATCATCGTGAACCACAGATCGATCGACATACTCGTCAATAACGCCGGAATTGGCGGCTCGCAGGCGGTAATCGATCGGGAAGCCTTGGTCGACTGGAATCGAGTCGTCGCGGTGAACCAAACCGGGGTTTTCCTCGGAATGCGGGAGGTGATCCCGCACATGCGCACCCATCGGTGTGGGTCGATTGTCAATTTCTCCTCCATCTGGGGTATTTCCGCGGTGGCTGGCGCAGCGGCCTACCATGCAACCAAGGGCGCCGTTCGCCATCTGACCAAGAATGCGGCCGTGACTTACGCAATAGACGGAATCCGCGTGAACTCCATTCATCCGGGCATCGTAGCGACTCCGATGGTGTTGGACGAGCAGCCTAAGAGCGTCAGTGACGCCGTGATTGCCGCCACGCCGATGAAGCGCATGGCGCAACCGCAAGAGCTTGCCTACGGGTGCCTTTTTCTGGCGAGTGACGAATCAAGCTTCGTCACCGGCGCAGAATTGGTCATCGACGGCGGGTATTTGGCGCAATGACCATCGCGAGGCGACGCCGGGACCGGCGGCATCCCGCCTTTAAGGTCTCTCTGTACGGGAGACCGAATGGCTGACGGCGCGGACCAAGCTTCGGCCGCCGATATTGCGGCCCGGGTGGAAGCGTTTATTCGCGACGTTGTCGTCTCGTTCGAGCACGATTCGAGATGGGGTAGCCACGGCCCATCCAGCGAACTCGTCAGGGAGCTACGCACCCGGGCCGCGGCGGCGGGTGTGCTGACGCCGCATGTTCGCCCCGATGGCAGTCATCTCGATCACCGAAGTACAGCACTCGTTCTACGCGCCGCGGGACTGTCACCGCTTGGACCCACTGCAGTCAATGTGGGCGCCCCGGATGAAGGGAACATGTACTTGCTCGGCAAGATTGGAACGCCCGAGCAGAAGGAGAAATTTCTTGCGCCGCTCCTGTCGGGGCAAGCTCGCTCGGCATTTCTCATGACCGAACCCGCGGCAGACGGCGGCGCCGGGTCCGACCCTGCCATGCTGCAGACGAGGGCACGCCCCGAAGGATCGGACTGGCGCATCACGGGACGTAAAGCCTTCGTGACCGGCGCGCAGGGGGCTTCATTCGGCATCGTGATGGCGAAAACGGAAGGCGCGGCGACGATGTTTCTGGTCCCACTTCCCCAACCCTCGGTGGTGATCGAGCGGGTGCTGGACACGATTGACAGTTCCATGCCCGGTGGACACGGCATGGTGGCTCTCAATGACGTCCGAGTTGCCGGGGACTGCGTCCTTGGAGAAGTCGGAGCTGGCTTCTCCTACGCCCAAGTTCGCCTCGCTCCCGCACGCCTGACCCACTGTGCGCGCTGGCTAGGCGCTAGCTTGCGGGTGCAAGAAATCGCGACGGAATACGCGGTTCGGCGGGAAGCCTTTGGGCGGACTCTGATCGATCACGAGGGCGTGGGGTTTATGCTCGCCGACAACCTCATTGAATTAAAGCAAGCGGAACTCATGATCGACTGGTGCGCTGGGGTGCTCGACGCGGGGGCTGCTGGCGGCAGCGAATCAGCGATGACGAAAGTCGCCGTATCCGAGGCCTTGTATCGCATCGCCGATCGCTGTGTTCAAGTGATGGGCGGTGCGGGCGTCACGCAAGACACGATCGTCGAGCAAGTTTTCAGGGAGACGCGGGCGTTCAGGATCTACGATGGCCCCACTGAGGTTCACAAGTGGTCGATCGCAAAGCACATTAAGCGCAATGAACTCAAGCGGTGCCTCGCATGAGCGGCGACGATGAGTTGAGTGGCACCTCGGCGGTGCGTGAATCGCATCGCTTTGATGTGGAACGCCTGAAGGGATGGCTTGAAGAGAACGTCGCGGAATTTCGGGGCCCGCTAACCGTCGAGCAATTCAAAGGTGGCCAGTCCAATCCGACCTACAAACTTGTGACGCCCAGTAAGAGTTATGTGATGCGTCGAAAGCCGCCGGGAACCACGCTTCAAGGCGCTCACGCCGTGGATCGTGAGGCAAGAGTGCTGCGGGCCCTCGAGCCTACTGGCTTTTCCGTGCCGCATGTCTATGGGCTGTGCACCGACGATCAGGTCATTGGCACATGGTTCTATGTGATGGACTGCGTGACGGGTCGAAACGTCTGGGATGCAACGTTTCCACAAGTTAAGCGCGAAGAGCGTCCGCGATATCTCGACGCCATGAACGAAACAATCGCTCAGCTCCATTCCATCGATTTCCGAAAGATTGGACTCGCGGATTTCAGCAAGACCGGCCACTACCTGGAACGTCAAATTGGCCGCTGGACCAAACAATACTTGACTGATGCCGGCGCCGGCCGCGACCCGCACTTGGATCGGTTGATTGAATGGCTGCCGGCGCATATCCCGGCCAGCGATGAAACTGCGCTGATTCATGGCGATTTTCGGGTCGACAATCTTGTGTTCCATCCCACGGAATCCCGGGTCGTGGCCGTTCTCGACTGGGAGCTCTCGACACTTGGGCACCCGCTCGCCGATTTCGCGAACCACGTGATGATGTACCGGATGCCTCCAATGCTCATTGCCGGACTCTTGGGAGCGGATCTCGAGTCCTTGAACATACCGAGCGAATCGGAGTATGTGGCGGCCTACTGTCACCGAACGGGGCGAAATGGCATCGCTGATCTCGATTTTTTCATTGCCTTTAATTTGTTTCGGCTCGCCGCCATTGTTCACGGGATCAAAGGACGCCTGATTCGGGGCAACGCGTCTTCGGCATATGCAGAGAAGATGGTGGCTGCGCTACCAGTGATTGCACAACGTGCCTGGGAGCAGGCTCTGGGAGCACGCTCTTAGGCGAGCGGGCGGCGGACAACGTTCGTTCTTGGTCGACGCCTCGTCGAGCGGCCTTTCACCATACCCCAGCAAAAATTCCTCAAAGTGCGATATTGCCGTCTCCAGATCCGGAGATACTTTGATTGTACCGGCCGTTTCAGTCTTCAGGCCTCGTCGGCTTAACTCGCGAATCGTTGCTAGTAACCGTGGCAATTCAGGGGGCGATACGATGAATTGCGGGTCCATAAGATCCGCTGCCATGTCCAAAGGCACAGCGGTTACCGGATGATTCTCGCGAGTCCTTCGAAAAACAACATATTGGTCGATCACCCTTGAGTCAAACTTCTCTGCTAGATGCGATTTCATCGCCGACATCGTTTGGACTAGGACTGCCCGGAGCCTGGGGCACACGTCGCCTGGGCGTGCGGCTCGCAGCGCACGCGGCGGTGCCGCGCTGACTCACTTCGCAGCGAATGGCTCGAGCTATTTTTTGCCCATTTGCTTGGGTCCTTTCATGACTTTCCGCAGGTCCACCAGCGATAGGGCCGGCAACGTCTGAATGTTGACTGTTCCACGGGATCCAAGGTCGATGGCCAAATGCGCCGCGGTTTCGTTATCCGGCGCCTCGACAATTGTGACGAAGTCCCATGCACCGAGTGTCGCGTATTGGCTAAGGACTTTGCAGCCAAATTCTTCGATATCCTTGTTGACGGCATCAATGCGCTCGGGATTCTTGTGTAGAGAATGTCGCCCTTCAGGTGTCAGCGTGCTCAGCAGGATGTAGGTTGGCATGACGCTCTCCTAGCGATGGTTTTGGCGCCCTGGAATTATGAGCCTTCGGCCTGTGGCCGCTTCG
>WNFQ01004014.1_pt1 | contig 13346 bp, 10 predicted proteins | sample 5400171 | NCBI WGS metagenome assembly WNFQ01 (sample SAMN13153356, study PRJNA577476) | soil metagenome | isolation source: 20 cm soil under Madrone tree | place: USA:California | collected 2016-06-14
CACTTCGTCCCGCGTAGACTCTGCCAAATGGATCGACAACGGCGACCGCTGAAGTGGTGCTTGTGCTCTCGGAGTTGTCGCCGCTAATGCCGGCGGTATTGACAATCCCAGAACCTGCGGGAACAGCGCCCATAACATGGGCCCGAAATGAAATCTGGACCAGTTCGTTTGGTAAAACCTCATCGAGCTTCACTTTGATGAGCTGCCCGGTTACATCCCCGGCATCGGCATCGGATTGATCAGACAACGCCCGGTCGCCGAGATGAAGAGAATTCGCTTCATAAACTAGAGACGCCGGTAGATCGTCCGTCACGTTAACGTGACGCGCTGGTACGGCCCCGCTATTGCGAAACGCGATCGTGTATGAAAGAGATTGTCCTGGGCCGGCGACTTCGCTGTGTCGTCCGTCAACCAACTTCCTTGGTTGCAGCGCCGGATTATCCGGCGAAGTAAATCGTGCTCGGTTGCCGACGGCGAGAATGATGGTTCCTTCATCCTGTGCTCTGCCGCTTGCCGAAGTATCTAACTGAGAGCGGGCCGTCAAGCGAATTGAAAGATTGGTGTCGGGCGCGCTGTTGGCGGTGTCGACTACGGCGATCATGGCGCTTGAACCGATGGTAATTGGCGTATCGTCGTCACTCAGAGTTCCGTTTCCATCGACATCGAAGTGGAGACTGATCAACGACGCGGGCGCGGTAATGTCTATTCGCGGAATCGTAAAGCTATCGGGACCGTTCCCGCTGTTACAGATACGGAAGACCTTCGTGATGCGTTCGTTGGGCGCGGTATTTGTTGAAGGACTGGTCTCATCCGGAGTCACTTTCACCCCGGAGACTGATCTTACCTTTGCCGTAGTCGTTACCGTTGTGCCCGAGACCTTGTTGCCTTCGCTTTCATAACTTCCGTCTGCGCGGTTTGTTACGGCGGCGCCGGCTTCCGAAGGAGTGTCGGAGGTCTGCGCCAGAGTCGCAGCGGCCAAGAGGAACACCGAGGCGAGCAACATGAAAACGGTCGTCGGACGCTTGTTGAAAATGATGTTACGCATTTCGATAAGAGAGAACGATTCAAGAGTCGAGCGGGGCACTAGCCCGACCGTTAGGAAGGGCTCATAAAACGGGAGCCCTCGCTTACACGCGGGCCTAATGCCCCGTGATTGTGACTCGTACGTTCTTACTTGATTCGGCGACGGAACTTGAAGACGCCGGACTGACCGGGGCCAAGCGTCGCTACCGTATCGGTGAGCAGAGTCGAGCCCGCCAGATCGCCGACGATGACGCCGCCGTGCGTGTCGGAAGCGCCGACGACATGGTCTGTCGTCGTGCCCCAGGTGCTCGGCGCCAGGTTGCCGCTTTCTGTGATGACGATGTTGTTGGCCGTCAAGACATGATTGCCGGAACCGCCCGCGCTCGATACGTTCGTATATGTAATCGCGTATTCAATTTCGGCTCCCGGCACCGCATCAGTTGCGCTGCCGATTCCGGTCGAATTGATCACCGTGGCCGTCTTATCAAATCTAACGAATCCGGTGTAGAGACGATTAATTGTGTCGTTAACCGCACTCGGTGTATTGGTAGAGGTGGCGCGGATCGTGACATCGAAACCGGTGAAGACACTGAGTCCGGCCGGCGCTGTGACCCGCGTCAGGAAGTTTGCAGAAGCTCCAAAAGCGACCGGCAAACTGACGCTGCCATTTCCGGGTTGCACCGTCGTGTAGGTAAGGCCGCCGTCGATGCTGATCTCGACGGTGAAACCAGTAGGGACTGTAGGAACGGTAAGAGCAAACGTGTCGTTTGCGTTGCCGCTGTTCTGTACAGTGTTCGTGAAAACAAGCGTGCCCGCGGCCGTAGTAATTCCGCCGGGCGGAACGTTGCCGATGCCGGCAGTCACACTGCGATTGGTAAAGTCGTCGTTGTTGCTGTTCGGACCGGTAGCGCCGGGTTGTCCCAATGGCCCGAGCAGGACTGCGCCCTGAGCTTGCAGTCCGGTCTGCTTGAGCACGCCGTTTCCATCCGCGTTACCGGGTTGCGAGCCTTCATCGAAGTTCGCATTTCCGTCGCCCGCGTTCGGCACATTGTCACCGGATTGATCTGTGATGGGAACACCAATGTTGTTGCTGCCAAAGGCATCGCCAATCTCGACAATCGGCAGAGTCGCATCGGTCGTCGTCACTGTGACTGCCATATTGATGGAGGCGCTGCAAGCGCCCGCGGCCAGCGAAGTGCCAACGTTGAATGCAACCCGCTTTACGTCGGCGAGATTGGCTGGCGGCGTGCTCGTCCAGACTGCCAGTAAAGGCGTGATGGCCAGCGGCGAAGTTGTATAGAGTGTGCCTGCGGGAAAGGTCTGACCGCTCTTGAGAGCAGTGCCGACAGGAACCGGCGCCATAATGAAGACACCAATGTTGGCTCCCAACGGGGCATTGATCAGAGTAATCGGTTGCGCCGCGCGCGAGCCGGTGTTGCAGACTTGCCACGCATAGTTAATGTCTGAGCCCAGCGAAATCGGTCCGCTCGGAGCGGTCAAGTCAAGCCGCAACTCCGCATCATTTTCCACTGTGGTGCTGATGTCTCCACGAGCCTCGCGCAGACCATTCGCCGACGATGTCGACGCAGTTCGCACTTCATTAGCCGAGCTGTCGGCCGGCTGATTGTCGAACGTGGGACTGCCGCTGGCTGCATCGCCAAGCCGTACATTGATTGCCGCGTTCGAGTTTGCATTGGCGCTCGCGGTCACTGTGACAATTACATCGACGTGTCCGTTCTGAGCGATGCTCGCCGACAGAACGTCAGCTCCGTTGCTCTTGATATCGGTGTCGCCTGCGTCGATCACGCCGTTGCCGTTTACATCAATCGCCGCAGCCGTAACTACTCCTGGCCCGGTGAGGGTGACGCTGGCGCCACCGGCAAGGAAACGCACCTGGTCGGCGAAGTTTCCGCTGTTGGTGACGCGGAAAGTGAAATTAACTCCGGTCTGTCCCGCCACAATGTTCGGGCGCGTTCCTGCATCAGGTGTGATCGTTAGACCTGACACGTTTGCCACCGTTGTGGTTACTGTATTCGAGACTGCCGTGAATGGGTTGCCATCGCTGTCAGTGAAGACTACCGAGGCGCGGTTTTCGATCGCGGTGCCTCCAGGTGTCTGAGCTATTGTCGTCTGGGTTATGAAAGTGCAAGAGAGCGCGAGAATTGCCGCCAGCTGGCAGAGTAATTTCGTAGCCGGAATCTTAGTTCGCATGTTAGTTCCTTTGAATTTTGAGTATGGAATTTGAGGGAGAGAGCGGTTGCTTACGCGTCAGGCTCTCGGCAGGATTGCGAGGTCGTGCTCACTTCACCAGCACCTGGTACGAAGCGGAAAGCTTCTGACCGGCTTCGAGCGGGCCGGACCATTCATAGCGAAGCTGTGTGTAGGACGACACAGGCGCGGGGACGCGCTTCGTCGATCCATCCGCGTGTTTTACTTCGACCGTCGGTTGCGCGGAGAAAGTCTTGCCGCCATCAATGCTGTAGGTGTCCGACGCGCCCTGAGACGCCGCGCTGCCGGCAACGAAAGATGTTCCCGCGGGAACTTGGCCCACGGCTTTATAGTCGCGCGCGGCGCCGTTGCCGTCATTGGCCGAGTCGATAGTCCAGTTAATAATCTCGCCCGGCTTCACCGTTCCCGCCTGGTCGAGCGCGACGCGCTCTCCCTTGCGTTCAGTGTTACCGGTCAGCACCACTTTGATTGCCGGTTGGCCTTTGCTTGCCAACTTCTTTTCCGCGAACGCCGCCCCGCCTCCGGCTAAAGCCAGACACAGAACGAACAGCGATAGAGCGCGAGTCTTCTGATTCAAAGTCTTCATGATTGTCTCCAATTGAGTACTGAGATTGCCGGCAAACGAGCTGGGTTAATTTCTACCGGTTTCTTGCGAGGGCGTGGCGAAACTCGAGTTGCGGCCTTGCCGCCACAACTTCCGAGCATGGTAAAAGCGATTTGACGTTCCGTTTTGATAAGTCATTGCCACAGTGCGTAGGAACTCATTCGACGAAGTTACCGTCGAAGAGCTAACCGTGTTTGGCAAGGGCCGTGCCGGATCGCATCCTTTGGTTCGCTGAGCGGACCTAAGTTGGAGCAGTCGTTAGGTTAAGCAAGTGTATTGAAAGATCGATGGAGGATCAGAGCTGACTTGAACCGTGATGTGGTCTGGGAAAATTCGCCTCGGCACTCCGCCACGGCTTGCGGACGTTTGACTCAGGCCGTCGATGTTTTGCGAAAGTCCGTCTTGCTCCGAGGGGATCTGCGAGTGGTATTAAGCCGAATCCTAAGACCGTGCGGCCTGTGTCTGGCCCTTTGCCTTTCCAAATCGAGAGGTGAATTCGACTTCCGCGGAAGGTCTGATGTCAGCCTTTAGCACGTCCTGCATTTGCTGCAAAGCGTTGTCGTTGTCTGTTTGGTTGATAGAGGCGGAGCAGTCTGCCGGAATGATCAGTTTATAGTCTCGCATGTACGCATCGTTCGCAGTGAAGAGGACGCAATTGTTTCCCGCGATGCCCGCAATAACCAGGGTATGCGCTCCTAAATATTCCAGGAGGAGATCCAGAGTAGTAGAAAAGAAGCCAGAGTGTTTTGGCTTGAGCACGAAGTAATCTTCTTCTTCGGGCTTTAGCAACTCCGCAATTGGTTGGCCTCGTACTTGATCCCTCAGACAGTGTTGGACAATCTTGTTGAAGTCCGAGCGCCAGCGCCCGAAATTGTCGTTGGCATAAATCACCGGCACCTCTGCCTGGCGTGCGCGTTCCTTTAGGTGGGCGATATTCTTCGCGGCCGGCAAAGCATTCCGCAGGAGTTCCTCCCCGCCTTCAAACTCCAGATCATTAATTACGTCGATCAGAAGCAAGACGACTTCCGACTTGTCGGGAGCGTTGCCATGTAAATCGCCGTTCTTCTCCATCGTCGGTCAGTTGATCCGTTGTAAAAACTGACTTTGCATTCACTAACGTTTACGCGCGGCGAGGTGAGCGCTCAATCGAGCTCACCTCGGTCACCGCGCTGGAATCAGCGGTCGCTCTGCTTACCACCTTTTTGGCCCAGGCCACTTACCTGGCCGCCCGGAACACCCTGCTTTCTACCCTGGCCGCTCTGCTGACCTTGTCGGCCGCCGGCTTCTTGTCCGTCACCCTGACGGCCCGGAGCCTGTTGACCTCCCTCTTGCTGACCGCCACCCTGATTGTCTTTACGATCGTCTGCCATGTTTTCCTCCCGTGTCTGAAATCGTTGAATGCCAATGTGGTATTCGAGTTCGAATACCTACATCCGTTTGAGCTTTGCTGCATTCATTTAAAACAGATTGCAGCGATTGCATTTGGCATAAAACAATTAGAGCAAGAGGAGTGCCATCACACCTCACTTTAGACAGGGCGGCTTGTCGAGTTCCTTAGCCATTACTTCAAATATGACTACTTCGTCATGGCTTATTTCGTAGACCGACCGCCGGAGACCGAAGAAACGCGGTCACACCGCCAGAGCGTTTCGGCAAATCTTTGCTCACAGTTTCAAGAATAGTCGGTAACCTTCGTTTCTTTTATCGTGAAGAGGAAGGAGCAGGCAGTCGTACGGCTTGCTCGTTTGAGAGAACGCTCGTGGCAATGGCGCTATGTCGCTGGCAAGATGAATATAGTGGTAGTACTATGAGGCCTAGAATTAATATTGACCGGAAACCCGACCCGGTTTAGCACGCAGCCGCGATCATGAATCGAAAGAAACCAGCATCTCCTGCTGCAAGGTCTAAGCGCGGAAGCGCCAAACCAGCGCCACGTTCGGCAGAGCGGTCGGTACGCGAAAAAGTCACTTCCATAAAATCCGCTCGGCCGAAGCGATCTACTAAGAACGACCTGCCTAAGCCGTCCATACTTAGAAAGCGCGTTGAAAGTAAGCCCCGCCCATCTGGTGGAAACAATTCCTTTCCCGTGGTCGGCATCGGAGCATCCGCCGGCGGGCTCGAAGCATTCAGACAATTGCTTGAGCATCTCCGGGTCGATACCGGAATGGCTTTCGTACTCGTATCGCACCTCGACCCGACCCACAAAAGTATCCTGACGGAACTGCTGGCACGAAGAACAAAACTTCCGGTCACCGAGGTCAGTGACGGAATGAGGGTCGAACCCAATAACGTTTATGTCCTGCCCCCTAATACCAGCATGGCGATCGCCGAAGGTACATTGCGCCTGCAGCCACGCGAGGAGGGGCGCGCGGGCCGGCATCCCATAGACTATTTCCTGAGCACGCTGGCCGAAGATCAAACTCACCGCGCCATCGGCGTGATCCTCTCGGGCACGGATACGGACGGCACGCTCGGATTGGAGGCCATCAAGGCTGAGGGTGGGATCACGTTTGCGCAGGATGCGAAGTCGGCGAAGTATGACGGCATGCCGCGCAGTGCCACGGCATCCGGCCACGTGGATTTTGTTCTCACGCCCGAGGGTATTGCCAAAGAGCTGGGGCGGATTAGCCGTCACCCTTTTCTTAATCCGATCGCGGGAACGCCGGCCGAAGATGAGGAACCATCCGCGGGCCACAACGGTTTTCGCAAAGTATTGGCGTTGCTGCAGAAGTCTAAAGGCGTTGATTTCACCGACTACAAGGCGAACACCCTGCATCGCCGCATCACCCGTCGCATGGTCTTGAATAAGTTGGAGAGCGTGGAAGCCTATGCCAAATTCATGCGTCAGAACGCAGCGGAAGTTGAGGCGTTGTATCAGGACATCCTGATCAACGTGACCAGCTTTTTCCGCAACCCGGAATCCTTCGCGGTCTTGAAAGAGAGAGTCTTTCCACAAATCGTCGAGCACCATGAGCACCATACATCGGATGAGCCGATCAGAATCTGGACACTTGGTTGCTCGACCGGCGAGGAGGCTTATTCCATAGCCATGTCCTTCGCAGAGTTTGCGGCGGACCACACAGAGCATTTGCCCGTACAGATTTTCGCAACTGATCTCAGCGATCCTGGAATCGAGAAGGCGCGCGCGGGTCTTTACTCGAGAGATATTGCTCAGGATGTCTCGCCCGAGCGGCTGCGGCGCTTCTTCACGGAAGCGGACGGCGGCTATCGCATCAGCAAGCCACTCCGCGACATGGTGGTATTCGCGCGACAGAATGTCATTGCCGATCCGCCTTTCTCACGGCTGGATTTAATTAGCTGCCGCAATCTGCTGATCTACCTTGAGCCGGTACTGCAGAAGCATGTATTGCCGATTTTGCATTACGCACTGAAGCCTACGGGCGTGCTCTGGCTCGGGACTTCGGAGACGCCGGGGTCATCCTCGGACTTATTTGCTCCAGAGGACAAGAAGCACCGCTTCTATTCCAAGAAACCAGCATCAGCCCGCTTACAGTTTCATTCCGCCGCGGCGGGCGCCGCGCGAAAAGCCGTGGGCGCGGGCCAGAAAACGAGCTTCCTGAATGAGCAGCTTCGCACCGAGCATGACGCCCAGAAAGAAGCTGACCGGATTCTTCTCGCGCGTTACGCTCCGGCCGGGGTCGTCATCAATACTGAAATGGAGATACTGCAATTTCGCGGTTCGACCGGACCTTATCTTGAGCCGGCTGCGGGAAAGGCAACACTCAATCTATTGAAGATGGCCCGTGAAGGTTTGATCCTGCCTCTGCGCTCCGCAATTCAGAAAGCGAAAAAGGATGACGTGACGATCAGAAGAGAGGACGTGCGCGTCAACTATAACGGTGACTCTCGTGAGGTTAATTTGGAGGTGATTCCGATCAAGGGTCTCACGGCGAACGAACGTTGCTTTCTGGTCCTGTTCGAGCCTCTTGTAGCACCCGGTAGTCAGAAGTCGGCTGCGAGTAAGAAGAGAGCTGAGGCCAGTAGCCGGACGCTCGGTAAGGACGCGAGCAAGCTGCGGGAAGCGAACGGTCAATCAAAGCGTTTGCAGGAAGAGTTGTCGGTCACTCGGGAATACATGCAATCGCTGGTGGAGCAGCACGAAGCCGCTAACGAAGAACTGCAATCCGCCAACGAGGAGATCCAATCTTCGAACGAGGAGTTGCAGAGCATCAATGAGGAATTGGAAACAGCCAAAGAAGAGCTTGAATCCGGTAACGAAGAACTGACGACACTCAATGACGAGCTGCACAACCGCAATCAGGAACTGGCCACACTCAACGACGACCTCAGCAATCTGTTCGGGAGCGTCAATCTTCCCATTCTTATGCTGGGCCGAGATCTGCGTATTAGGCGCTTCACGCCGCAGGCGGAAAAGGTCCTCAGCTTAATCGCGACCGACGTGGGCCGTCCCATAAGCGACTTCCAGCGGAATATCAATGTGCCCGATCTGGAAGAATTGATTATTGAGGTGATTGATACCGTCAGTGTCAGAGAGCGCGAGGTGCAGGACCGGCACGGACGCTGGCATTTGATGCAGGTCCGTCCGTACAAATCACTGGACAACAGGATTGATGGGGCAGTACTGATTTTGATTGACATTGACGATCTCAAGAGCTACAGCCAGGCCATCGTCGAGACGATCCGTGAACCGCTCATCGTCCTTGATGAGAGGCTGCAAGTGCGGACGGCCAACCATGCTTTCTACCAGAGATTCCAGGTCACACCGGCAGAGACCGAGAATAAATTCATATACGACCTGGGCAACCGACAATGGAATATTCCCGCGCTGCGGACGCTGCTCGAAGACCTCCTGCCGCGAAACCACCAATTTCAGGACTTCGAAGTCGAGCACGAGTTTGACCACATCGGGCACCGGACCATGCTTCTGAATGCTCGCCGTCTCGAACAGCGGGGCGGGCGCGCACAATTGATCCTGCTCGCTATGGAGGACATTACGGAGAGTAGACAGACTCAGGCATTAAAGGAAAGCGACGCTCGGTACCAGGCGCTCATGAAGGCCTCCGCACAAATTGTCTGGACCACCGATGCCAGTGGCGCAGTAGTGGAAGACTCACCTTCATGGCGCGAGTTCACCGGCCAAACCTATGAGCAATGGAAGGGGTTTGGCTGGCTGGACGTTTTTCATCCCGACGATCGCGAGCGTGTGGCTGAACAGTGGCGGCGCACCGTGGCCGAACGCACTCCGCTGGAAATCGAATATCGCATCGGGCACACGGGCGGCGATTGGCGCTGGACTGTGGCGCGAGTCGTGCCCGTCTTAAATGCCGACGGATCGGTGCGCGAGTGGATCGGTTCCAACACCGACATTACCGAGTTAAAGCGCGCTGATGAAGAGCGAGAAGAGCTACTTGCTCGCGAACATCAAGCTCGGCAGGAAGCAGAAACTGCCAACCGGGTCAAGGATGAGTTTCTTGCCACTATTTCCCATGAGTTGCGCAGTCCCCTTAACGCCATCGTGGGATGGACTGAGATATTGATCCGAGGCAAGCTGGACGAAGAGTCTGCTGCTCGTGCCTTGAAGACTATTGCGCGTAACGCCAAAGTGCAAACTCGGCTCATTTCAGATTTGCTCGATGTCTCGCGCATCATCTCAGGTCAATTGCGTTTTGATTCGGGCGTGGTTGAGTTAGCGCCGGTTATCGAGGCCGCCGTGGATTCCGTTCGCCCGACCGCTGAGGCCAAGGGCATTGAATTGCGGCTCACGCTCGGTCCGGTGAAGGCGACGGTGTGGGGAGATGCCGCGCGACTGCAACAGATCGTTTCGAATCTGCTCACGAATGCCGTCAAGTATACGTCCAAGGACGGACTAGTCGAGGTAAGTTTGAAGCGCGAGGATACCGGCCTCGTCATCATCGTCACCGATACAGGCGAGGGTATCAGTTCGGACTTCTTACCCTACATCTTCGATCGTTTTCGTCAGGCTGATAGCGCAAGTACAAGGGAGTATGGCGGTCTTGGTTTGGGCTTGGCCATTGTCCGCCATCTGGTGGAGGCACACGGCGGATCGGTTCGCGCCGCCAGTGAGGGTGCTGGGCGGGGAGCAAGCTTCACCGTGACACTTCCGTCGGTTGCACGGCGAAAAAGCGAAGGCGAAACTAAACCAGTGACCAGCGGCGAACTATTAGCAGATCAGATTTCATCATCACTGGCCTTGAAAGGACTCGCGGTGCTGTTGGTTGAAGACGAAGAGGATGCGCGTGAGTTGTTAACCATAGCTCTAAGGCAAAGCGGCGCCGAGGTGAGAGCAGCTGCCAACGTCCGCGCAGCGCTGAAAATACTGAATCAATGGCGGCCCGATGTTCTGGTGTCAGACATTGGGATGCCAGGCGAAGATGGCTACGAGTTTATTAAGAAAGTTCGTGCGCGTGGAGCTAAACGTGGCGGACACATTCCCGCGCTGGCCGTTACGGGTTACGCCAGCACTGACGACGCCGACCGCGCGCGCGCAGCCGGCTTCGAGATGCATCTGCCGAAGCCGGTGGTGCTGAGTGAATTAGTCGCTAAAGTGGCAAGTCTCGTAGAACGGCTTGACTAAGGCCATCTCAACCATTAGCTCATTCCAATAGAGAAAGAGTCAGCGGCTTTTCCTGGCCGGTTCAATCCTGGGAGTTCTTGCTGTGTTCTTTTCTGCTGGTCTATCAGCCAGAAGCGGCAAAGGATTCAGCACGCCTTCAGGCGCGTAAACACCGAAATGAAGATGCGTGGGACCGCCGGCGGCGTTTCCGGTGTTGCCAACATAGCCGAGGATAGTTTGCGTCGTTACATGATCACCAATGGCCAGATTGGCCGCATACGAATCAAGATGCGCATAGTAGTAACTTCTCCCGCCCGCGCCGAGTATCGAAACTGTCTGCCCACCCAGTGAGTTTTCACCAATTCTCACAACGTAGCCATCGGTCGCTGAAAGTACGGGAGTGCCGCGCTGCGCAAATATGTCCTGACCTTCGTGCAAGCGGTCGCCTGCGCGTGGCACATGCCACGTATCAGCTATCTGACTCCTGGTTACACCCTGCACCGGCATCTCAAGTTTTTGATCCGGAGCTTTTGCGTAAAGCGCCACCACATGAACAGCAAACACTAGCTTGGCGGTCACTTTTTCCGTGCCGGCGATAATTGCCGGGCCGTTGATTAGGACGACGACGATGGATAGTAAAACCTGTACGGGAAGGACCAGCTTTTTTAGTACAATGCTTTTGCGCAATTAAGACTTATCCGGCCCTAATCCAGAACTACACCATCTACAAATTCCGGAGCGGGAAGGACCAGCTTTTTTAGTACAATGCTTTTGCGCAATTAAGACTTATCCGGCCCTAATCCAGAACTACACCATCTACAAATTCCGGAGGCACGGGCGAACGGAAACGCAGCAGCGTTTTTGTCTCGTCTTCCGATTCAATTTCCAGGGCTGCGTTAGCTCCCTCGTCAGTTTGTTCAAGCCATACGTGCGCCGGCTTAACGATCGTATGGGTGAGGTGAGCTTCCGGCGACTTCCCAATACTGATTGCTATTGTCTCCGGTTCATTAGTTCCCGAGGCGATGCTGATACCTTCGAGCGGAAGTTCGCGCGCCTCTTCCTGCGCTCCGATCTCAGGTCCAAATATCTCAAGTGTCACGAGCCAGCCTTCATGCTGGCGGCTGAAGCTGTCGAAGAAGTCATTCCATTCCTGGCGCGGTATTTCTTTTGTCGGCATGCTATCTCCTCATCAAACTCCGGTCGGGAAAGTCTCAGGCGGCTCACCAGTTTCCCAAATGGCGCGACGTTCGAGCGGCTGCAACGCGCTGGTTTCATCAAAGTGAATTACTGCATCGAACTGATCGGCCAGGCGTGCATCGAAGTAGTGACTTTGTCGTTCGGTCTGCGGCAAATAGATCACGCCGATCGCTGATCGGCCAGGCGTGCATCGAAGTAGTGACTTTGTCGTTCGGTCTGCGGCAAATAGATCACGCCGATCGCTCGTTCCAGCTTCGGATCGCGCAGCGCCACAGACGCCGAGGCGTTGTCGCGTAGTGGAAGCAGAAGACTCGGTATGTCTGCTTGGTGAAATAAAGCCTCGTAACTATCCTCAAGTGCTGGGCGGACGCGCTTGCGTTCAGCGACGCCGTCCCATTCGGAGGCTGCCGTGACGGTGCCCGCATAAGTTGTGAATCCAACGAGTACTGCCTCAGGTCCGTACCGCTCGCGCACCAACTGTCCCACATTGAGTTCGCCGTAATCAGCCATATAAGTCGCCCGCGCATCGCCAAGATGCGAATTGTGCTCCCACACCGCTACTCTTGCTTGCTGCCCTTGAGCGTTCAGGTGCGTGACCAAAGCATCGAGCGTCTCAGCCATGTGTCGATCACGCAGATTCCAGGACTCGACTCGGCCGCGAAACATCGAGCGATAATATTTTTCGGCGTTGAGCACCAGACGCGCATTCTGTTCGGCGAAAAAGAATTCATCCTGCGCGACTCGGCCATCGCGGCTGGCGTAATCCGCCGCCCGCCGGCGCAGCTCGACGAGCTGCTCAATCACTTCGCGTTCGCATGATTCCTCGATGCCGAAGCTTGCCGCATAGCCATAGGCCTGCGTGTCCTCGGCAAAATGCTCAAAGCAGGAATAACGATAACGCGCGCGCCTGGCGGCATCGGGATCGATCTTGCTTAGATAGCCGAGGACCGCCTCGATCGACGTGTACAAGCTATAAAGGTCGAGACCATAAAAGCCGACCTTGGTTGCATTCCCTGGAAGTGAGGAGTTGTAATCGCGCAACCACTCGACAAAATCGAGCACCACCGTGTTGCGCCACATCCAGGTGGGAAAACGTTTGAATCCGCTCAGTGCCTCATCTGCCGATTCGTCATCGCTCAGCCCACGGACGTAACGGTTAACGCGAAAAGCGTCCGGCCAATCTGCTTCGACGGCAATCGCCGTAAAGCCTTTCTCTTTGATTAATCGCTTGGTAATTTCGGCACGCTCGCGATAGAACTCATGAGTTCCGTGCGTGGCTTCGCCGAGCAAACAAAAACGCGCTTCGTGGATTAGTTTGAGCAGATCGTCGTAGTCGCGCACGTTGCCCTCGAGCGGCCGCGCTGCTTGCTTGATTACATCTGCTATCAGGTTGTGTTCTGCGATGGCCATGGTTGTCATGCTTTCCTAAGCGTGCGCCAGCTCCCGATGATTCGGCCGGCCCGTTTCATTTCTGGCTTTGCCGAGGAGGTCACGAACCTCGTCATCAGTCGTCTGCGAAAAGTCTTCATACCACATGCCGACGCCGAAAAACGGTTCCGGCGTTCTGGCACAAATGATTTCATCCACACCCACCCGACATTCGTCGCAGGTTTGGGGCGCCGAGACTGGGACCGCGACAATTATGCGGGTCGGATTTTGCTGACGAAGCGCAGCAGCCGCTGCTCGCATTGTCGATCCCGTGGCCAAGCCATCATCGATCAGTATGACTGTCTTACC